>Ga0209514_10001352_pt1 | contig 42841 bp, 38 predicted proteins | sample Subgrocontami58m_FD_187452 | JGI IMG/M metagenome (GOLD analysis project Ga0209514, IMG submission 187452) | Subsurface groundwater microbial communities from S. Glens Falls, New York, USA - GMW37 contaminated, 5.8 m (SPAdes) (version 3) | ecosystem: Environmental > Aquatic > Deep subsurface >...
CTGCTCTTCCGTGTACTTCTTGCGTTGCATTTCGAGTCCTCCCGCTACCTATATTCTAGCGAAGAACTCTAAAACGCATTGGCATTATTTATGGGGGTAAGGTCAGATTCACGGCAAAAAACTCGCCACTATAATTGCCAACATAAACGGTCCCATCTTTGCCGATTGCCGGTGAGGCACCAATACTACCTTGTGTAGGAAAAATCCACCTGAGGGAGCCATTAGGATTCAGCGCATAAAGGCTCGAGTCATTTGAGCCAAAATAGATGGTGCCATCGGGCCCAATTGTCGGCGAGGAATCCCAAATGTCATTGATATAGGTCCATTTAAGAGAGCCATCACGATTCAGTGCAGTTAGCTTACCAATTTCACCACAGTAGATAGTGCCGTCAACTCCGATAGCAGGCGAAGCCTGCCGGCATCGATTGACATAGGTCCATTTAAGAGAGCCATCAGGATTCAGTGCATGAAAACCTTTGTTGCCGAAATAAACAGTCCCGTCAAGCCCAATGGCAGGTGATTGGCTTATACCAACACCAGAGTCATAAGTCCACTTAACGTAAGGGATGTTTGGTCCATTGTATATACTGAGGCCGGTGTGCTCAGGGTCATGAAGGAACATGGACCAGGGATGTCCGGCGACCGCCGTCGTGGTAATACTTCTCTCACTTCCATTGCTCGTGCCATCACCCACTGCTTTAGCCAGAAAGTAGTAAGTAGTGTTGGCGGATAAGCCAGTGAGATTAGCATTGAAAGTGCCGGTGGCACTCATCGCCACAGTTGGAGTCGTGTTGGTATAGTTGCCGGAGCTTAGTCCCCACTGGAAGGAGACATTGGCTGATGAAGCCGTGCCCAGGCTAGTTAGAGTTCCGTTCAAAACGGCGGAATTAGGCGTAATGCTCGTAGCATTGTTGGTAGTCACGGTTGGTGGCGTACTAGCAAGTAGCACGTTTGTGGTTGCTGTTGGCAAGGCAAGTGGCCACACCGACGTCACCAGTAATAGTGCGGTTATTACAAATCTCCACTTCATCGGTTACCTCTTAACTTACCTATCAACGAGGCTTGGTGCAGTTATTCTTTGGATGGTCAGTACTTGACTTGTCTGCGATGATAGTCCTACCTATTGCAGTTGTCAAGCTGAGACCATGGAAGCTTAGGTGGTAAAAGGTTAATGCATAATTCTGAGAGTAGGTGCAGTTCATAAATCAGATGGGGCTACGCTCGCCAGTTAATCGTTGTACTATTTTATTAACTTTAGGCACGAAAATGGGTTTAAGAAGGGCCAAGTTGAGGCTGATTTGTACGATTAGCTGTCCAGAGTTAGAAAACAAATGCGTTACGCTATGCCACCGTTTATCCTGATAGGCTGTGGCTGCCAAATGCTCAAATCGTCATAGCGAAGTGTGACCTGTTTATAGTCATCCTAGGAGACAACACGCATAAAGCACCGAGAGTATTGAAAGAAGTAAAGATAGCAGCCTTATTAGGGAAAGCCCGTTTCCAATTGAGACCACAACAGAGTAAAGCTCGCCCCCTTTCGGATGCCGGTAAGGTCGTTGTCTGGAAATGGAAGAACATAAAGGTTGAATGGAGTTAGTTTATGCCAACCCATTCGAATTCAAGGCCCAGTCATAAATTGGCAAGAATTTGGCAAGAATTGTTTTCAATTCAACTGGTAAAAACGGGTGTTTTAAGTCTAAAATACCGATAGGCACGAGACAACAGATTAGCTTCAAAAACAATAGAAAACAAGGCTAATTACAGACTCTTAATCAGCAGGTTCAGGGTTCGAGACCCTGGCGGCTCACTGAGAACTGATAATGTCCCCCCGCAGATGATTAGCATCACGGGGGGTTCTTTTTTAGCTGAAATGGTGGACTGGTTTTGAACCGGTGACCCCTTGCTGGTAAAGCACAAACTATGGCTGGCCCTAGCGTGCGATGTTCCTTGTCGTTGCGATAAAGACTTCAATCAGGGAAGGGTCAAACTGGGTACCGGCATGACGCCTCAGTTCTTCAATCGCTCTTTCTGGAGACATGGCGGTTAAATAGTGCCGTTCCGAAGTCATTGCGGCAAAGGCGTCCGTTATGGCCAGGATACGTGCTTCCAGCGGAATCCTTTCGCCCTTTAATCCCTTGGGATAACCGCTCCCGTCATAGCGCTCATGGTGATGCAAAATCCCCGGTACGCAGGGGGCCAGGTGGCGGACATGGCTAATAATAGACGCTCCCAGCTGCGGGTGCGTCTTGATTACATCCCATTCTTCATTGGTGAGCCTGCCGCTTTTATTAAGTATCTCGCTGCTAACGCCGATTTTCCCAATATCGTGAAGCAGGGCACACATGCTCAAACGGCTTTTCTCCAGGGATTCAAAATTGAGCGCTTCGGCGATAGTCATCGCATAGTCATTGACCTTCTTTGAGTGACTCCTGGTATAACGGTCCCTGGCGTCCACTGCCGCCGCCATGGCGTATATCGCACTCAAGTATTCACTGCCTTCACTACTACTGATAGCGGCATGCATTTCTGCTTCGGGCGGAATGGCCGTCGTAAAACGCTGAATCTGGTTGCCGCCATTTCTTTTAGCGTAATACCGGGCTGCTTCAGTGGCGGTGATAATTTCATTCGTACCTATCGCATCTGCAGGCCAACTGGCAATACCGAGGCTGATGGTTAACGTGGCATCGTTTACCTTCACCTCGTGAGCCACCCGGAGGCGAACCCGCTCCGCAATGGTATAAGCCGCCTCGGCATTGGTCTGGGGTAAGAGAATGGCAAACTCGTCACCACCGTAACGGAAAGCCTGGTCAGCACTTCTGATGGTACTTCTCATAATGCGGCTGATTTGTTTAAGGAAATCATCTCCCGCCAAATATCCAAGAGTATCATTAAGCTTTTTGAACGAGTCCACGTCCAGGATAACCAGGGAGAATATGCCTCCATACCGCGTATGACGGCTGATTTCATTCGTAATCAGCTCATCCAGGGAATGGCGGTTGAGCAGCCCGGTCAGGTCATCGATACGTGCCATTTGCTCTGCCTTGGCAAAGAGGCAGGCGTTCTCCACCGGCGGGGCAATCTGTGAAGTTAGCTCTTCCAGAAGCTTGACATGCCGTGGCGAGTAGGCTCCGGGATTACGGCTGGCCACAATGAGAGCACCGATAACCTTTTCTCCTACTACTAACGGAACATAAGCAATCGAACGTACCCCATGCTCGATATGGTATTTACTGGTTTCAAACCTGCTTTCAAGAAGCAAATCCGGCTCAACAAATGGCTGCTTATGCAAAGCGAGCCACTCGGTAGCTGTACCTTTCATCGGGATACGCTCACCCACTTGCCAGGCAGAGCCTATCTCGGTGGACAAAGTCAAAAAACGAATTTCATGTTCCTCAATGACGACGATGGTTGTCCAGTTGACGTCTACTATCTGTTTTAGCTCTTTCGTAAAGTTATCGTAGATATGCTGGATATCCAGGCTGGAGGCGATTATCGAGCTGGAATGGTTGAGTATGGAGAGCTCTCTTTCACGCTGTCTTAGCTGCTCCTGGAGATATTCCTTCTCCATACTTATCGCCACTTTGCCGGCGACTTCTTCAAGCAGGTTATAATCAGCCAGCGAAAATCTGCCGGAACGTTTCCGGTCCAGCAATAAAATGCCAATCAGTTTATTACGGCTGATGAGAGGAATGAATAGCTCGATGCCGTGTGACCGGATTCTTTCCTGTTCCTGCGTCCAGAGGCCACGGAACTCCGGCAGGATTTCCAGGGTTGTTCTGGCCAGGGGCTTATGCACCCGTTTTAAATGCTCGACAATAGAGTTATGCCCGCCAAGCTCGAAGCCGGTTAAAGTATTATCCGGGGTGTTTGGTTCAACGAGCGTGGCAACATAATTTTCGCTGTTGGGTTCGAGAAAAAGCAAGCACGAGTTTTTGGTACCGAAGGCTTTGTTTATCATGGTCAGGAATTCGCTACCTTGCTCTATGAAGCTGAACAGTTTATGAATATTCCCGGCGAAGTTGGATAAGTTCTGCCGGTAGACAAATTGCTCTCCCTGGAAGACTTTGCTGACGCCGATAAAAAACAGGTTACGCAGTGCGTAAAAAACCATGGCTACTGCTACGGCCAGCAGGCTAGCGGCCAGGGTAGATACGATGTTGATTCTTAAGCCGACCCAGCCTTGTACCGCTGCCACGATACCCCAATAGCTTAAGATGGCGAGGCCGACCAGACTTATCCAGACCAGGCCACGCCGTAAAACAAAACTGATTGGGACAAGCTCATGCCTGACGGTGGCATAGCTGAGCATAATCGCGTTAAAAATGCTACCCAGGTGGCCGATGGGGAACTCTCTGCCCCAGGGAAGAATTGACGCTAAAAGAAAAACGATTAGTATTGAAAGCCCTATCATCAGAGAGATGATCTGGTTATAGAGCGCCGGATTATCCAGTGTTTTCAGCCTTCTCGCCAAGATATAGTAGCTCCGGGAAGCCAGCACCAGGAAAAGCCCCGCCATGACTAATATCCAGGGGCCATAATCAGGGTAAAGTTTATCTTCACCGAATGAAACCCCCCTGGGAATATAGCCGAACACGATGAGAGACGCGACTACGGCAAAGATAGCCCATGCCAGTGGCAACCAGCGCCTTTCACTGCGGGCGTAGAATGAGCTGATGAAGATGTGGAAATTTACCAGCATCAGGCAGAGGATAATAAGAACAAGCCTGGATAAAAGAAGGCTGTGTCCGGGAAAGATATTCCCCCGCCAGAAGTAATCCGCCAAGCTCCACAGCATGGAAGGCACCAGGAAGGCAATAAAAAGCTTATGCTGTTTTAGCAGCGGTCGAGTAAAAAGAGTGGTGGCAATTAGCGGGATAAATGCAATCGCCGCAATGAGGGGGAACAACGCATAAATATTCATCTTTGGTGCTCAATTGAATTAGAGCACCAAATCCTCAATCTGTCAAACACTTTAATTTGCGGTTCTGTTTTCTTATGGTTGATGTTGGTAAAAAACCTATCCCCTGTCCCCTTCCCTTGCGAAGGGAAGGGGGAGAAAAAAGAGAGGGGGATAAAGGGGGTGAGGTGAGGAGGTCAACCCAAACCCGAACAGAACAGCAGGTACTATGCAGGTATCGGCTCTTTCCTGGCTGGTGATTTGCCGCTTTCTCGCTGGGCCAGCAAAAGAGAGAGGACATCCGGCGATGGGTTAACATGTGGTGGCTTCAGGTGAGCTAAATCAGCTCCCTCAGCCTGCCGGTGTGACATGTAGCTGGCAAAGGCGCCTTTCGGCAGCAGGTTGACTCTGACTCTAAAATTGATATAGCCATCAAAATCATCCACAACGTCAGGGCTCCCTTGTTCTGAGCGGGTGATTTGCCGGAGAACCGCCTGTGCGATTTCCTCCTTACCGAGAGAACTGCCGTTTTTTAGCTCAATATGCAGGTCCAGGACCGGTGAACCAGTCTCTTTGCGGGCTACCCAATCTACATAGGGAATACCGATACTCTCCAGGCTGTGCCATATTGATTTTTCGGTAACGCGAACGACACCAAAATCAAGCAGGTCGTCCGCCCTCCGTTCAAAGACCATCTGGGGGAGGTCGATGCCCAGCTTTTCATTTCGCAGCGAGGTGATTCTTATCATATCCCCGACTCGATACCGGACGAGAGCGCCACCATGCAAACTTGTCATCACTATCTCATAAACTTCTCCGGGTTTTACCTCATCCATCAGCACCGTCTTAGGCTGATAATCATGGTCTAGCTGCCATTTGAAATATTCTTTTTCAGGGATGAACTCAAGGAAGTTCAGGTTCGGGATAAAAGTCATGCTGCCGTAATCCCAGGCCTGGGTAGCGATGATACCGCCCTCGGTGCAGGAGTATATATCCAGAGGATATTTGCCCCACAATCTCTTGATTTTATCCCGGTAAACGCTGCTGTCCAGTCCGCTGCTGATGATTCCTTTCACCGACCATAAATCCAGGGGGAGCATGGGGCGTTTCGCCCGCTTGCTTCTTATCATGCCCCCGGTCAGGCGGGCGAGTGCTCTGGGGTGTCGTAAAAGCGGTAAAACATCGATGGCGCGTATCGACTCGCTAAACTTATCTCCGACCACAGACAGCACCAGGGAAAGACCGAAGAAACAGTCAAATCCCTGCGATAGCGCCTGGGCAAAACCGAGCTTGATGCGTGCATCGAAAGGCAGTTCCTCAGATGTTTTAAGCGAAGGTAAATACTCTGCCGGGCTTTGCTCAGTGACGATTTTAGCCAGCGTGCCGGACATGTAGGGAGGTGGGGCTACGGTATAAACTATCCGGGGACATTCCTTAAGCTGTGAGGTGTCTCCCCAATCCCGGCAGCTGGACAGCATCCAGATGCCATACTCAATCTTGCTCAGCTCATGGGCATAAGCTTCTGAAAACGGTATCCATTTGCAGGGATACTCACCTGATTTACCCGAGGTATGTACCCAATGGGCGGCTTTGGCCGGTAATGTCTCCTCCCTCTTTTCCAGGAGCTCCGGGCAATAGTCCCGGTAAGTAGTGAGTGGAGCCATCTTGCGGAACTCGTCTACCGTCCGGGGATGTCCCAGCATGATTTTCTTGCCCAACTGAGAACGGTTCAACAGGGTAAGTTGCTCCAGCAAGAGACTTTCTTGAATTGACATGAACTGCTCAAGGGACAACCTGAGATACCCGCAGCACATCAGCCAAAGCTCCTCATTCCGACCCTGACGTAGCAAATCAACTGCCCTTACCATATTAACCTCCTGATAACAGAATCAAAAGCTGCCTGATGAGATTGTTTACTAAACCTATTCCCCTATCCCCCTTCCCTTGGTAAGGGGAGAGGGATAAAGGGTGAGAGGTCAATAACCAATCTCGCCTTGTGGCTGGCAGCATTAAGCCATACCTTTTTAATTCTCCTGGAATTTACGGAAGATAAGTACCGAGTTATGCCCGCCAAAACCGAAGGAATTACACATGGCAGTCCGTATTTTTACCTGGCGTGCCTGGTTCGGTACGTAGTCCAGGTCACATTCGGGGTCGGCACTGGTCAGATTAATTGTCGGCGGTAGCATATCGTGGTTGAGAGCTAAAATGGAGATGAGTGCCTGAATACTGCCGCCTGCTCCCAGGGAATGCCCCAGCATTGATTTACTGGCGGTGATGGGAATCTGCTTTGCTCTCTCGCCGAAGACTTTTTTGATGGCCAGAGTCTCGGTTCTGTCATTGAGTACCGTGGCGGTGCCGTGGGCACTGATAAAATCGATATCGTCGTGGCTAAGCTTGGCCGTCTTCAGGGCGAGCTGTAACGCTTTGATGGCTCCCGCCGCACCCGGTGCAGGCTGGACAAGATGGAAGGCATCACTGGTGGTTCCATAGCCAACGATTTCAGCCAAAATGGGTGCTCCCCGCTCCATGGCGCAGGAGGCATCTTCAAGAACCAGTGCGGCGGCACCTTCTCCTAAAACAAAACCGTCGCGCCCGGCATCAAAGGGCCGGCTTGCCTCGCTCGGCTGGTGATTCCTGGTGGATAGTACCTTCAAGGCGCTGAAGGCGGCGAAAACCAGAGGAAGAATCGGCGATTCCGTGCCGCCGGCGATGATTGCCCGGGCATTCCCCCGGCGGATTATTTCATATGCCTGCCCGATGGCATCACTCCCGCTGGAGCAAGCGGATGACGGGGAATAATTTACCCCTTTCGCTCCCAAAGTCAGAGAGACCTGCACCGAACCGGCGTCCCCGCACATTCTTGGGGCCAGAGCCGGGCTAACCCGCCCCGGGCCGGCCTCGGTCAGTACCTTGAACTGCTCACAGACGGAGAGCAACCCGCAAACACTGCTGCCAATAATAACGCCAACGTCTTCGGCATTATTATCATCGATGGTTAATCCGGCAGATTCCACTGCCTGAAGGCTGGCAGCCAAGGAAAACTGGGCGAATCTGTCCATACGGCGGGCTTGCTTCCGGTCGAAGTAATCACCGGCGTCAAAATTCTTGACTTCAGCGGCAAACTTAGTCTCAAAAGGAGAAGTGTCAAAGCTGGAAATATAGTCTACCCCGGAATGCCCCGATATGAGTGCTTCCCACATGCTGGGGACAGTAAGACCGACCGGGCTAATTATTCCAAGCCCGGTAACTACCACACGATGGTCCTGGTTAGTGTTCATGACTCTCCTTTACTGTCCGCACGTCTTTACGGCAATGTTATCATTCCACCCGCCGGCTAATGCGTTGAGCCTCCATTTTCAGGCTATTTACCTCAGCTTGAGTGAATAGCCTCCATCCCCTTCTATCCCTGCAGATGGGTTCTTTGAAGGTGCCTTCTTTGAGCCAGCGTAACAGGGTGGCTCTGCTGATACCAACAATTTTGCAGACGTCCATGGTTCTCAAATAAGTTTCATTACTAACTATAATTGGCATATCTTGATGCTCCTTAATATAGCTTGACTATATTATTTCGCAGTGGGTGGGATGTGTCTATCGCCCGTTCGAATGAGACAGGCTAATACTTTCGAGTGAGACAAGATGTAACATATTGTTCTTTTCTTAAATGAGAGGACAAAGCAGCAGGTTATTAAAAGCCTGAAACTTGAGAGCAGTGGTGTTTGACAGCTAAATAACTTCCATATATACTCACTGGCATCTTAAAGCCAAAATCTGTGGATGTTATTTTGCTACATATGGTAAAGGAGGCATAAATTGACCGGAGCAACAGCGGTCACTGCCAGTGGCAAGAAAATCTGGGGACTTCATCCTAATGTGTTCTTTCTGGGTATGGTCAGTCTCTTGACTGATGTCTCCAGTGAGATGATATTTACCTTACTGCCGCTTTTTTTGGCTAATGTCTTACAGGTACCAATGACCATTGTCGGCCTTGTCGGCGGGCTGTCCGACAGCACCGAGGGTATCTTCAAGATATTCAGCGGCTGGTTTAGTGACAAGATAGGCAAGCCCAAGCTTTTGACCGTGTTGGGGTACGGTATGGCGACACTGGTCAAGCCTTTCATGTTGGTGGCGGCGAGCTGGGGTGTAGTAACCGGCATAAGACTGGGTGACCGATTGGGGAAGGGTATCCGCACGTCGCCACGCGATGCCCTGATTGCTGATTCTGTGGCGGCTAAGGAGAGGGGCCGGGGTTTTGGCTTGCACCGGGCGATGGATACCTCCGGTGCTTTCCTTGGCTTGGCCATCGCTGCCCTCATTATCTACCTTACCGAGGGTAAAGCTCTGGAACTTACCAGAGTGACCTATCGCTCGCTGGTGCTGGTCGGCATCATTCCGGCCGTGCTGGCCGTGCTGGTGCTGCTGATATTTGTCCGGGAGAGGAGTAAAAAGACCTCGCCGGGTGGTACTTCTCAGCCGTCGGCTCTTCCCGGAGTCAAGGTTGGTTTTGATGCCCGCTTCAAGATATTTCTGGCCATCATGGCCCTGTTTACCCTGGGTAATTCCAGCGATTTCTTTGTTATCCTGCGGGCACAGAACCTGCAGGCACCCCTGGTACAGGTAACCTTGATGCTCGTTCTTTTTAATGCGACCTACGCCGCGGTTTCTCTACCCATGGGGATACTCTCTGACAGGTTGGGCCGGCGGCGGGTTATTGCCCTGGGCTGGTTTATCTATGCCCTGGCCTACCTGGGGTTTGCCCTGGCTTCAAGTCTCTGGCAGATATGGGTACTATTCGGCCTTTACGGTATCTATTATGGTGTGGTCGGGGGAGTGACCAAGGCTTTTGTGGCGGATATGGTAGGTCCGGGCAAGAGAGGTACCGCCTATGGCTTCTATAATGGTCTGACGGCCATCATCCTTCTTCCCGCCAGCCTGATTGCTGGCTGGCTGTGGCACAGCATCAGTCCGGCGGCGACTTTTTACTTCGGGGCCGGCCTGGCTTTTATGGCGATGCTCGGTATCACGATATTTATTAAAGAGTGAGAACGGGGTTACTTCAAGGCCATACCGGCCAGCTTGTCAGCCTCGGTGTTTTCCTCGCGTGGGATATGAGTGATGGTAAACTTTTCCAGTAGCCTGAGTAGCTCCGTTACCTTTTGATGCAGGGGTTTAAGAGCGATTGCCTTGACGCGGTACTGCCCGTTGATTTGCCTGACCAGCAGCTCCGAGTCAGATCGTATTTCAACGTCACAGGCGCCTAAGCTGTTCGCTTTTTCCAGGGCAGCGATAAGAGCCCTGTATTCAGCCTGGTTATTGCTGGCCCGGCCGATTGCCTGAGAAATCCTGGTAACAGTTTTGCCTTGTTCATCCCTGATGACGACGCCGATAGCAGCCGGGCCGGGGTTAGGTTCAGCCGCCCCGTCAGTGAATATCACCACTTTTCTAATCTTCGCCAAGGTTTCTCCTCTCTTATTAGCTAAGCCAGGAAAAGAATGCGCCCGCAGCTACCGCACCGTACCAGGTCGCCACCCCGTGCCCGCTGTAGCTCGCTAAGCGGTAGCGAAATGCGGCAGCCACAGCACATACCCTGCTCTACCCTGGCTACGGCGGTACCTTTTTGTGCCCTGATGCCATGGTAGACCTCAATCACCGCCGGGCTGATGCCGGCGGCAAAAGCCTGGCGCTTCTCTCTGAGGTCTTTTACCACGGTTTGTAGCTGCTCCAGGCTGGCCGATAGCTCTTGCTGCTGGCCCTGCCACTCTGCCTCCAACTGTTTCAGCTCACTGCGCAGAGCGGCCATTTTCAGCGTGGTTAGCTCAGCCTGCTCCATAGCTCCCAGTACCCTGTCCTCAAGCTGGGCACGCTTGGCTTGTAAAGTGTTACTCTCACGCTGAAGGTCAGTCAACTCCTTGGGGTTGTGTACCCGGCCGCTGTAGAGTTTTTCCTGCATGGTGCTCAGCTTGTTAGTGAGGTCAGCAATATCCCATTCCAGCGAATGTTGCTCCTTCAGCAGCTGCTCCTGGTGCTGTTTCTCTGCGGCGAGCTGATGGCGAACTTTGGCTACAACCTCGCTTTCACCAAGCTGGCCCTGGATTTGTCTTAAGGCTTGCTCCTTTGCGTCAAGCTCGACGTCAATCTCCTGTAGCTGGTAAAGTCGCCGGGCGGCATTTATCTCCATAGACCTATTTTACAATGGTTATGCCGCAACATCAATGAAGCGACAAAACCCCATAGCCCAAGTAGAACATGTGTGCTATTATGCAGACAGGTACACCGGGGAATGAACAGGGATAAACGCATGTCAGGAGCAGCCGAGAAAAAAAGGGGAGCGCCTAGAGGCAATCAGAATGCCAGGAAACACGGTTTCTATTCCAAGGTGCTGGACAAGACCGAGCAGCTTGACTTCGAGCTGGCGACCGGTGTTGATGGTATTGATGACGAGATTGCCCTGCTCAGGGTAAAAATAAAATCCCTCCTTGAGAATGACCCGGAGAATATCAGGCTTATTATGGAGGCGACCAACACACTGGCCAGGCTGGTCAGGACGAAGTATAACATCAACAAGAAAGACAAGAACGGTCTGAGAGAGGCCATCGCTACCGTCCTGAAAGATATTGCCCTGCCACTGGGTATCGTTGCTGGCACCAAGATTAATAAGTAGGTGGCAATCCAGGGGGTGAGGTAAAATAAACAGCTCATACATCAACCGGCTGCGTCCGTATCAACGAGAGGTCGCTCTGGCGGTACTGAATAGCGTCTTTGGCCGGAAGGGGTATACCTTCTCCGTGGAGATTGCCCGCCAGGGCGGTAAGAATGAGCTTTCGGCTCAAATGGAACTGCTGCTGCTAACCCTCTATATGGCCGAATCACAAAACTTGATTAAATGCTCGCCGACCTTCAAGCCGCAGACGGTCATCTCGATGACACGGCTTAAGGACAGGCTGAACGATGCTGGCTTTGATGGCATCTGGCAGATGGAGCTGGGGTATATTATCCGGCTGGGTAATGCCCGGGCTGTCTTCCTATCGGCGGATGAATCGGCTAATGTCGTGGGGCACACTGCCCACCTTCTTCTTGAGATAGACGAGTCACAGGATGTCAGCAAGGAAAAATACACGAAAGAGTTCAAGCCAATGGGAGCAACCACCAATGTTACGACGGTTCACTTTGGCACTACGTGGGATGATGCTACCCTGCTTGAGGAGATAAAGCAAACTAATAATGAACTGGAGAGAAAGGATGGCATCCGCCGGCACTTCCGCTATGATTGGCAGGAAATTGCCAGGTATAATTCCGATTACCTGGCCTATGTTGAAGGAGAGAGAGGGCGCCTGGGGGAGAACCATCCTCTTTTTCTAACCCAGTATTGCCTTTTACCAATCACCGGAGGGAGTAATTTCCTCTCCGCCACGCAGAGAGCACAGCCTGGTTTATGTGGCCGGTATTGACCTTGCCGGGGAAGCTGAGGTAGAAGAAGGTGCCCGCCTCAGGGAGCTTAAGCCGAGGCAGGATTCGACCGTGGTGACGATTGGCGAACTGGATTTCGCTGCCGGTAATCCTCTTCAGAAGATACCCGGAGTTAATATCGTTGAGCACTACTGGTGGACCGGGAAAAAACATACTGAGCTTTATCCACAGCTGGTTGATATCCTCAAGAACGTGTCGTCACAATAACATCATCGGTAACAGGCATGACGCCAGTTATCTCTACGCTCTCACCGTCAAGCCAAACCCTAATTCCCATACTCTCTATGAAATCCCGCTTCGTGGCAAAGTCCGTGTTCTTTAGCTGCTCGCGCAGCAGTTCTACAGTATGCTCCAGCTTCGGTAGGGTGATAACGGCGTCTTGGCTGGCCTTAACCTGGCTTTCGAGTTCAGTTTTGCGTGCCTCTAAGGTCTCCCGTGAATTATTCATACGCCTACATTCCGTCTCCACCTGACTCTCCGGAAATCCTTTAAGAGCCCACTGTAGAAGCTGGTACTGGTCACGGTCTAGAGCCTTCAATTGCCGTTCTACTTGCTGTAATTCAGTCTCAAATACGCCTAACTTGTCAGCATTCTGACGCTGCTTTGCAATCTCACCTATGATTAGCTCTGGGTTATCAAGGACACGCTCTATCTGCGTCCAAACTAAGGCTTCAAGTTTATCACCTTTCCAGCTTTTATTATGACAGCGATTAATCGGCACTACGATGCGCTGCGTACCAGGGCAGCGATAACGCTGCGCAACGCGGTCAACATATCCCCAATAGGCTCGACCACAGCGATGACAATATAAATGCCCACTTAACAGATATTCCCGCTTCTTATTGCGGCTAGCTTTTTTGCGGTTTATCTGTAGCTGCTTTTGCGCTGCCTCAAATATCTCGTGAGAGATAATAGCCGGTGTAACATCCGCTATTTCTATCCACTCACTTTCTGGCTTACGTGCTTTCCTGCCTTTAAGCGTGGTAAATGCGTAAGTTTTGCCAGTGTAGGCTGGGTTTTTAAGGATTGCTAACACGGAGGTCCTATTCCAAAATTGGCTGCTTTTTGTAGGCGCATTGAGAGCCCTGAGACGGTGTGTAATAGCACTCCCTGATAAACCATCTTTAACCAGCCATTCATATATCTGCTTTACCCAACTAGCCTCATTCTCGTTTATGACCCGCCTGCCACCATTATTAAAGGCTACCTTTACATAGTCATAGCCATATGTTCTGTGAAAGCCACCTGACATACGTCCTTCTTTTGCCCTTGCCTTTTTACCCCGCATGGTTCGCTCGCGTATCTTTTCAGCCTCTACCTTTGAGGCATAGCCGCGTATGTAGCTTATCAGCTTGCCTAGTTCTGAATTGTCCACGTCCTCGGTGACGGTTTCTAGCTTAACGCCGTGCTTTTCTAATTCCTGTGTGATTATGACGCCATGCCCGGGGTCACGAGATAGCCGGTCTAGACTGTAGCAGATGATAACGTCAATTCGCTCATCCCTCACCAACTCCCGCAATTTTTCTAACTCTGGCCTTTCTAGGGATAGCCCACTGTAAGCCTCAGAATAGCGATAGCCCACGTCATAGCCCTTAGATTGGCAGTATTTCAGGCAGGCTTCAAGCTGTGTCTGGAGGCTCGTGCCTTCACGTTCTTGGTTATCTGTGCTTACCCGGCAATAGATAGCTGCTATCATGGCTTCACCATCCTTCTCCGGCCATTTTGAGTGCAACATGGTCCAGTAGAGGTCTTATGAAGTTATCCCGCCAGTTCGGCTTTTGTTGATAGTCGTCGAGTTGGGCAAGATTGGCTTGCAGGCATCGCTCAACGTCTGATTGAAGACAGAGAAGTTCGTTTCGGTCAGCCTCAACCGATGAATTAGAGTAGCAGATTGAGCAACGGTATTCTCCCTTGGCTACAATCGTAGGCCATCTAATATCACTCAGTAATTCTTCAGAATTTGAAAGGTTAAGGTTTATCCGGAGTTTGTCAAGACACAAATCTAAGTCGATGTCTAGGATTTCCAAGTATTGTATGTTTGCGAGGACATTTATGGCTGGCACCTTCAGCAGTTCGACAATCCGGTTTCCCAGATTGTAAAACTCTCCATGTAGGGCAAGTATTTGACCTTGTTGTTCTGGGTCTTCTCTTGAGGTTCGCAATTTGCTAAAGGGGAAGCATATCCACAAATCAGCGTATTTCGCTTCTACCTTACCATTCATAGTACCTCTCCAAACCTTGATTGTCGGTACTTACCCAGCAATACATAGGCACTCTCATTTTTTGGGTTCATCCTTTTTAGCAATACTTATCATCAAAAGAATAGTGCAAACCAAACCAATCAACAGTAAAAATATCGGTTCGAGATTTTGTGATTTTATCAAGTCTGAGGGAAGAGATTCTGTTCTAAGGACAAGAAATGTAATAGCAAGTCCGTCGTATGTAAGAATGAGGGTCGATAAAAGGCGTACCTTGTCAATCTCAGTTTTTGCAGCGGGTGAGAACATTATCAGCAAAAAGACTAGAAGCAGTAACCCTGCGGATGCCAACCGGAGTATCTTATCTTGATTCGGAGTTAGAGCGATTTGAAGAACCTGTAAAGAAGAAACTGCGAAGACAAACCCGTAAGCGTAAACCCAAATTTTTTCTAGACCACTTTGGATGCAATTGAGGGGCTTAATCAAGGGTAGGATGTACATTACGCTAAACGTGAGAAGAATGTATCCGGTAACGTGGGTGACGGGGGTTAATCGTCTAACTAAAATGTCGTCGATGATAGGCGGCGGATTAATGCCTATCAGAAAACCACCAGCAAGGAAAAACGCTATTCCTTCTGTGATTGTAATGAAAGCAGTCCTGGTTTCTTTTTCAGGTGCCGTCTTTGTTTCAGCCATCTACCTTTTAACCCCCTTCCACTTTGGCTTATTCCAGTAGGGCGAATTGCACTTTGGACATACTTTAGGTAGTCTCTCAAGTCTGCTGGGCCACTCATGTCCACACCGTAAGCATTTATGAATCTTAATCATCGTTATGCTAATCATATCGTTCTGCACTATACAATGTCAATACCCTTTAGCTTCTTACTATCTACTAAAAAGGTTACTTTGTTTTGTCCTCCGTGCCAATCTTAAAGGTGTCGCCAAATTTAGCTTTGGCAACATGACCACGTTTTTTTAATGCCCCCGCCTAGCGTTGATAGTATCCCCGCCGATTTCGTTTCTGTTTGTCTTTGCTGCCAGCCGGTCTACCTAGCTTCTTCCCCTCTGACCGGGCCCGGGCTAATCCCGCCAGTGTCCTTTCACTCTTGATACGTGATTCATACTGAGCTGCCCATCCAAAGGCGGCAAGTAATAGCTCTTGCATCGGGCCGTCTGTTTCCATCCAGGATTCTTTTAACGAGACTACCCTGACGCCGTATAGCCTCAGCATCGTGATTAGATTCAAGATGCTTGCAATCCCTTGACGTGAGAGGCGGTCTAAACTCCAGACAATCAAAATATCGAACACCCTACTGCTTTGGCAGTCTTCAAGTAAGCGCCTAAGTTCAACCTGTCTACCGCTTCTCCATGCCGACTCCTGCTCTCGATAAATCCCGACAATATCATGGTCGTGCGTCTGGCAGTATTCCTTTATCTCCGGCAACTGATTCTCCGGGTGTTGCTCCTGTGTTGATGTTCGTAGATAAACCGCCGCTCTCATTCCCGTTACTTTTTACCCCTCTTGGCTAGAATTCTAGCCACTGTCCGGTAACTCATGGTGACGCCCTCAACTGTTAGCTGGTCGGCAATAGCCCTGCTGCTAATCGCCTTATTGCCCTTTCTCAATGAAGAAAGCTCAATGATTCTGGCTGTGACAGCATCGCTTGTGCCGTTTTCCTTGTCCTGTGCCTTGTCACAGCCCTTATCGCTGCTAGAAGGCGTTATCAGTGGCATTTCCATTGCTATGGCCATCTCTTCCGAGAAGTCAGCACTTTCTATACCAAGTGACGCCCTCGCCCTCTCTTGTCGCATGCTCTCGTAACAAGTGAGACAATAGCGAGGGTTACGACTGCGCTCGCTGACTGGCTTACCGGTGAGGCAAGCCCCGCAGAAAAAGCCACCGGCATTACAAATGGCAATATCACGCCGAATGTCGAATTGCCCCCGTATTACTGGCACCGGCTCACTGGCAGCTAACCATACCTCGGTGGAGAGGCAGCCGCCAATGAGCCGTAGTTCCAGCCCTTCAGGGATAGCCAAGGCATTATTCTTTGGGTGTAGGGCTATCAGTCTTGGGCTTTCACCTGTTACCTCAATAAAAGAGACAATAGCGGTCGCAATATCAGCTGCCGTGACTCTATGTCCACACCATCTAACCCGCCAACTGCTATCTATCGGCGCCGGTCGTGGCGGCTGCGGTCGCTCAAAGTCCATCGTTGATTGCTTTTTTGCTCCTGTCGATGTCGTCATCGGCGTATTATCTCCCCTTTTGCCGGTATCAACTTATATTCCCCCTAGACTTTGTGCTTATCTCCCCAAACCAAGACTGCGGCCAAATGCTCATCAGTAAGGGCCAGGTCCGCCAACAACTTCTTCAGGTCATTGCAGTTTTCGCCCGGGCATAGGAAAATCCTCGGCCGCCCCTCTTTTGTCCACAATTCCAAAAAATACGACTGCCAATCCTTATCAATAATGCTTTTGGAAAGTTTAGTAGCAGTATCTTGGTGAGCTAACTCCCCGCTTCTTGTGCCTACAGGGGAGTTAGGGGAGTTAATAACTGCCGCTCCCTTGTGTAATATATTCTCTTGTCCAGTTTTTTTCGTGTGAGCGTATATCGTGCAACTCCCCTAACTCCCCTTTGAGGCTAAAAACAGGTGAGTTAGTAGGGTCGTAACTCCCCACTTTCCACAAAATAGAGTTATGTTTTTTCTCTTCCGTGTTTATCAGCATCAAGTTGTTGCTATAGCGCACGCCGTCTTTTTTTCGTAGTGCGTTGCCAAGTATCTTGCTGTAATTCTTGACTGTGAGGTCAGCCAAACTTTCAGGTAATGCGGCTTTAAAGGCTGGTACTGTTTCGAACAAGGAAATTAGTTCGGCGGATGTGATTCCTTTATCACCAACTATCTCAATCCAGGCTTCAAGAAACGCTTCCCATTGGGGCGTTTCTGTGTCTGCCCGGCGGTACATTTCGTCTAAGTTGGTCAAATATCCCTTTAGCCCCATAAACTTCACAATCCCGCCGATGACTTCAGAGTAGGATTCGTAGCCTCCGAGTGGCTTCAGGTCAGGGTCACATGGTCGCCCGGCGTTATGCCAGGCACGGATAACTGTTAGGATGGCGGCTATAATCCGGCCACGGTTGCGCATTACCCAGGGTATTAAATCGGGATGCTTGAAATTTTTTACATTACGTTGCCAAGGCTTAGCCTCTTTTGCATCTAAGCGGATAGAGACACAGCGACGGGGTAGGTCTCCCTTCAACGAGATATTATTCCCCGTGGCCAGCCAAATTGTCTTATTTTCAAGCGTCAGTGTCTTTGTTTGCCCTAATATCCGGTCTTGCCATGTTGTGGAAGTCAAGAGTGCTGCCAGTGACGGGGAAAACAGGTCGAACTCGATATTGTCGAGAATAACAACTGTCTGTCCTTTTACCAGTATGCTGGTGATTAGTTTTCGCATACTCTCATCGTCTTTTGGGACAGTGATTATGGCGGCTGGGTGCCCAGTGGCTATGATGCTAGCAATTTCAGCCAACTTTGATGCTCCGGTTCCTGGCGTTGGTTTATCAATTAAAGATAGTGGTACCGGACTCGTAATTATCGGAATGGCTATTGGTGTTACCAGCATACCGATAGCGTTAGCGGCGGCGGCTTCATTTTCAAAGGGAAAGTCAATTATCGGTTCTTTAATCAGATTAATTGCTTCCTGTATCTCGTTTTGGGTAGGGTTGTCAGGCACCATTGGGATAACTAATCCCCTCGCAGGCTCATAATAAAGCCGTGCCATTCGATGATAGCCTGGCTCTGAAAGGATAGTCCCGTCCGGGCAAATGACTGGAATCTCTGTTATTGATGACACTGACGGAAAACTCCAGTCATTCAGAGATAGGCAATCCTTGATAACCACTTGTGGTGGTGGCACGGCTTTGTCTTGCTCCTCATCAATAACTTTGCAAAAATCGCATATTTGAGTGAGGAGACCACCAAAACTATTCAGGTCGTAGTGGTCAACATACGGCCTACCGTTTTCATCCTTGCTAATCCGAGCTAGTCCGCCGCCATGCCTGAATAAGAACGGCGGGTTATTCTTGGCTTCCAGCGCAGTCAATACATCGGCTCTTATATCCCGAAGTTGCCGGTTATTGGTCACAATCATCGGGCGCTGCCTCGTCTCTGGTGGTATTCCGTTGTTTCCAGCTTGTGGCTCATAGGCCCGGCGCCCGTTCTTTCGGTCTCGGTATCCTGGTTCTTTCAATTCCCGCAAGTCGGCCCATGTCTTATCGGCGCATGAGTTATGGTGACACTTGAAGCCTACCGCGCCGTCCGCCGTCTGGAATATCGCCGCGCTAGTCCCTCCATGTTCGGGATTAAACGGGCACGCCTTCAGAATGTACCGTATCCCGCCTTCGTAAGGACCTGAGCTCTTGACTTCGATACCGTTGTTGGTTAGCCATGATTCGAGGTCAAACGGCTGGCCGCCGCCGTGGTAAGTCCTTTCTGCTTGTCGTGGCGCTTCTGGCTCTGGCACAGTTGATGCCAGTGCTTGTATTATTTCAACTGGTGCAGTGGCAATGCTGGCCGGTACGTCTAGTAGCTTGGCGATTCTGTGGGGGCGCGTCTCGGTAGAATCACCCTTACGCGCCAACGTACCTGGCAATTTCCATATTCGCGCCGCGTTAAATACGGACAAGTCGATGCTAACTTGGCTACTGTTAAACTTAGCCGCGATTGCTTTGAGGCACGCCTTAACGGTAGCGGTACCCTCAGCGTCATTCGGTAGGTCTATTCTGATAAGCACGTGTGCACCGTTTCCAGAATCGCCGGTAAAAATAGAACCCGCCGGGAAGCCAAGCTCGGTAAGATACTCCTTAATCGCTTTTGCTACAGTAATCGCTGCTGCGTGTTCCTGGTCTGTGCTACTAATACCACTGGGACGTATGGCGTCAATGTCTATCGGCAGCCAACGCCGCCGAATAATGTCCTTATCTTGTGTCACGTTCTTGAGACCGACAACCATTCTATTTGCGGCCCGTGCTAGCAAGTCTGGGTTTGTGGAGTTTAATGCCACATAGACACCGGCAGCTTGGCCACTAAGTCTCGCGGCCTCGTTTGCTAGTCGGCCATAGCTGTTGAAATAACCCGCGTGTACCTTGCCGCCAACCTCTAGCGCCCTCAGTTCTACCACGTCCCCTGGCCGAAACAAAACATCGAGCGCCTGCTTGATTTCAGTAACATCGGCTCTCGGCTTTGTGCCAGTCATTTTTCGGACTCCTTCGCTTTCTGGAGCAACCGCGAAAACGCAGCCCTGAATTGCCGAAGCTGTGCCGGTGACACTTTCCCCGGTTCGATACGGACGGTAACTGTAGGTGGTATTGCAGCAACAGGCTTTCTTGCCACTTTGAGGTTATCTCCCTGACGGAATCAGCAGTTCCTTCAATTTGGCAATATCTTCCAGTGTGTATACCCTCCACCCATTAAAGTCTCGCCTAGCTTTTGGTATCTTCCCCCTCCGCTCGGCATCTCTCAACCATCGCTCCGAACGCTCTAGTTGCCGTGCAGCCTGGCTAACATTCAATATTTCTCGCATATCTCACCTCTGTTGTACCCGAATGCCGCGTACGATATACTTAGGGTAACAGACCGTAGAGGTGGGATGGTTCCCGATAAGTGTCACTTATTTAGCTTTGGGGTGGCAGAATGAGTAAATTAGCGCCAGAAGTGCTATGGCGAAGACATACCCTTGAGCTCTTTGAAGCTTTCAGGCAGTCAGGCGAACTGAAGGAGTTGCGGAAAGATGGTCTTGCAGCATGTGGTCGCAAGAAGCGATTCACAAGCTCGGAATGGGCCAAGAGTCCCATGCATGAACGCTACTCATCTCCACGATATATGGAGTGGCATCACAAATGCGAGAATGTCGCACAGAAATTTGGGCTTGCAGTTGGGACAGTCGTAAGCACCTGCCTGATTTCCGCCTATCAGCCAGACAAAGCAGGGCTTGTAGTGGAGTCTCAGTGGCCTAAAATCAGAGTGATTACCGAGATTACTGATGACCAGTTCCTCGCTCGTTTAGCCTACGAAGCTCAGCTCCGGGGAGTGTACGTTATTTCACGGCAAGGCTCGGTCGAGACTACTCTGTTGTTTCTGAATCCGGTACCCATTGTGAACATGGAACCACCAGCCATGCCTTCATACATGCCCCCTCAAGCTAGTGTTCTTTCCATGAGAGTCGAGACACCGGTTGGCTATCCACCACAGGCGGAGAAAGAACTACATAAAGTTGCAAACCAACTCGGCAAAGACATCCTGATAGCACTCGGCTACTCTATTCCGAAGCGGTTGCGTACCTCACAGCTAGTTGCGATGGCAGATAAACTGAGGGTAGCTAGTACCCTGAAAAATGGTGAAGCGTATGGTATTGTCGATGATATCTACGGAGAAGACCTAACTGATGACCGGAAGAGACGAAAGCTCGTGGCTTCTAGAAGACACAAACTACGGAAGCGACTTGTTAAGCCATACGAAGGTAATTGAAGATTGTGACATCGCCCACGAAACTAGGCAACGGATTCTGCAATTCAGCGATATGGAGTGTCTACCTGTGACTGCGAGCTCTGTTCGAGTCGTTCAGTAAGAAGTACGGATAAAAGCCATCTCATTCAAGACGGCGATGGGCAGACATTGTGGCATACCTTTGCCGATACCTTGCTACAGCTCTTCTCAATAAGATAAGCGTGGGCAAAACCATCATCGAGATGTTTTGATGACTGCAAGGGAGAAAAAGGACCTGGCGCCGGTGGCCAAGCCCGAAGCAGCTCCATCTCATATTAGAACCGAGGCCGGGACCCTGAGTGTCCCGAAGGGATGGAAGTTCGAGGTAGAGAACTTCTCACTTCTGCCGGACGAGTTTAAGCTACCGGACATGGTGAAGATTCGCAAGGTAATAACGGCGGGGGTTAAGATTCCTGGCGTCAAAGCATGGCAGGAAGAGTCCCTAAGGGTTTCCAGGTAATCCCAATAAAGAGTCACCCCATCCAGGGGGATTACTCCATACACTTCATAATAGACATGACACCCCTGTCATACCCTGTCATCCCAACCAAGAATCGCTGGATAAAGAACCGTCCCCAGTAGGCATGGTCCGGCGTCTTCTGTTCCTCTCCTCCTCATGCCCCGGGGGGATGACCCCTGTCATGGCAGTCGGATGACTATGTCATTGCCGTTCCAGGGTTAAAGAGCCAGGGGGACAAGTCTCACGAGTAAGCGCTCTAAACTCCCCTAAAAAGACCGCCATGCCAGTGCTAGCCCAGTGCCAATAGATTATCAAGTTATCATGACCATGATAATCTAATATTCTGAAGCTAAAACTGGAGTAAATCCATTTTTATCTTTTGGATTAACCAGCCAGCTCCGCTGCATCGAAACTCCGCTGTCATTCGTGTTTTGCCACGTTTGAAGCTAAGTCAAGACGCTTATGAAGCTAAACGGCCATCTCGGAATTCCCGTTGTGCCCAGATAAGGCTATTTAGGTGCACCCAAAACACTATAGTTATAGTCTCCCGTGAGCATGGCCACGCCTAATCTTGGCTGGGGCTGGAACTGATTAAGTTGCCGTTGGTCGAGTTGCGTTTCAGTGCAGTCAGTCCAAGGCGGGTTCCAGGAGGATGACCCCTCCTCCATATGCTCATTACACGACTGCCAATGACCTGGTCTTAGGAAAAGTCGTAGTTAGTAGGTCATACCCCTGACCCAGTCAATGGTTGTCATCCTATTCAACTCAGTCAGTTGCGTTTCAGTGCAATCAGTCCAAGGCGGGTTCCAGGAGGACGACCTCTCGTCTATATGTTGGGAGGATGACCCCTCATCTATGTGCTCCTTAAACGACTGCCAATGACCGGGTCTTAGGAAAAGTCGTAGTTAATAGGTCATACCCTCTGACCCAGTCAGTGGTTGTCATCCTATTCAACTCAGTCAGTCCTATCAGTTTCCTGGATGGCGATGGCGTACACGGACCACGCCTGATATTCGGCGCTTTGCGCCAAAACTGCATAAATGGGTGACAGAGTTAATAGTCGCGGTTAGTAATTAGCCCTCATAACCGGCCAATATGAATCAAGCCAGTTAATCCAATCATCCTTTTCACAGAGCTAGTGGAAAGCTTGAAGCACTACTATGAAGAACGGCGGACCGGCTACCCAGGGTTTATACTCGACCTGTAGGACGAAAACATTTGGAATCGGTTAAGAGCCAGCAAACTTTCCAATCGAGATAAACTACCGCCCCTCATCCTCATTGGACCGGTGCAGTTCCTCAATCAGGGTCACCAGAGCTCTTTTAGAGTGAAGGGAAAGCCGTGTATCGCCCTTGATGGCAGCGATACTGTCTGCCGCTACACTCTCTTTACCTGTAACCAGGTAATCAATGGTCACTCCAAGCTCCTCTGCCAGTTTTCCCAAAGATGATAAAGAGGGGACTCGCTTGTCCTGCTCAATCACTGAGATATGCTGCGGAGTCAGTCCCAGGGCTTGCGCCAGGCTGTTCTGCGTTAGCCCCAGTTCCTGCCTTCTTTTCCTGATTCTCTCACCCAGCGTCGTATCAACCATCGTCGGCCTCACTTGCCTAGAGGCTACCAGCCACGTGAATAGGTGAGCAAATACTCAACTGCTAGTTGATATGCGGACCAGGACACTCTATAATAACTCCAAACACAGTAACCCCAGCCCTGTAAGAGAGCCTGATGCATAGGTTTGTTCATGCGGTAGATAAGGTCATATTCCTTGATGAGGATGATGTCAGGCGGCCGCCGATGGCAACGGTGTTATTCAAGCGCTTCATTAAGAGGGCTCCCCGGCTGACCCCAAAAGCTAAGGAGGACATGGTCTTGATGATGAAGCCATCCACTACGGTCATTATTAAGCCGCGACCTGCGGTATCAGAAGTCCAAATTCATGAACAATCACCTACCGTCGGGCACTGTTTCTCCAAGTGTTTCAAAGGGCTTATCAAAGGCAGAGCGGGTGATTACATTGGTGATGCCGATGGCGATGTCAAAATTGCACTTTTAGCGATGTTTGAGAATCTACCTAAGTGCGAGGAGGTGGCTGTCTAAATGGGTAAGAAGGGTAGACTGCTGTTTGAGGGTATATCCGGTGACTACATTGGGACAGTCGTCGCGAAAGTGCGCGTAGTCAACGGCGATGAGGCTAAGATTGCCCAGGTACAGGTTGGGGAAATTCTGGTTGCCAGCCGGATTGTACCGTCTGCCGAGACTATGTCGCAGGCAGAATACGATAAGCACCTCAAACGAGCCACGGCAATGATTATAGATACAGGTGGTGTGAGTAGCTCCGGCATGATAATTGCCAACGCTACCGATAAGCTTTGTATTTCAGGGACAACGGGTTACGGGGTCCAGGCGTCGAAACATCTCAAAGATGGCCAGGTAGTGCTGATGGAAGGTCACGTACGGACAGAGACCATTATTAAGCCAGACGGGACGGCCACGTCCAGACCCATCGGTGCCGTCTATGAGTACGTCCCAGACGCCGGTGAGATATTACCTAAGATAGAGGTATATTCACAGAAAAAGAAGCTAGTAGCCGCTCCGACACTTGCTCCTACCCCTTTAGTAAAAGGACGACCGCCGAAGCTTGATATTCTTAAGCTGATTGCGGATGTAGATGCTCGACGAAAAGTTATGAACCAGAATCAGGCAGACAGACTAAGAGAATTGGCCAAGAGTAGAAAATACGGCCGAGGCGAGCAACATGCCGAGGAAGTGAGTAAACTATGCTTGAGGATATACGATGAGCTATGCAGGTTAAAGTTGGTTACTGATTCTGATAATGACAGAGCGATACTCAAATCAGCCTCACTACTGCACGATTTTGGATACCCCAAGGAACCCCACAATGAAGTCGGGTTCGACCTCTTGGCGGTCGAGATACCCAGGGTCCTGGCCGGTGAGCCGTTGAGTCCTAAAGAGTTCTCAACCATTCTCTACTGCGTACTCTGGCACCGGGACAGCAACTTTGCCAAGAGGAACGATATTGAAATCGCCGATATTCCCTACACTCGGAAGATGGCCTCTATAGTCCGCGTGGCGGATGCTCTTGACCGCACACTAAGCCAGGCGGTAGATAACGTCAGTCTTGAGCAGGACCTCACATTTTGGATTTCATCGGGAAGCTCTGCTAGAATTGAGATGACCCGCGCCTGCGAAAAGCGCGACCTGATGAAACAGGCATTTGGCCTCGATAACATCCACTTCAAGAAGAAATGAAAAGGAAGCGAATCCTGTTTGTTTGTACCGGGAACACCTGCCGGTCACCTATGGCGAAGGTCATCGCGCAACAGAAACTCAAGGTCGTTGGTAGGTTTGGTGACTTCGAGATAGACTCGGCTGGTTGCGCCGGTGGCACAAATGAACCTGCTACCAGGGAAGCCCGACAAGCCATTAAAGTGGCCTACGGCGAAGACATGCTTGCCGGCCACAAATCCAAAAAGCTCAGCCCAGACCTGGTACAGTGGGCTAATCTGGTTCTGGTCATGACTGGTTCGATGAAGGGAGGAGAACTGCCAGCCGGGAAGACTTACACCTTGAAGGAGTTCGCCGGGAGTTCAGGGGATATCGCCGACCCTATGGGACATGGCCAGGCGACATACGATGCGGTTGCGAGGGAAATATCAGCTACCATAGACCGGATAATTCCAAGGCTGATGGGTGATTAGGAGGGAGTCCAATGACGGAGAACACTGAAAATCTCTTACTCTGTATTACACCTCGCATTACAATTACACCACAGGTGGATGGTGACACGATACTCTGGAAGCAATGGCCCATGTCCATTGACGAGGCAGCACAAGAGGTGTTAATTCACCTGTCTGAGGAAATGTATGAGAGGCTGGCGAACACGCCGAGAGCTGCCATGCTTTACTTTCACCAATGTTTTGGGATGTACGTTCGTAATAACCTGGGCTTGTGGGCCTATAAAGGGTGGCCTGACACTGGTGAGTCGTGCCGGAAATCTCCATTTTGGCGTTGGCCGCGAGACCCGGACGTGGCTTCATCCCTCATCCTGGACGTTCTGTGGCAGAAACTCCAGATGGAACATAGCTATGCTGGCGTGTTGAAAGACCCCTATTACGGGGCAGAACTTCCTGAGAGTTTCAGATACTTCGGGATATCCGACAACGAGCCTGCTGATATTGAGTTAGGTGCTGGCATGGGGTTGTACTTGAGGGAGATGGCCAAACTACGATGGGGTGTATTCGGTGACGTTGAACCACCATTATCAATGTGGAATCTGGAGCATTGACCTTGCCAGTCGTGCGACTGGCAAGGAGTTGTCGTGATTTCAATATATGGGAGGGCAACAGCATACGGGGTTATTGCTTATCAGGAAACTGGAAAGCCTCGTTAATGGGCACGGTTAGAGTTAGCGCTAAGAAAGCAAATGAGGTTCTGATACAGGGTATGAGGGCGAAAACCCAACGATTCGGCTTGAATGGCAGTAAGGGGAGAGAAGACGACCCTCATCACCCGGGCTGGGAGCCGCTTTATCTGACCTACTGAAAAAGAGGAGCCAGTCGGCTAGGTTAGTACCAGAGTCATGGCTACCCATAAGATTGCCGATTGCGCAATCCTCGACGAGCTAGTCGTTGCCATCGCTGATGATGAGACCTGAGGAAAAAACAATGACAACAGAGAAACCTTGGAAGAAACACCCGATGCCTATCGGGGAGGCTGCCGACACAATGCTGTCCGAATTCTCCGAGAAGTCGAGGCTACTTCTGGCCAATACCCCGAAATACTTATTGGGCACATTTAACCTTGGCTGGGGACTGTTCATCAGAGACAGACTGGGCTTGTGGAACTACTACCTTAGCTCACCAATTCCGCGTGAAGCCGTGCATCTGTATGCGGAGGGCGAATCGTCTCTAATCTTGGAAATGATGTGGGAAAAGCTGCAGGGAGACGAACGTTACCTTGGGTTACTGAGGGACCCGACCACCGGTGACCAACTTCCCGAAGAGATGCGAGACATAGACTTTGGGCAATACCTGCAAAAGACATCCTACTACAATGGTTTGGTTAAAGCATTTGCCACAGAGCGAAACGATTCAGGTGCTCCTCAGGCCAGACCCTACACATGCCGCGCGGTTGACTGTCACCGATGCAGTAAGTAAGAGTTCCCGGTTGGCATTGGACAAACCACCACCTAACGAGCTTCTCATCTTGAGTCCTGTTGCCGCGAATTAACGCTTAACATGATTAGCGATTCAGCCTCCATAGTTGCACATTCAGATTGGCGGCAATACTGACCCAGATTATATATGGGATGAGAAGTAAACCGGCTGTGGGGGACACGCCAAAGAATGTAATGATATTGACTAGTATGGCTATCCAGAGTAGAAGAATCATCACCATTCCCCCAAAAAGGGACTTAAACCCGAAGAAGATTACCGACCACAAGACGTTCAAAATTAACTGAGCCCAGAATATTACAAAAGCTATTGTTACCCCTTCTTGACCTAATCCTTTTTGCCAAACCAAGAAGACGGCGATACCCATCAAAAGGTAAAGAGTCAGCCAGATAGGCATAAAGGCCGAATTGGGTGGAGTAAAAGTTGGTTTCTTCAGGCCAGCATACCAAGTCGGGATTGCGGGTGTTGTGAAAATGGCACCAATTCCACCCGCAGCTTCGCAGACGACTATACTTATTATCAGCTTAATTATGTCCGTCCCAGTCATGCTTCAAACTGCGTAGAGAGCTACTTTTATGAAAGTAGCACCTACTCCCCCTATCAAGCTTAGTCAGTTCACAGTGAATTTGTCAAACATTCCATCCTGAATATTACGTCTTACAGGCCTATCCCCTTGACAAGTAGAACAGATGTGCTATACAATTCTAATCCCGTAGAACTAAGGTTCTAGCGAGAACCAAAATGAGAATTGCCTGTGTTTTTATTCACCATCTAGCTGTCCAGATAGCTCTGAATGAAGAGCCGGGTTTACGCGGCAGGCCGTTAATTATCGGCGGTTTGCCGTTTGAGGTTAAACCTGTGCTGGATGCGTCATTTGAAGCTATAGCGTGCGGTGTTAAGCGAGGAATGCCGTTACGTGAAGCTCGGTCACTCTGCCCGGAGGCAGTATTCTTGATGCCGGATAAGGAAGCCTACAGGAAGGCGTTCGAGAAGGTGCTCCAGGTCCTGGATACCTTCAGTCCGGTGGTTGAAGTTGAGAAACCGGGCTGCGCCTATATCGATGTGACCGGCGTTGGAAACGAACAGGAGCTTGCCTCTGAGCTTATTTCTTCGGTATCTACCGGTGCTAGCCTGAAGGGGAATGTCGGTATAACCAACTGCAAATTTTTCAGCCTGGCAGCAGCTCTCATATCAAAACCGGAAATGCTCACCATCGTGCCGTCAGGTAATGAGGAGAAGTTTATCAGACCTTTCTCGATTGATTTCTTAGATTGTAAGACAGAAATCAAAGAGCGCTTGCGGCTTCTTGGCATCCGGTTTATCGGGCAACTCAGTGAGTTCACCCTTGAGGCTCTAGTTGCCCAGTTCGGAGATAACGGACTAAGGCTCTATCAATTAGCTCATGGTATTGACCTCAGCCCACTTATTCCCCGCAAAAGAGAGGATATTATCACTGTGTCGGCTGACTTGGAGGCCCCTGCAACTCTGGAAAGCCAGCTATTAGATGCTTGCCGGGAAATTCTTGAGGAGCCTGTCCAAACAATGAGGGCACGGGGCAAGGTGTGCCGTGAGGTTCAAGTTGAGATTACATATGAATCAGGAAACTCGGAAACGAAGAGGCTGACTCTGAAAGAACATACGAGTCAGGTCAAGGTAATCTTGGATAGGATAAGAAGCTGGCTGGAAAGCGGTGCTTTTTCGGCACCGGTAACTCAAATTACGCTTTCACTCTGGCTTACGAGTGATAAAGGGATGAAACCATCGTTCTGGTCAGAGCAGAATGAAAAGACACGGCGGCTTAATCATCTGGCCGGGGAACTGAAGAAAAGGTTCGGTTATCAGCCGTTGAAAAAGGTGCAGGAACTAGACCCTGATACAATAGTCCCCGAGCGACGGTTCGGTTTGACAGATATTCCTGGCCAAAGGTGATAAATGGCAGAAATATTGGGGGATGGCCATGGAGATTACGGTAAGGGCAGATGAAAGGGGTATACCGGAAAGCTTGACCCTGAAATCTAATCGCCGCAAGGTAGTCAAGTTCTATGACCGTTGGCGCATTGCCGATTCATGGTGGGCTGATGAGGTAAACCGGGACTATTTTCAAGTGGAACTGAGTAACGGCTCAGTCTGTAATATCTACCATGACATGATAGCCGACCGGTGGTATCTGGCCAGGAGTTATGGCTAGAAATGGAGAATTACGTAGAGCTTCACTGCCACTCTAATTTCTCGCTTCTCGACGGCGCCTCACAGCCTGATGAACTCGCTACGCGGGCGGCTGAGTTGGGTATGCCAGCCCTGGCCTTGACCGACCATAACGGGCTTTATGCCGTAATCCCTTTCTATAAGGCTGCCAGAGAAGCCGGCATCAAGCCGCTAATCGGTACTGAGCTAACCCTCGCGACGGGACACCATGTTACGTTACTGGCCAAGAACAACCAGGGTTATTCCAATCTTTGCCGGCTTATCACCAAGGCACAGTTGGGCCACAGTAAGGGCGAGCCGTCAATCGATTTTTCAACACTGGCCGGTCTTTCCGATAATCTGATTTGTCTCTCAGGATGCAAGAAGGGAGAGATTACGACGTTGGTCCTTGGAGGTAAGACAGAAAAGGCAGAAGCTGCTGTCGGAAATTACCTCGGGGTCTTCGGAGCGGATAACTTTTTCATTGAGTTACAGAACAACCTTGTTCATGGAGACGGCCATCTCTGTAAGGAACTGGTTAAATTGGCCGACTGCCTGGGCATCGGGTATGTGGCGACTAACAATGTTCACTACGCCAAGCCGGAGGGACACCAGCTTCACGACATCCTGGTGTGTATCAAAAATAGAACGACTCTGGATAAGTCAGGCAGGCTGCGTCGCCCCAATGCCGAGTTCCACCTCAAGCCGGCTTCGGAGATGGCTCATCTCTTCAAAGACTATCCGAAAGCCATTGAGAACAGCCTGTATATTGCCGGTGAATGCAACGTAGACCTGAATTTTTCTTCTTACCGCTTTCCAGGATTTTCCCTGCCGGATGGTGAAACCGGTGTCAGCTATCTGGCGAAACTATGCCGCGAGAAGGCTCCGGAGCGTTACTCCATAGTTACCGACGAGGTTCAGTCGCAACTAAATTATGAGCTTGACTTGATAGAAAAGATTGGCCTCACCGGATACTTTCTCATCGTCTGGGACATTATGGACTATGCCAAAAGAAATGGCATTCCGGCCCAGGGGAGAGGCTCGGCAGCCAACTCGATTGTAGCCTATATCCTCGGCATTACCCGGGTTGACCCGATTCACCACAAATTATTTGTCGGCAGATTCATCAACGAAGAGATGTCTTCTATCCCTGATATTGACATCGATGTTTCCACCAACCACCGCGAAAAACTGATTCAGTATGTTTACCAGAAGTATGGCGAAGAGCACACGGCCATGGTCTGCACCTATATCACTTTTCAAGCCCGCAATGCTATCAGGGAAGTAGGCAAGGTGATGGGAATGCCATCGGCAATACTCGACCAGATGGCCAAGACGGTGGGGCATTACAGCGCCAGGGAGTTTGATGATGACCTGGCTGGTCTGGAAAAGTTTCGCCCCTACATAGCCTCAACCGCATGGCAGAGTTTCATTACCCATTGCAAGGAGATAGCCGACTTCCCCCGACACCTTTCGATACATGTCGGCGGCATGATTATATCGTCGTGCCCCCTAACTGAAGTGGTGCCTCTGGAGTGGGCCACCATGCCAGGCAGAGTCGTTTGCCAGTGGGATAAAGATGGGATTGAAGGTGCCGGACTGGTGAAGGTGGATGTACTGGGACTACGTATGCTATCACTCATCCAGGAAACTGTCGAACTGGTATCGCATGGCCATCATATCAATCTCGACCTGGATAAGATTCCACTCGATGACGGCAAGGTCTACGATATGATTTGCGAGGCAGATACGCTGGGTGTCTTCCAGGTGGAGAGCCGCGCCCAGATGCAGACTCTGCCGAGAACCAGGCCACGCTCGATAGAAGACCTGACCGTAGAAGTGGCCATCATCAGGCCCGGTCCGCTGCAGGGACACATGGTTCACCCCTATATTAACCGCCGCCAGGGCAAAGAAAAAGTTACCTATCCCCACAAACTACTGAAGCCGATTCTGGAGGAAACGCTGGGAGTAATTCTCTTCCAGGAGCAGGTGCTCAGGTGCGCCATTGCCATTGCCGGGTTCACACCGGGAGAAGCTGATGCTCTGCGGAGGGCGATGAGCAAGAAGCGTTCCCGCGAAGCAATCGAAAGGCTAAGGGTAAGATTCCTTCAGGGGGCAAAAGAAAACAGGGTTACCGAGGCCGTGGCAGGAAGGGTATTCGATACTCTAAAAGGCTTTGCCGAATATGGCTTCTGCAAGAGCCATGCCGCCGGTTTTGCCCTGCTTGCCTACCAGTCAGCCTGGCTCAAATATTACTATCCTCTCGAGTTTTATGCTGCTATACTCAACAACCAGCCGATGGGGTTCTACTCACCGGAGGTCATCATTGGTGATGCTAAGCGGCACGGTGTCCAGGTGCTGCCGGTAGACATTAACCTGAGTCGCAGTGGCTGCAGTATAGAAGGCGGCAAGCTCCGGCTGGGCTTCTGCTACGTCAAGGGACTGGGAGAGGCTGCAATTACCCGTATCAAGGAGGCCAGGGACAAAGCGCCCTTTGCGTCTATCACGGACTTTTACAAGAGAAGCCAACTCAGCTCTGAAGTAATTCAAAATCTCATCATGATTGGGGCTCTGGATACACTAGGCAAAGACCGCCGCCAGCTTCTCTGGGAGCTTGGTCTTCTGGAAAAGAGGGGACGTGAAGAGATGCTTTTTGAATGTCCCGGCTATCAAGTACCTCTGGCTGGCATGACGGACTGGGAGAAAGTGGCCGCCGAGTACGACATCCAGGGTCTCTCGGCACGCGTTCATCCGATGCAGTTGTTAAGAGGCAATCTTTTGGCGGATGGGTTACTTGCGAGTTCTGAGGCAGTTTCCCAAACAAATACCAGTACGGTAAAGATTGCCGGCTACGTGGTCTGCCGCCAAGCTCCGGCGACTGCCAAAGGACATGTCTTTCTCACCATTGAGGATGAAACGGGCCTGCTCAACATCGTTATTAGACCTGATGTCTATAAGAAGTACCGCTACATAGTGAGGACAGAACCTCTATTGATGATTGAAGGAGAACTCCAGAGAAGAGACGGCATCAGCAATATCCTGGCCAGTCATATTGCTCCTCTGAAACACGAGAAGGATAAGGCTGAAGTATCGCCGGCCGCCAGAAACTTTTGCTGACCTCTCGAAACTGGTAAAATTAAAGTAATGGACTACTCGTGGCTCAATGAACTTAATCCCCAGCAAAGAGAAGCCGTAACTCATGGCGAGGGTCCGCTGCTGATAGTGGCCGGAGCCGGCACCGGTAAGACCAGGACACTGGCTTACCGCGTCTCCTACCTGGTTGCACAGGGAGTTCAGCCCGAGCGCATTCTGTTGCTCACCTTCACACGGCGGGCTGCCGAAGAGATGCTGCGCCGGGCGACTTCCCTGGCTGCCGTCGATGAGTCGTTGACCAGGCGAGTTTGGGGAGGCACCTTTCACGCCACTGCCAACCGTCTCTTAAGGATTTACGCCAGGGCTGCCGGCTTATCGCCGGAGTTTACCATCATGGACCAGTCCGATGCCGAGGATTTTCTGAATGTCACCCGCAATGACATCGGGCTTTCCACCAAAGAGAAACGCTTCCCCCGTAAGAGCACCTGTCTGGCGATTTATTCCCGGCGCGTTAATGGTGATGAAAGTCTGGAAATAGTAGTCAAGAAGGACTTCCCCTGGTGTGTCGAATGGCTCGATGAGCTGAACCGGCTGTTCCGCGAATATGTTCAGAGGAAACAAAAGCAGAACGTGCTCGACTATGACGACCTTCTCCTCTACTGGTATCAGCTCCTGCAGGAGGAGTCTCTCAGGCAGGCCATCGACAGGCGCTTTGACCACATCCTGGTGGATGAATACCAGGACACCAACCCGGTGCAATCACGGATTCTTCAAGCCATGCGCCGGGACAGCAAGAATATCACCGTGGTCGGCGATGATGCCCAGAGTATTTACGGCTTCCGCAGTGCTACGGTCAGGAATATGCTCGACTTCCCTGAACAGTTTCCCGGGACGAAGGTTGTCACTCTGGAGCAGAATTACCGCTCTCTCCATCCGATATTGCAGACCACCAACCGCATCATCGCCCAGGCCACCGAGCGCTATTCCAAGGAGCTTTGGTCGGAGCGCACCGGAGGACAGCGTCCCCAGCTAATCACCTGTGTCGATGAGACCGACCAGGATGAAACCGTCATCGGACACATCCTGGAGCACTACGAGCAGGGTATACCCCTACGGAAGCAGGCAGTGCTCTTCAGAGCTGCCTCGCATTCGGCCTCGCTTGAACTGGCCCTGTCGCGTGCCAACATTCCTTTCCACAAATATGGTGGCCTAAAATTCCTCGAAATGGCTCATGTCAAAGACCTCATCAGCATAATCCGTATGGCCGAGAATCCCAAAGATGAAATTGCCTGGTTCCGCATCCTCCAACTTCTGGAAGGCGTTGGTCCGGTCACCGCAGCAGCAGCATTTCATCATTTACAGGTAGCTTCCCTGGATACATTCAAGGCTCCGGCCGGGGCCAAACAGGCCATCGCAGGACTCGTCTCGCTGATGAAAGACCTCAACAGCATGCAAGCAGAGAAACCTTCTATTCAGGTCGAGAGAATCTCTAAGTTCTATCTGCCACTGCTGGAACAAAACTATGATGACCCGGCGCCCCGTGCCAGCGACATCGAGCATCTCGGGCGTATCGCCCAGCGCTACGACACCAGGCAGCAATTTCTCACCGACCTGGTTCTGGACCCTCCACAATCAACCGGAGACCTCGCCGGTCCGCCTACCAAGGATGAAGACTGGCTGGTACTTTCGACTATCCATTCTGCCAAGGGGCTGGAGTGGGACGCCGTCTATTTGATACATGCCGCCGACGGCTGTTTGCCCTCCGACATGGCCACCGGGAATTCAGAGGAAGTGGAGGAGGAGTTGCGGCTGACCTATGTAGCCATGACGCGGGCTCGTGACTTCCTGCGTGTGCTCTGGCCGATGCGCTACTACCAGAGGTCAGCGGGGCAACTGACGGATAATCACAGCTACGCTCAGTGCTGCCGTTTCTTCACGAGTGAAGTCAAAGAAACGATGGACGTCCTGACCGAAGCCGCAGAGCCTTTGAAAGCAGATATTCCAATTTCTGAGATGCCTCATGCTGGCATCTACGACAGAATCAAAGAGATGTGGGCTTAGGCTAAGATATGGGAGACATATTGGTCGGCATCACTTCATGGACGGAGCCAACTTTGATTCAAAGCGGCCGGTTCTATCCGGAATGGGCCAATTCAGCCGAGGCACGTCTCCAATTCTATGCCAGCCAGTTCCCCATTGTTGAGGTGGATAGCTCTTATTATGCCTTGCCGAGCGAAAAGATAGCCGGCCTCTGGGTGCTGAGGACTCACCAGAAGTTCCTCTTTGACATCAAAGCCTTCCGCCTCTTCACCCAGCACGCAACACCGCCCGCGGCCTTACCGAAAGACGTGAGAGATGCTCTCCCAGAAGGAATGAAGGGACAAGCTAATCTGTATGTCAGGGACCTGCCGGCGGAGTTGACCGACGAGCTGTGGAAACGGTTCGCGAGTGCCCTATTGCCCCTGGACAGTGCCGGAAAGTTGGGAGTGGTCCTCTTCCAGTTCCCGCCCTGGTTTTACCCGGGCAACGAGCAGTGGGAGTACATTCTTTCCTGCAAAGAAAGATTACCACAATACCGCATTGCAGTCGAATTCCGGCACAACTCCTGGGTGAACGAAAAGAATCTGGAACGCACCATGACTTTTCTCAAGGAGAACAACCTGCCATATGTCTGTGTGGACGAACCACAGGGGCTTAAGTCAAGTGTGCCACCGGTCGTTCAGGCGACCTCGGACATAGCGCTGGTCAGGTTCCACGGGCGAAACCGGGAAATGTGGGAAAAGAAAGGCATTACCACTGCCTCAAGGTTTGACTACCTTTACACTGAGGATGAGCTAGAGGCGTGGGTGCCGAGAATCAGAGAACTGGCCACCAAGACACAACAAATGCACGTCCTCTTCAACAATTGCTATTCGGACAAGAGCGTTACCAATGCTCGTCAAGTAAGACTGATGCTGGATTAGCGAAACACTTTACTCCTGTGTTAAGGAGATGCGAAGCAACGTTGGGAAGTGAAGCAGGCAGATTCAGGCAAGCCACACGCAGAGAGCAACGAGACAAGGTCAGCGACCGCCTGACCGATGCGCTTATTCCAATCCACTGGCTGCATACTCATGCTTACTGTGAGTATCAACTCTATTTAGAGAAAGCGTTGGGCGTAGAAGCTCCGCCAACGACGGAGATGCTGGCAGGTGCGGCTAAACACGCTGTTCTCGATGAAGAACATGAGAGGAAAGCAGAGGTCGAGCTTACGGTCAGTGAGGCTTCTACCAGGGTGCAGTTGGAGGCAATCTCTCTAGTATCCAGGGACATTTCTGTTACAGGGGCCGCTTTATATGGCAGAATTGACGAAGTCATATTTGAGCCAAACAGAATCATTATCATTGATGATAAGCCGAGTGCCCAGCCCTATTTCACCAATAAGGTCCAGGTGTGGGGTTACTGCCAGGCTTTCAAGGAGAAGTATAGTCCAACTCTTCCTCTCTTTGGAGCCCTAAGGGAGGAGGATACGGCCAACATTGTTTGGCTAGAAGAGTTTCTGGAAGACCATGTCAAAGTGGTAAGGGATGCCGTCGACAGGATTCGGGCGATTATGAGTGGCACGGAGACTCCTCAACCAGCGGGGAATAGTCGTAAGTGCAAACCTTGCCGGTTCCACGAATCTTGCCCGGCTTATGCCAAGATATGAACGACACCGTTCTAAGCGAACTGGAAGTAGATATCAGCACAGACATTCCGACACCGAAGAGTCTATGGCCGGACCTTCAGAGAGCTTCTCTTGCCTTCCTGACCAGACAAAAGCGTTCGGTTCAAGAAACCTCCCATTTCCTGATTGACAACACAAATAGACTATAGGGGAAAATCTGCTTCTGGATTGTATAGACCGAGGCATCAACACACGAGGTCTAGATATGGGGTAGCCATTTTACTTGAAGACCAGACGGAGGCTCGTTTTTCTCATCGTTATGTGTTTAACAAAGTGAAAATGCGTCGAATCTATGTTATTCTTATGTGGTACTGTGACATTGTTGCATTAGCACCATTAGCCAGTCAATAATGATTTCTGAATGGAGGTCATGCATTGATTACAGACATCGCCGGAAGAGTCAAGAACGTTTACTTACCTCTGAGCAAACCACTTCAACCCCTGTTTGAAGCAATCGATAATTCAATAGACGCAATTGAAGACGCCCAAGAGTCAGAGGGGCACATTGAAGTGGAAGTGGTTCGGGATGAAAATACGCTCTTCTCAGAAACTACTTCCTCTGGTGACCGTCAGCTCGCTGAGATTACTGGATTTGTGGTCAAAGATAACGGCATTGGATTTGATGACAACAATTACGACGAGTTCAATAAGTCAGATACGACTTACAAGGCTGGCCGTGGTGGTAAAGGTATCGGCAGATTCACTTGGCTGGCCGCGTTCGATAAGGCAGAAATTGAGAGTATTTACAGCACCGACGGCTTGAGCAAGCGCCGCACGTTTGTATTCTCGCCCAAGAATTCAGGCATAGGTGGTCTTGTTAATCAGGAAACAAACGAGACACGAAGGGGAACTATTGTCCGGCTGATAGGGTACAAAGAAAAATACCGCAAGCAATGTCCGAAGCGATTCGATACTATTGCGGCCTACATAGTCGAAGAATTCCTTGATGTATTTATCGGTCCCTCATGTCCAAAGATAGTGTTGATTGATGGCGCCATCGGTCAGCACGTCGATTTAGACGAGTTTTACCAAGCTGGTATGGTTCGGCATTCCGAACAAAGACAACTCACGGTGAAGGGACAACCCTTTAACGTTTTGCATGTCCGGCTTTATTCAACACACATAGCTGAGCATCGAATATATTACTGTGCTAAAGGCCGGGTCGTCACTAGGGAGCGAATGACTGGAATCCCGAACCTCATTCCTCGATTTCAGGACCAAGACAGTAAGGATTTTGTTTGCGCTGCGTACGTCAGTTCCGGAGTACTCGATGGCTCAGTTAACTCAGACAGGACCGGCTTTAACCTGATTGCGGATGACGGAGATTCATTCCCGCAGGAGGTTACGTTAGGGGACGTACGAAAGGCCATTCGGGAGCAATGCAAATCGTATCTGTCTCCGCTCACAGAGCCCGTCAGACAGGAGAAACAGGCCCGAATAAAGCGATATATTGAAGGCGACGGGGCGATGTATCGACCGATTCTAAGTCGAGTTGAGAAATCATTTGACAAGATAGAACCGACTGCTTCTGATGATGAAATAGAACAAGGGTTATATGAGGCTTATCATGAGCTACAGTCAGAGCTACGAAAGGAAGGAGCGAATCTCCTCACGGCGGTTCCCCGAGATACTGACCTAGCGAAATACGAAGAGCAGCTTGGCAACTACTTTGCGAAGTTATCTGAGGTGAACCGGTCTGACCTTGCCCGATACGTATGCCACAGAAAGGCGACCATCGAATTCCTTCGGCAGCAATTGGCCCGCGGAGCAGATGGCAAATACCGTGCGGAAGACAGAATTCACAACATTGTGTTTCCGAAAGGAAGAACATCTGACGAAGTATTGTTCGAAGAACATAATCTCTGGCTTGTCGATGAACGTCTTGCTTTTCACGTCTTTTTGAGTTCAGACAAAGCCATCAAACAAGCTGGGCCTTTGACAAATGAGAGCGGTAGGGAACCTGACATAATGGTTTTCGACAAGGTCGTAGCGTTCTCTGAAACAGGTAATGTTCCATTTAACTCAATCACAATTATCGAATTCAAAAAGCCCCAGAGAGACGAGTATACTGAAAAAGAGAACCCTTTCACACAGATTGCCAATTATGTAAGGGAAATAAGACAAGGCTCGGCCAGACTCACTGATGGACGAGCTTTCCCAATCTCGTCGAACGTTCCATTCTACTGTTATGTGATATGCGATGTAACGACTCGGTTAAGTCGATGGGCGGAAGATTTCGAATTACAGACAACACCAGATGGACTTGGATTTTTTGGATATAAGCGAAATCTCGGAGCATATTGCGAGGTCATTTCGTATTCGAAGTTGGTGTCTGACGCTGAGAAAAGACATGCTGCCTTCTTCGAAAGGTTGGGGCTTCCGAGAAATTCTAGTAGAATTTAATCTCACCCGATTGGGAATGAATTCCTTCCTCATGGGGCTATAGCAGCTTAGTTCCGTATAGCCCACACATCAATTCCGGTTCGATACCCCGCTGGGGAACTGCAACACGTTTCTGCCTTGTTGGCTATTGGCAATAGTTGTATAATTGCCGTAATCTAAAAAGACTTTAGTTCACCACGTCTCTTCCGGATAATCCCCGGATTACCAGTCGAACGTCCTCATAGAGGAGTGGCATCGTGAACAACTTCAATGAAAAGGCAAGTTTCATCTGGTCGGTAGCTGACCTCCTGCGCGGGCCATACCGTCCGAACCAGTACAAGGATGTCATGCTGCCAATGACCGTCCTGCGGCGGCTCGACTGCGTTCTTGAACCAACCAAGGAAACTGTCCTGGCCCGGCTCATAACCCTGGGAGGCAGCAAGATTCAGAACTTAGAGCCTATTCTGAACAAAGTATCCGGCCAGTCCTTCCATAACACCAGTAATTTCACCTTTGAGAAGCTCAAAGGCGACCCCAATAACATTGCTGCCAACCTGACGCAGTACATCAAGGGTTTCTCCAGCCGCGCTCGTGACATCATCGAGCATTTCGGCTTTGAAGAGCACATTGCCAAGCTGGATAAAGCCGACCGGCTGTACCTCGTTGTGAAGAGATTCTGCGAAGTCGACCTCCACCCTGACAAGGTGCCCAACATCGAGATGGGTTACATCTTTGAAGAGCTTATCCGACGCTTCAATGAGGCTAGCAACGAGGAGGCCGGAGACCACTTCACGCCGCGCGAAGTCATCCGCCTGATGGTGAACCTGATTTTCGCCCCGGATAACGACACGTTGACCACCAAGGGCATCGTCAAGACACTCTATGACCCGGCTGCTGGTACCGGCGGAATGCTCTCAGTTTCGGAGGAATACGTCCGGGAGCTAAACCCCGATGCCCGTATGGAGGTCTTCGGTCAGGACTACAACGACCAGGCGTATGCCATCTGCGGTTCTGACATGATGATAAAAGGCCAGAGCATGGAGAATATCCGCTTCGGGGACAGCTTCACCGAGGATTACATGGCAGGTAAGAAATTTGATTACATGCTGGCCAATCCTCCTTTTGGCGTGGAGTGGAAGCCGGAAGAGACCATAATCAGGAAAGAATATGACGAGCAGGGCTATGGCGGGCGATTTGGTGCCGGTCTGCCGCGCATTAACGACGGCTCTTTCCTGTTCCTCCAGCACATGATAAGCAAGATGAAAGCGCCGAAGGATGGGGGCACACGGCTGGGCATTGTTTTTAACGGGTCTCCCCTCTTCACCGGGTCCGCGGGTTCAGGCGAAAGCAACATCCGTCAATGGATAATTGAGAATGACTGGCTTGAAGCTATTGTTGCTCTCCCGGACCAGCTTTTCTACAACACAGGTATCAGCACCTATATCTGGATAGTAACGAACCGTAAGGAGGAGGAGCGCCGGAGGAAAATTCAACTAATCGATGCCACGAACTTCTTCCTGAAGATGCGGAAAAGCCTGGGCAACAAGCGCAACGAGATTGGTGACGGCAAAGAGGGGAAACCAGACCAGATAGCCGAGATAACCCGTCTGCACGGGAATCTCCAGGAAGGCGAACACGTCAAGATATTTGATAACACGGACTTCGGTTACCACCGTATCACTGTGGAGCGGCCCCTGAGACTTAATTTCGTTGTAAATGAGGAACGCCTGGAAAAAGTGAAACATTCGGAGCAATTTTATTATCTTGCCGTAAAAAAGGGGCGGATATCTACAGACCCTGCTGATATTGAAGTGATTGCTGGCAAACGCCAACAGGAATCCATTGTAAATGCCCTATTGACCCTTGAATCGCAAGGGGTCGTCAGGAACCGCGAGCAATTTGAGACATTAGTTAAAGATGCCTTCAAAAGGGCCGATGTCAAAATAATCCCGGCGCTCTTTAGAGAAATTCTCAAGGCTTTATCCCAACGGGATGAAACCGCGGATATCTGTAAAGACAGCAAGGGTAACCCGGAACCCGACCCTGAATTACGTGACTATGAAAATGTACCTCTTAAAGAGGATATCCATGAGTATTTCAAGCGGGAAGTCTTGCCGCACGTCCCGGATGCCTGGGTGGATGAGACTAAGACGAAGGTGGGCTATGAAATTAACTTTAACCGGTACTTCTACAAGTATGTTCCTCCCCGTCCCTTGGAGGAAATAGAGGCTGACTTAGCGCGTACCGAGAATGAGATAGCTAAGATGCTGGCGGAGATGGCGAAATGAAATGGAAGCCCTATCCAACCTACAGAGCTTCCGAGAACAGGTGGGTTGGTAAGCTGCCAAGCCATTGGGCAGAACGCAAGCTCAAGCAAATATCGGTTGTGTCCCCAAGTAACGTCGACAAGGATTCAGTTGACAGCGAGGAATCGGTACGTTTGTGTAACTACCAAAATGTCTACAAGAATGAATACATTGTTCCTGCAATGGATTTCATGCAGGCGACTGCATCACCCGCAGAAATAGATAAATTCAAGGTAAGAGAGGGTGATGTCCTTGTAACAAAGGATTCTGAGGAATGGAGTGACATTGCTGTCCCCGCATACATAACCTCAGACATGGATAATATTCTGTGTGGCTATCACCTTGCTCAAGTAAGACCTAACCCCTCTCTGGCAGACGGAGAATACCTCTTTAGGGCTTTTTCTGCCGGAGGTGTGAACCACCAATTCAGGGTAGCTGCGACAGGTATAACCCGTTATGGCATCGACAAGTATTCTCTGGACAACTCTCTATTTCCTGTTCCGCCCATAGAGGAGCAACAGTCTATCGCAGCATTCCTGCGGACACAGACGCAGTGTATCGATAATCTGATAGCCAAGAAGCAGCGGCAAATCGAACTCCTGCAGGAAAAACGCTCCGCACTCATAAGCCATGTCGTCACCAAAGGGCTGGACCCTAACGTCAAGATGAAGGATTCAGGGGTGGAGTGGTTGAGGAAAATACCGGAGCACTGGGAAATAGTTGAAGTAAAACGGAAGTATGAGCTCCAACTAGGTAAAATGCTGCAAAACGGCCCTGACTCAACTGCTGATGTTCCTGTTCCCTACATAAAGGCTATGCATATTCATTTGGGCCACGTTGACGTCTCTGATTTGCCGACAATGTGGGCAAGCCCGGAGGAAATTAGACAGTATGCAATTAAGGATGGAGACCTACTTGTGTGCGAGGGAGGGGATGCCGGAAGAGCTGGAGTAGTGCATTCACCCCCGAATGCCTGCATTATTCAAAACGCTGCGCACCGGGTTAGAGGAAATGGCGGTGATATTCGCTTTCTCCAATACTTGCTACATGAGGTCAGCAGGGCGGGTTGGTTCGATGTGCTGTGCAATAAGGCGACCCTTGCCCACTTCACCGGGGATAAGTTCGCCGAACTGAGAATTCCCATTCCAAAGGCTCTTGATGAACAACATACCATCGCGGGATTTCTCGACTGCGAAACTACCCGGATTGACAGCCTCATCGGAAAGATAAACGAAGCCATCGAAAAAATCCGTGAGTACCGTACGGCTCTTATCTCAGCTGCAGTGACAGGTAAGATTGATGTGAGCCAGGAGGTCACCTAATGCCGGGGCAGCACACCGAAACCGCCTTTGAGTCGGCAGTAGAAAACCATCTGCTGATGGAAGCGGGATATACCAAGGGAGACAAGACCGGTTTTGATACTGAGCGTGGTCTTGACCCGGCAGTGTTGCTGTCGTTCATCAGGGAGACCCAACCGAATGAATGGAGCTATCTTGAAAAACTACAGAAAGATAAAACTGAAAAAGTGCTGCTGGATGACCTTTGCCGGGCACTGGACTCGGAGCATGAAGGGTGTCTCATGGTGCTTCGCCATGGCTTCAAATGCTTCGGTAAGCTCTTCCGTGCCGCCTACTTCGCCCCGGCCAGCGGCCTGAATCCGGATACCCAGAAGCTCTATGCCGCCAACCGGCTAACCGTCACCCGCCAACTGCAATACAGCCGCAAGCACAATAATACTCTCGACCTGGTGCTCAGCCTTAACGGTATACCTGTGGTCACTGCCGAACTGAAGAATCAAATGACCAGACAGACCTGGCGGAATGCCGTAGACCAGTACATGAATGACCGCGACCCGAACGATTTGGTTTTTCAATTCAAGAAGCGCACCCTGGTGCACTTTGCCGTGGATACAGACGAGGTACACATGACTACCCGTCTCGCCGGGAGGGCCACCTACTTCCTCCCCTTCAACCTGGGCAATGGCACCGGAGCGGGAAACCCGGATAACCCGGGCGGAGATAAGACCGCTTATCTGTGGGAACAGGTATGGCAGCGTGATAGCTTACTCGATATTCTGGGGCAGTTCATGCACCTTCAGGTTGAGGAACGGAAAGTTGGCGATAAGAAGGTTAAGCGCGAGACTATGATTTTCCCCAGGTATCACCAGTTGGACTCGGTGCGAAAACTGGTCGCCGATGCGCGCTCTAACGGCGTTGGTCGCAACTATCTTGTGGAACATTCGGCAGGCAGCGGCAAGAGTAATTCCATCGCCTGGCTGGCTCACCGGCTGGCTTCGCTCTACAGCGCCAAAGATGAAAAGGTTTTTGACTCAGTTATTGTCATCACCGACCGCCTTGTCCTCGACCAGCAGCTTCAAAATACCATCTATCAGTTTGAGCATAAAC
>Ga0209514_10001356_pt1 | contig 42745 bp, 45 predicted proteins | sample Subgrocontami58m_FD_187452 | JGI IMG/M metagenome (GOLD analysis project Ga0209514, IMG submission 187452) | Subsurface groundwater microbial communities from S. Glens Falls, New York, USA - GMW37 contaminated, 5.8 m (SPAdes) (version 3) | ecosystem: Environmental > Aquatic > Deep subsurface >...
GACCTCGAGACTCGCAATCGCGACCTCGATTTCGAACTCGCCGTATACGGCGTGGAAATGGGGCGGGTGATGATCATCGAAGTGCATCCGGATGACGATCCCAAAGAACCGCGAGATCTCAGGCATCACGCGACGGTATCGGGAGGCCTTTGCCTGGGACTTACCCGAGGGCTGTCTTTCGCTCAACCGGTGGTTGCGCGGACCTGACCCTACCCCGCTGCCTGCCTGAACTGCTCGTAGCGGCACTCGAGCCGCGCGCGGTCCGGAAGGTCGACGGTGCGGCGCGGCAGATGGATCTGTTGCCCGTGGATCTGCTGGAGGCCCACGATCAGCATCGGGCCGTCCGACTCCTGGAGGACCGACGGGCGGACCTCGATGACGTAGTCGGGCCGGATGGCGAAGAAGCAGCGATCGAACGCGGCGTGATGGAGTTTGCACAGCGCGACGCCGTTGCTGACGACCGGCTCGCCCTCGGCGTCGCTGTCGGGCGTGATGTGGGCGGCGTCGAGGAGGTCCTGATGTGCGCCGCAGAGGGCGAATGGCAATCTACGGCTAACTTTGACAACGTTAGCCGTTCGATGCCCATAATGACCGCCGACAGACCAACTGAGACGAGGACGATGAGACTCCCACAGAGACCCCCCTCGCTGGAGGAGCTGCTCCAAGGGTCGGACGCGTCCGTCATTCCGAGGATCATCGCGGCCGGCGTCAACTCGGCGACCATCGCCGGCGACTACCTCCACTGGGATCAGCTCCGACACCGGGCCCCTCCCGAGGGCCTGGACCTCCCAACCTGGTGGCTGGGCCTCAAGCTCGCTCGTGGAGCACTCTCCCGAGCGGTGTCGCTGCGAGCCACCGACGGCCGACTGTTCAGATACTCGCTCCCCGACGAGGTGCTCGAACTACTCCATTGGATTGACCAGCACGCCGCCGGAGAGATCGTGGTCTCCGAGACCATTCGTGACGAGGGAGACCGTCGGAGGTACCTCGTGAACTCACTCTTCGAGGAGGCAATCACCTCGAGTCAGCTCGAAGGCGCGAGTTCCACACGACAGGTTGCGAAGGAAATGCTCCGGACCGGCAGGCCGCCGCGCGACCGCAGCGAACGAATGATCCTCAACAATTACCGGGCGATGTCGATGCTGCGGACCATGGTCGGCAGACCGTTGGCGACTGACGACGTCTTGACCATCCATCGAGTCGTCACGGGCGACACGCTCGACGACCCCTCCGCTTCGGGGCGTCTTCAGACGCCGACCGACCAGCGTGTGGTCGTCGAGTCGGGCGACGGGACCATCGTGCACGTCCCCCCACCGGCGGATGAACTGCCAGAGCGGCTCGCCGCGATGTGCGCCTTCGCGAACGGCGAGTCGGACGAGGGCTTCGTCCACCCGGTGATTCGTGCGATCTTGCTCCACCTCTGGCTTGCCTATGACCATCCCTTCGAGGACGGGAATGGCAGGACGGCCCGGGCCCTCTTTTACCGAACGATGCTCAGCCAGGGCTACTGGCTCTTCGAGTACGTCACCATCTCGCGGCTCCTGGTGAAGGCTCCTGCGCAGTACGCGAATGCTTTCCTCTACGTTGAAACTGACGACTGGGACGCGACCTACTTCCTCATCCATCAGCTCCAGGTCATCAAACGCGCGATCGAGGAGCTCCTCGCCTACATCAAACGGAAGATGTCCGAGCTCCGCCAGACCATTCGCCTCCTCCGACAAACGGATCTGAATCATCGCCAGATCGCATTGCTGACGCACGCGCTCCGTCACGCAGACGCCGAGTACACGATCCAATCGCACGCGACGAGCCATCGCGTGGTCCGACAGTCTGCTCGTACGGATCTCCACGACCTTGAAGCACGCGGGCTGCTATCACGGCGCCGCGTCGGGAGGAAGTTCTTCTACGCTCCGGCGCCTGATCTCAGGACCCGACTCGAGGGCGCTCAGGACACGCTCGAGTAGGGGCTGACAGCCAATCGCCGTGACGCCATGGGCCCGGCTCTGGACGAGTGAACCCGAACCCTACCCCGCCGCCTGGCGGAACTGCTCGTAGCGGCGCTCGAGGCGGGCCCGGTCCGGAAGGTCGATGGTGCGGCGTGGCAGGTGGATCTGCTGACCGTGGATCTGCTGGAGCCCCACGACGAGCATGGGACCGTCCGATTCGCGGAGGAGGGACGGGCGGACCTCGATGACGTAGTCGGGCCGGATGGCGAAGAAGAACCGATCGAACGCGGCATGGTGGAGCTTGCACAGCGCGACGCCGTTGCTGATCACCGGCTCGCCCTCGGCATCGCTGTCGCGGCGATGATCGACAGATGAGGGCCGACCGATACCTTTGGGGCCCGCCGTCCCCGCACGTCGCGAGGGCGCCTGTGCCGACGCTTCTCCGCGCTGGTCCGTACCGGCTCTTCATGTTCATGTCCGACTGCGCCGAACCCCACCACGTCCACGTCGAAGGAAACGATGGCCTGGCGAAGTTCTGGCTGAGGCCGGTTTCGCTTGCCGAGAACGTGGGGTACAGTCCTCGCGAACTCCACCGGATCAGGAGGGTCGTCGAGAGTGACCGAGCCGTTCTGATCCAGGCCATCGACACGGTCTGCGAGCGAGCACGGCGATGACACCACCGACCATCAAGGCGATCCGGGCGATCGACGATCGGCTGATCTTCGAGCTGGACCAGGACCGTGAGGTGAGCCTTCCGGTCTCGGCATCGGCTCGCCTTGCGAAGGCCACGCCGGCGGAACGCGAGCACTGGACGATCGGGCCGCGCGGGATCTCCGTGCACTGGCCCGATGTCGACGAGGACATCGCGATCTGGGAAGTCCTCGGGATCGCGGAGGACGCCTACCTGCGGTCGCTCCGGGAGGCGCCCGTCAGCTGACGCTATCGCGACGCGATGGGTCGCCCACCCGCAGGCACCGTCCGCCGCTTGCAGCGGCCTACAGCGGCCTGGGCCATCGATGCGCGACCCAGCGACACGTTCCGGGGCCGGCTGAGGTTCGCTCGAACGGCCGGTTCGAACCGCGACGGCTCCTGGAACCTACTCGCCGGACGATCACGGCGCGGGCAACCTCGAGGACAGGCGTGTGACGTCGGCGGCAGTCAGCCTGTCCGGACGTGCCCCGGCCTGTGGGGTCGCAGGAAGGCCTCAGGCCGCCGGTGGTCTTCCTGCGGATCCGGCCCGTCCCAGATGAGCGTTTCAGGCGCGATATCTACTTCACCGGGCCAGGCGAGCGTCCCGTCGTCGACGTACACCTCACGGAAGGCGGCGTCATCGACGGAGATCCGGGCAAAGACGCCGGCGCCGTCGAGCAGCGCGCTCAGATCCCGCTCGACAACCGAGCCATCCGTGAGGGTCAGCTGAACCAGACGTCCTTCGAGCGGTCGCACGTTCGAGATCCTGAGCATGGGCAGCATCCTAGCCAAGCGGCTCGATTCTCTGCAACTGCTGGCGAGTCGACGCCAACTCCCAATCGGCGAGGAGCTCGTCCCGGTGCTGGGCTGCCCATTCAATCGTGAGGCCCAAGGCGCGTGATGGGAGCCGCCCATCGAGGACCTCGAGACTCGCAATCGCGACCTCGATTTCGAACTCGCCGTATACGGCGTGGAAATGGGGCGGGTGATGATCATCGAAGTGCATCCGGATGACGATCCCAAAGAACCGCGAGATCTCAGGCATCGCGCGACGCTAACGCGCAGCCCCTTGCCGGAGACTTGCCTCAGGCTTCATCGCCGCTCAACCCCAGGTGTCGGGTCGGATGGCGAAGAAGAACCGATCGAACGCGGCATGGTGGAGCTTGCGGAGTGCGTGATCAGGCGCCAAGGACCCGGGGCGATTGCACCGACTCGCGGCGTGACCCGAACTGCACCGTCCAGGTTTCCCCGACAGCGTCCGCGATCCGAGCCAACATCTTGATCTCGACCGGATGTCGGCCGGACTCGAGACGCGCGACGACCGATTGCGGCGTGCCGACGCGTTCCGCCAGGGCCCGCTGGGTCAGGCCATGACGCTCCCGTAGTGCGACCACCGCCAGCGCAACGTTCGCGTACGGAAACTGGTGCTCGAACGTTGCTCGATAACCAGGCCGGCCCTCGAGCTCCGTCGCGACGTCCCGCCATCTCATCTGCCTACCTCATTGCTCCTGGTCGATGAACCCGTTGGAACCCTCCCAGGCGAGCGGACGATCAAACCTCGTCAACGGGATTGATAGCACCTACGCTATCGAAAGGCAAGCGGTACCCTCGTATTGGCCGCAATTCGGACCTCGTCGCAGCAGGCATCACCGCAGGCTACGAACTGGCGCTTACCCACGACGCACCTCGACGAGCCGACTCGAGCAGCCACGCCGGAAGTGACCGATCGTCGTCCCATCGGGCGTCTTGACAGAGGCTGGGCCGTGGGTCATCGTTACCTAACTGTTCGGTTTCTATAGTTTGGACATACCGACGATGCCACTCGAGACCAACCCCGACGAACTCCTGACGACCGGCCAGGTCGCGAAGATCCTGGGCACCTCCGTGCGCCACGTCGTCAACCTGTGCCTCCGCGGCGAGCTGCCGTACACGATGGTCGGCACGCACCGACGGATCAGGCGGTCAGATGCCGAGGCGCTCGCCGGGCGAGCTGCCGGGAACGCTGGTGGACCGATGACCCGCGACCAGCTCCGGGCCCTGTGGCTGCATCGCGCAGTCGCCGGCAAGGTCGCTGCCGACCCGGAGCAGATCCTGGCGAGCGCCGAGGCGACGGCGCGCAGACTGCTCGCCCGAGCGCCGGCAGGCGCGCCCTGGCTGCGTCAGTGGCTGGCTGCGATCGGCCGCGGCCCGGAGGCCGTCATGCGGACCCTCGTTTCGACCGATCCCCTCGCCCGCGAATTGCGGGCGAACTCACCATTTGCCGGCGTCCTGTCAGCCAGCGAGCGAGCGGCCATCCTGGCGTCGTTCGCCCGGGCTGGCTCGAGCGTCACCAGGCGGTGAAGCGGCTTGTGTACAAGGCCTCGACCCCCGGGGGATTCCAGCGGGCACCACGGACGTTCCGCTTGTCAGGAGGGCTGTCCGCGAACGTATAGCGCCACACCTCGCCAGACCACGGACCGGCGTCAAGGGCCGCCAGCCTCGCCAGGATGGTGGCATCCGGATTCGGCCGATCCACAGCGTCAGACGTACGCGCCGGTCTTGAGCTGTTCGATCAGCGCGAGGACTTCATCAGTGCGATCTTCCTGGATCCGTTCGGCCGGTGTAGCACCCTGAAGCAGCCGGTGACGCGAGAAGAGCCACACGCGGGCGTCACCGGGTTCATAGAACTCCGCGAGCTCCGAAGCCAGCCACTCGAGGGTCAGGAGCCGATTGAGATGGGACGGCTGAGGGTCGACGCGCCCCTGCTGCCACCTCGAGACAGTCTGAGGAGTGGCGCCCACCAGGTCTGCGACTTCGCGGCTACGAATACCGGCCTTGTCCTTGATCGAGTCGAGCTTGGCCGCCACGGCACCGGGCATTCGTTCTCCTCTAGCTCATCGACTGGGGCTTTGGTCCGCGGGGGGCAGCAGCTTGAGTCGCGGACTCATGGACGATGAACCTTTATATGAACATCTCCGTGGACATTACTCTTCCCATCTCCGCCCGTCAACCGGTCGGAGTGTTGGCGGCGTACGCGCGGAGCACCCAACCGAGGATCGACCATGATCCCCGTCGTCCACGGCGACATCCTGTACATCTGCTACACCGTGTCGCCTCGCAACACGTATGCGTGGTGCTGCCCGCGTTGCCGCTCAGACGTGCTCGTCCAGTGCGTCACGCCGCGCGGCGCGGTCTGCGCGACGCCGCACCGCGAGCGGAGGGCGCTCACCGGAAGGGAGGCCACCGATGGCCGAGCGGAGGCACATCGCATACCTCCGCGTCAGAGTCGAGGATCGTGACCGCGATCCCGACGAGGCGCGCACCGTTCAGACGGACACCGTCAAGCGCCTCGCGGTGTCGGGGGTCACGCTTGAGGTGAATGACCGCGACTGGGGGATCAGCGGGTCGCACGGCCGAGTTCAGGCAACCGAAGTCAAGAAGCTTCGCTCACGCCATCCACGCCTCATCCCAGGGCATCGGCTCCGGAAACGCCTTCGCTGCAACGGCTGCGATGCGGTCGACATCTGCGCCGTCGAGCAAGACGGGCCGCTCCCGCAGCGATCGTGCCACGTCACCAGCTTTGAGGAGCTGAACGCCTCGGATCGAGTGCTCGGTGCCGCTCAACCCACCGACAACGCAGATGATTGGGACGACGATGAGCTTCCGAGGGTTGAGCTCCACGGCCAGGGCGAGCTGGACGGCCACCGATTCCCGGTAGATCTGGTCGACGACCCACGACCGATCGGCGGTGCCAACCCACAGAGCGTTGTTCCGGACACTAGCTCGGCCACCCCAGTTCTTGATCTCGATCGTGAAGACACCGGTTGGGCCGATCGCGATGCAGTCGATGTCGCCACGCGCGAGCGGGACTGGTCGATTCGCGAGTAACACGAAGCCTTCAGCCTTCAGGGGCTCGAGTGCGACAGCCACGGCACGCTCGCCCTCTATGCCCTTCGCCCAGACAAGCGCCTCGAACGGCAGTCGAAGGAGCCCCAGAAGCCACACCAACACGACCAACGTTGGCAGGATCCAAACCCATGGGCGGCCCAACGGAACCGCGGCGACGAACGAGAGAACGACTAGCACCATCCCGAATGCGACCGCAAGCGGCAGGAGCGCGCGCCGCTTCAGGCGATCGCGAGCGCGGGCGCGTTCGAACATCACATGTGCGTAGGTCCGCGACTCCCGCTCGGTGACTGCGGTACTCGACGACCCAGCCGCGGCCGGCGGATCGAGGTTGATCAGGCCGTCGCACGCTGGGTATCGCCTGCAACCCCAGAACTCGAGCCCGGCTCGCGGGCCAATCCTTGCGCGTCGGCGATCCGTTGGCCCATTGCAGACGGGACACGCGGGAGGGCGAACGAGCGCAGATGTCATTACTCTTCAGCCCGCCGCCTGGCGGAACTGCTCGTAGCGGCGCTCGAGGCGGGTGCGGTCGGGAAGGTCGATGGTGCGGCGGGGCAGGTGGATCTGCTGACCGTGGATCTGCTGGAGGCCCACGACGAGCATCGGGCCGTCCGATTCGCGGAGGACGGATGGACGCACCTCGATGACGTAGTCGGGGCGAATGGCGAAGAAGAAGCGATCGAACGCGGCGTGATGGAGCTTGCACAGCGCGACGCCGTTGCTGATCACCGGCTCGCCCTCGGCGTCGCTGTCGGGCGTGATGTGCGCCGCGTCCAGGAGCTCCTGGTGGCGCAACCGGCAGAGGGCGCAGCGCTCGGCATACGCGCGAAGCACGCGCTCGCGGAAGGCGACCTGGTGGAGCCGGCGGCGGAACGTCGCGGTCACATACGCCCGCCGCGGCTCGGCCGCGTCCTCACCGATGGCGCCGACGCCCGCGAGTTCGTGTTCCGCGGCGTAGAGGTCGTCGACCTGCATCGCGAAGCGGAGCTGCGCCGGATGGTCCTCGACCACGAAGACCGGGTAGGCCGCGACGTAGCTCCCGGGCTCGATCGCATGGAAGTACACGATCGGAACCCGTTCCACCATCGCCCGCCGCAACCCTCGGTTGTCTCGATGCTGCGGGTCGAGTCCGCGATAGGCGTAGCCAAGCGTTCCGGCCTGGCGATCAAAGCTGTCGTCGTACGGGCCGCCGACGGTCGTCGTGATCGAGATCGGGAGCTCGCACGCGGCGGGCTTCCAGATCCCCGATGGGCCCACGAGCGGGATCCGGCGACCATCCAGGCTGAAGGTCTCCAGCGCCGTCCTCGAGATGGTCTCGCCGAACTCGTCGCGCTGACGGGTCAGCCAGGCGAAGACCCGGAACCTGATCTCGCGATCCGCCTCGCCCATCATGTCGGCGAGCTTACAGGCGGAGTCCCTGCAGGAGCGAGCGATCCCGCGCATTGCCGCAAGGTCCACGACAGGCCGACCTCCCGCGCTGGGCCGGGCAGACCGTCGCTCGCGAACGCCGCCCTCGGACCAGGAGCGCGAGCTCATGCGTTCAGGTGCTCGCGGGAAAAGAAAAGCGGGCTAAAGGCCAGAGGCCCTCACCCGTAGCGCAATCGTGATCGTGTCGAGCCGGAGTTGTCAAGCCGAAGATTCTCCTACTGGCGCGGTGGCATTAGGCACCAGCGTGTGGCGGTAGAGCTTGACGTTCATGAGGCCGTTCCTGGCGCCACTTAAATACGTCGAGACGCCGGCGACTTGGCGCACGTGCTCTGCCAGCCGGGCCTTGGGACCTGCGACCCCGGCCAGGCCGGCGCGGAGGCGGAATTCGAAGGTGATGGCGCCGGTCAGGAGATCGACCATTTGCAGGCCGTCAGTCGACTTTGAATCGAGATTGCAGGCTGTCGTGATTGCCAATCCCCCAAGCCGGCGATTCACGTCCGCGCGTATGACCCCGGGCAGATCGATTGCATCCGGTGTTGAGTAATTGTCGAGCAACAGCGTCATGAGCTCGTTGGGCTGACACGCGCCGAGGACGAGCTGCTGTGCCAACCTCGCGTATGCGGTCCACGGGTCGCCGAATCGCGCAATCGGGTCTGACGAGGTTCGGTCGGCGACAAATGCGGCGAACCGCACCCCGGAGCTCGGGATCAGGTCGACGAATCGCGTTAGGACCGGCAGCGAACCCTGCGTCAGGCCAGCCCATTTGATCACGGAGTACCAATGCGTCTGATCGCGACCTTCTGGATAGCCCGCAACAGGAGCGCGGGATCGCGGAGAACAAGGAGGCCGACCGTAAAGAACCGGTCCTGAGAGATCGAACCAGTCTCATCGAGGAAACCTACCGAGGTGGGGTAGCTCTCTGGAAGTGCGGGTCTGACCGCCATCGATCAAGAACCTCCCGACTTGCTCGACCCAGAGCGGACGCCGCCAGATCCCGTCCTCACGCCGCCGCCCAGCCCTCCGAGAGCACCTCGGCCTGCTCGAGGACCGTCTGCGTGGCCTTCGCCTGCTTGTCAGGCGGATAGCCGTGTTTGCGGAGGATGCGCTTCACGAGGACGCGGAGCTGGGCGCGGACGTTCTCGCGGACGGTCCAGTCGATCGTGACGTTCTTCCGCACGGTTTCAGTCAGCTCGCGGGCGATCGCGAGGAGCTCGGGCTCGCCGAGGACCGCCACGGCGGAGTCGTTCGTCTCGAGGGCGTCGTAGAAGGCAAGCTCGTCCTCCGTGAGACCGAGCTCGATCCCCCGCTCCCCCGCCGTCCGCATCTCCTTGGCGATCGCGATGAGCTCCTCGATCACCTGGGCGGTCTCGATGGCGCGGTTCTGGTAGCGGCGCAGGGACTGCTCGAGCAACTCCGCGAACGACCGCGCCTGGACAACGTTGCGTCGTGACCGGGCCCGGATCTCGCCGCGGAGGAGCTTCCCGAGCAGCTCGACGGCGAGGTTCCGTTGGGGCATCCCGCGGACCTCGGCAAGGAACGTATCGGACAGGATCGAGATGTCGGGCTTCTTGAGCCCCGCGGCGGCGAAGATGTCGACGACCTCCTCGGATGCCACGGCGCGCGAGACGATCTGGCGGATGGCGTGATCGAGGTCCTCGTCCGGGCGGGGCCCGCCCTCGGCGCCCTTGGCAAGAACAGCACGCACCGCCTGGAAGAACCCGACGTCATCGCGGATCGCGAGCGCGGCATCGGATGGGACCGCAAGGGCGAACGCCCTCGAGAGCTCCGTGACCGACTGCATGAGCCGGTTCTTCCCGTCTTCGAGCGCGAGGACGTGCTCTTGCGCCTGCGGCAGAAGCGACAGCCGCTGCTGCGGGTTACCCGTCACCCAGCGTGACCAATCGAACCGATGGAAGAGACCGCGGCAGACCTCGTAGGCCCGCTGCATGAACGCGATCGCCTCGGCCTGGTCGATCGCCGTCTCGCCGGTCCCACCACTCTCCGTGTACGTCGCGAGCGCCTTCTTGAGCTCGTCCGCAAGGCCGAGGTAGTCGACGACGAGGCCGCCGGGCTTGTCGCGGAAGACGCGGTTCACCCGAGCGATCGCCTGCATGAGTCCGTGTCCGCGCATCGGCTTGTCGATGTACATCGTGTGGAGGGAGGGGGCATCGAAGCCGGTCAGCCACATGTCCCGGACGATGACGATCCGGAACGGGTCGGCGGGATCGCGGAAGCGGGCGGCGAGCGCCTCGCGCCGGGCCTTGTTCCGGATGTGTGGCTGCATGGCCAGCGGATCGGATGCCGAACCGGTCATGACGACCTTGAGCGAGCCCGCGTCGTCCGCGTCGGCGGCCCACTCCGGCCGGAGAAGCGCGATCTCCCGATACAGCTCGACGGCGATCCGCCGGCTCATCGTCACGACCATCGCCTTGCCGTCCATCGCGGCCAGCCGGTTCTCGAAGTGGTCGACGAGATCGCGCGCGACGAGCCGAAGCCGGTGCTCCGCGCCGACGACGGCCTCAAGCTGCGCCCACTTGCTCTTGAGCCGCTCCTTGCGCTCGACCTCCTCGCCCTCGGTCGCCTCCTCGAAGTCCGGATCGATCTTCGGGCGCTCGGACTCCCGGAGCTCGAGCTTCGCGAGCCGGCCCTCGTAGTAGATCGGGACTGTGGCCCCGTCGTGGACCGCGCGCTGGATGTCGTAGACGCTGATGTAGTCGCCGAAGACGGCCCGGGTGTTCGCGTCGGTCTGCTCGATCGGCGTCCCGGTGAACCCGATGAACGACGCGTGCGGGAGCGCGTCGCGCATGTGGCGCGCGAAGCCGTCGACGAAGTCGTACTGGCTGCGGTGCGCCTCGTCAGCGATGACGACGATGTTCCGGCGATCCGAGAGGACCGGGTGGCGATCGCCCACGTCGGCGGGGAAGAACTTCTGAATCGTCGTGAAGACGACGCCACCCGAGGCGACCGAGAGCTTCGCTCGGAGGTCCGCCCGATCCTGCGCCTGGACGGGCTCCTGGCGGAGCAGGTCGCGACAGCGGGCGAACGTCCCGAAGAGCTGGTCGTCGAGGTCATTGCGGTCGGTCAGGACGACGATCGTCGGGTTGGCCATCGACGGTTCGAGGATCACCCGGCCGGCGTAGAAGGCCATGGTCAGGCTCTTGCCCGAGCCCTGGGTATGCCAGACGACACCGACCCGCCGATCCCCGGGATCGCCGCCGGGGCGCTCGCCGGCCTCGTAGCGGCCCGGCCCCTCGGTGGTCCGGTGATCCGCGGCCGCCCGGGCAGCCCGGAGCGTCTCCTCGACCGCCACGTTGACAGCGTAGAACTGGTGGTACCCGGCGAGCTTCTTGGCGAGGACTCCCCCGCCGAAGTCCTCGAAGACGACGAAATGACGCACGAGATCGAGGAACCGGCGCCGCTCGAAGACCCCTTCGAGGACAACCTGGAGCTCGCTGAGCGACGGCGGTGCGTCTCCGCGGCCGGAAATCGTGCGCCACGGCTTGAACCACTCGCGGCCCGCGCCGAGCGCACCGATCCGCGCCTGCGTCCCGTCCGAGGCGACGAGCGCCGCGTTGTACGCGAAGAGCGTCGGGATCTGCGCCTGGTACGTCTCGAGTTGATGGAACGCCGACCAGATCGTCGCGTTCTCGTCGGCGGGGTTCTTGAGCTCAATGACCGCGAGCGGCAGCCCGTTGAGTAAGACGATCACATCGGGTCGCCGAGTGTATTGACCCTCAGCCACGGTGAACTGGTTGACCGCGAGCCAGTCGTTCGCGTCCGGGTCGTCGAAGTCGATGACCCTGGCCTGTGCCCCCGCGATCGAGCCGTCCGGCCGGCGGTACTCCACGGTCACCCCGTCGACGAGCATCCGGTGGAGCGCGTGGTTTCGATCGAGGAGCGTCGGCGCGTCGGTCCGCGTCAGCTTCCGGTACGCGTCGTCGAGGGCATGGGGCGGCAGCGCTGGATTGAGGCGCGCGAGCGCCCCGCGGAGCCGGCCCTCCAGGACCACGTCGCGGTACTGGCCGTCGGTCCGCTCGGCGGCGGGTTCGCCGACGGCGATGTCGGGGCCGTGGAGGACCGAGTACCCGAGTTCGACCAGCCACGCGAGGGCAGCGTCCTCGACGACGGACTCGGTAAAGCGGCTATTCATACAGTGTCGAGATCATCGCTCGGCGGACACGAACCGATACCGCAGCACTTCCTGCTGCAGTATCCAATCCAGCTTGTGTACTCGGAGCCTGGGCTACCGCTTGTCAAAGTAATCCACCATCTGGTTTAATACAGCCATGCCCGAACCCCTCCGGTCCAACCGATCCGACCGAGCCGGCCGGTACGTCCGCCAGTCGACCGGCTACGCCGCGTTCATCCCAACGAGGCTTCCGCCTGATCCAGCGATCGACCTCGCACGCCTGGCGCCGATCCTATCAGCCGCCGACCAGGGGATCGGGCGTCTCGACGGTGTCAGCCGCACCCTGCCAAACCCGGACCTGTTCGTTGCGATGTACGTGCGCCGAGAGGCCGTCCTCAGCTCCCAAATCGAGGGAACGCAGAGCTCTCTCGACGACGTCCTCGCGTACGAACTCGACGCCACCGCGACGCAGCTTCCGCTCGACGTCGAGGAGGTTTTCAACCACGTGGCCGCCATGAACTACGGCCTCGAGCGACTGGCCACCCTGCCCCTGTCTCTTCGTCTCATCCGGGAGATCCACGAGCGGTTGATGGCCGGCGTGCGCAGGGCCGAGAAGAGTCCGGGAGAGTTCCGCCGAACCCAGAACTGGATCGGGTCGCCGGGGGCATCGCTGCGGGACGCGAGCTTCGTCCCACCCCCACCGCACGAGATGATCGAGTCGCTGGGGGACCTCGAGCGGTTCCTCCACGAACCCGGGCCGCTGCCGGCCCTCGTGCACGCCGGGGTGGCCCACGCGCAATTCGAGACGATCCACCCGTTCCTCGACGGGAACGGCCGCGTCGGGCGCCTCCTCATCACCTTTCTGCTCGTCCATCGCGGCGTCATCGGGCGTCCGCTGCTCTATCTGAGCCATTACCTGAAGCGACACCGGACCGAGTACTACGACCGCCTCACGTCGATCCGGGAGAGCGGCGACTGGGAGGGCTGGCTCACCTTCTTCCTGCAAGGTGTCGCCGCGACAGCCGACGAGGCGACTCGCACGTCGGTGGCGATCCTCGAGATGCGCCAGCTACACCGTGAGGCGGTGGCGGCGCTTGGAGCGAACGCGCTGCGCCTGCTGGATCACCTGTACGACCGGCCGCTGGTGAACGTGAACTCGGTCGCAACTACCCTGGGCGTGTCCTGGCCCACCGCGGGCAAGCTCATCGGGCAGTTCGAGGAACGGGCCCTCCTGCAGGAGATCACAGGGCACCGGAGAAACAGGATCTTCCGCTACGGGCCATATCTCGAAATGTTCCAGGACGACGAGAGCCCGACGGCCACCGCGGAGGCGTAGACCGCCGCTCCTTGAGCGAGTAGCCCCGCAGGACAGACGGCGGACCGCTCCGATATTCACTGCTCGGGGCATCTTCACTGCCGCAGTGAAGAACGGCATTCGAGTGAAGATGTCCGGGCCTCGCCCGGCGGTCCCGATCATGCCTTCCGGCTCCGCTTGGCCTGCGGTGCCCGCCGGCTCTCGATCTGCTTGACCGCGCGGACCGACTCGTCGAAGTCCTGCTCGACGGGTGACGGAAGCGTCGCGCGATGGGCCGAGAAGCGTTCGTATTCAGACTCGGCCCGCGCCACCGCGACATCGTGCGAGACCCTGCCGGCGTGCTCGAGGATCTCCCGCTCACCGAGGCGCAGGAAGTCGTCGAGCTTGGCGATCCAGTCGACCATGTGCATGGGCCGCCGGCCGAGCGCCTGCAGCTCGGCAAACTCGAGATAGGCGCTGACGATCCGGTTCAGCGCGTCGAGTTCGGCCGCGGCGAGGTAGTTCTTGGCGACCGTGACGTCGGTCTTCCGGGGGACGGTGCCGGTCCAGGTGGACAGGCCCATGTTCGGTTTGCCGGCGTCAGCGCGGCCGGCGATGACCTCCGCGGCGGTGTGGCCGTGCGCCGCCCAGTGCATCTTGTTCTGGACCGTGGCGAAGAAGCGTTGCGAGGCTTCGGCGCTCGGGTCGTAGTCAGTGCTTGTGGCGTAGATCTGCAGCACCTTGCGCCAGAAGACCTTCTCCGACGAGCGGATGTCGCGGATGCGCGCGAGCAGCTCGTCGAAGTAGTCGGGAACGCCTGGCCCGGGCGGGTTCTTGAGGCGCGCGTCGTCCATCGCGAAGCCCTTGACGACGTACTCGTGCAGGCGCTGTGTCGCCCAAACGCGGAATTGAGTGCCGCGTTGGGACTTCACGCGATAGCCGACCGAAATGATCACGTCGAGATCGAAGTACTCGACCTGATAGGTCTTCCCGTCGGGACCAGTTGTTGCAACACGTGCAACAACTGCCTCGCGCCTGAGTTCCCCCTCGGCGAAGACATTCTTGATGTGCCGCGAGATCACCGACTTGTGGCGCTGGAAGAGCTCGGCTATCTGCCCGAGGGACAGCCATGCGGTCTCACCGACGAAGCGCACCTCAACTCGCGCTCGCCCGTCGTCGGCCTGGTAGAGGAGGAACTCGGCTTCGTGCGGGATGATGCCCTCGGTGTCAGTCACTGCCGCCGACCTCGAGGGCGGCGGTGTCCTCGGCCGCAGGTTCGCCGGAGGCGATGTCCGGCCTGTGGAGGATCCCGCACCCCAGACCGTCGAGCCAGCCGAGCACGGCGCCTTCAACGACAAATTCGGCGAAGCCTGGCGTCATACCCGTACGAGACCCGGCCTCAGACGAAGCCGCTCCTGGAACTCCTGCGGGATGTCGTTCCAGTGCTCCACGAGAAGGTCTACGAGTTGGCGGCCGTTGATGAGCCCAATCCGCGGGAAGTTAGGATCAAGTGCGATCTCCGCCGCCTTCCCGTCGAAGTCGGCAGTGGTAATGAACGCGCCCTGGCCATCTCGGGGAATCGCCTGCCGAAGTGCACGCACCGTGCCGGCTGAGACGCGGCTCCCCAGCTTGTAGCGCTTGGCCTGAACAAACACCTTGACCTTGGCCAGGTTGGCCACGTTGAGCTCGCCCGTTGCGTCGACGCCACCGTCGCCCGTCTTTCCGGTGACTTCCGAACCCTCGAAGCCGAGCGCGGTGAGCAGGTGCCCGACCAAGATCTCGAACTCCGTGGGGTCCAGCTCAAGGACCTCTTCGAGTACAGCCAAGTACGGGTCGTACGTTGCCGCCTTCGGCGTGCTCACGAGGTCGTTGCGCCCGATGGCGGCGAGGAACTCGTCATGCTGCGACACTGCGAACACCGTCAGCGATGAGCGGATGGTGTTCTGGAGCGGCACCGAGAACGCACTGCGATGTAGCGTCCCAGCAGCCCAGTCGACGCGTCGTCGATGCCTATATGGACAGCCATCGTCACCAGCGGCATAGAAATACGACGGGTCAGGAGCAAGCAGTCCGTGTTGGAGGAGCTCGGTGTCAGCCGCCGGCGTGAACACGTAGTCGCCCGCATGCATCTCCATCAGGAACCGCGCGACCTGTCCCACCTGCTGGCCGATGACGATGTTGCTCGTGTCGCCGGGGTGCTCGGCCCTGTAGAGCGGGTAGAGCTCATCGCGGGTCTTGACCGCTGACAGATCGGTGGTCGGGATCCAACCGATGGCGACGTAGCCGCCCGCCACGAAGTGCTTCGTGTAGCTCCCGAACTCGGCACGGACGCAGAAGACGTTTGTCATGGCTCAGCGTGTATTCGCAATGGGGTTTGCATGAGGTTCGCCGGCTGCCACCTTGACGCCGTGGCGCGCGAACGTTCCGTGGCCTCGAAGCGCGTGCTGTCGGCTTGCTCGACGACGGATCCGGCGACGCCGCGCTCGGTCACGCGTCGCCCTCTTCCTCAGCGGGCGGCTCTACGAGCTTTGCCATCGCCGCAAAATGTGCGGGGTCCTGCGCCTTGATGAACTCCAACAGATCCTTAAGAACAGAACCGGCCTCACCAAGGAGAGACGGGTCGTGCTCAGGCTCTCCTATGGCGTCGCCGTGTGAGTATGTGTGCAAGAACCGAAGAATCCGCAGCTTCTTTGCTTCGTCAAACGCTGCGTCGTTCAACGTCTGCCAGAGCTCGCCGGATACCTGCGGCTGACGGAAGGCGAGGAATGCCTCCAACAAGCGTCGCGCGATGTTAGGGAGGATGTAGTTGTCCTCCAGGACTGGCAACGTGGAAGCTGCTGCCGCCCGATAGATGCGGGCGAAGAGATAGTGATACTCCGACTCGTAATTCTGCAGCAGAGGATCAAGTGGGCGGATCGTGGAGGATCGTTGATTCCCATCACTTACGCAGTCCAGCATGTAAAACCGCGCCTGCTTCTTGTCCTTGCCTTTGAGATGGTGAAACCAGTTCCGCACCAGACGGAAGAATGTGAAGTTGTGGGTGAGGATGAACAGCTGAGCGGTGCCCTTCGTGCGCTCACGGATGAACCCGAACGCAAGATACAGCGCATTGGCGTCAAGGCTTGATACCGGGTCGTCAAGTACGACCACTCCCTTCGCCAGGTCAAACCGTCGGTCCTTGAGCGACTTCAGGAAGTAAAGCAGGGCGATCGCAGTCGTTTCGCCTTCGCTCAGCGCCTGCGCCGGAATGCCATTTCGTGTGATCGTGTACCCAGTGTCCTTGATCTCCAGGCACAGTTCGCTGTGGCCTAGGTATTTACGGAGGTCATCGTTGAGTTCCTCGGCTGGTTGTCGGTGTTCGACAATCTCACGCTCCAGCCTTGCGATCTCCTCGTTCAGGCGCTTCGTCTCAGCATCTGCTGCGTTGACAGCGGTCTCCGATGCATGAACGGAGTTCCCCAAGCTTTGAAACTCGTCCAGGACGCCAGAGACGGAGTCTGCCTCCAGTCGTTGTCTCGCCGTGCTAACCCGCGTTTGAAAATCGTCGCACGCCTGGTTGTGCTTCTGGATGACCTCGTTCAAACGAGGAACGGTTGTGGAGTCCACCACCGGGAGAGCGACATCGAGTTCGAGCCTCTCAAAAGCCCGGGCTTTCTTGGCCGTCAGAATCTTCACCAGCGAGTTCAGGAACCCCTTCGTTGAATCGATGACTCCGCGCAGCGCGGCTTCGGCTGCGTCGTACTCGGTGGCAAGATCGTCGTAGACCTCGGCGCGATTCGGAAGTGTGAGTCCTGCCCCTGCCTTCGCTGCCGCATTGAGTCCGTCAATCTCGGCATCGAGCCGCTTCGTGAAGTGCTCGTACTCGGCGTTGAAGTGCGCTTCGAGCGCAGCCAGACGACCGCTCGGCAAGGCCTGCTCACAGAAGAGGCATTGATCAACGTGCCTTTCCTGGTGCAAGCCGAGACCCTGACGCACCCACACGGACAGAGACGGGTCATCCTTGAGCGCCTGGAGCGCCGCCGACACCACCGTCATCGAGAGCAACTCGGAGGCGGTCTCGGCCAGCACCTTCAGCGCGGGCAGTTGGTACGTGAGCGGCTGAAGCTTCGGTTTCGGACTGGCGCGGTGCTGCGCGAGCAATTTGTCACGATCGGAGTCGCTGAGTCGCTGGGTCCCTTTGTCGCCCGCCTCCGCCATGTTCTGCGCGCGCGTTCGGAAGGTGGACTTGTCGTAGTTGTTGTACGGGTTCGAACCGAATGATCGCAGCGTATCCTTGATCACCGCGGCCCGGGCGATGCAATGCCTGTCAAGTGCCCCATTGACATCCCGCTTGTTCGACCGGCCGGATTCCAACGCGGTTTGGGCATCAGCGAGACTCTTCCTGAGCTGCTCGACCTCCTTCTGCTTCTCGACGCTCACCTTCCCCACGACAAGGATGCGGGGCACCTCGCCGCCACCAAGCGGGAAGACACTCTCCGTGACGAAGTCCCGATTGAAAACCCGAACAGGGAGCGCTGCTTCGCCGAAGTCGCGACCGCTGACATCGGCTCCGTTGATGGTGAAAGTGGCCTCACCATTGGCGGGCGCCGTCCCGGTCTCCAGTGCGCGAAACAGCTTGCTGATAGTGGTCTTCCCGGAGCCGTTCCAGCCGTAGATCAGGTTGTAGCGGCCGAAGGTCGGCAACTCGGCCGCCCACGCGAAGTCGCGCAGCACTCCAGGGTGACGCAGGCGCGCTATGCGACTGATTGCCATCACGCGCACTCCCCGATGAAGCGTTCCGCGGCCTGCACCCGCAGCTCGCCGGAGATGAGCTTGGGCAACAGCGCGTCACGCAGGGCGGCGAGGGTGCGACATTGCAGCCGTCTGGAGACCAAGGCGCCGAACAGTGGATCCAAGTGCGCGGACATCGCCTCAACGAGCGGCGGTGGGGGCAGTACCACCCTCGCGGCGCTCAGGTGACCGCGCTGAATGTGGCCCATCGTGGTCGCCTTTCCAGCCGCGATCCCGCGGAAGTCGGCGAGGTGGTGGCGTGTCCAGAAGTAGTAGAACCACTTGGGGAACCGGTCAGACGTGACCTTGAACAGGTGCTGATTCAGTGCCCCGCGGCCGCCGCACCAGATCTCAACTTCCAGGCTGCCTGACCATGAAAACAGGGTGTCTCCATCCTCGACGACGTAGGCCGGCGGAATGTCCGCGCTGGCTCGATCGGCACCATCTGTGTGGCCGGCGCGGAGCTGAGCGATCTTGATGACGGGCAACGAGTCGCCATCGTCTGGTGGGTACTTCTGCAAGGCGAGCCCGTTCAGAAACGTCGCGATCTCGTCCAGGCCGCTCACCCGCCACCCTCTCGGGATCTCCCCCAGCTCCGAATTCCCGAAAGAATCCGGGAACAGGTCGGCGAGGTGCGGCGGCAGGCCGGGGTCGCGGCCTTCGGACTTGGCGCGGACGGGGTCGAAGTCGACGAACCAGGACTTGAAGAGGGCCCGCGCGATCGCCTCCAGGGTCTTGTTCATCCGCCGGTTCAGCTCGATCTTGTCGTCCAGGGTGCCGAGAATGTGGGCGATAGCGCGCTGCTCGGGGATTGAAGGAAAGGCGGCTTCGATACTCTCGAGGTCACGTCTCGTAACGTGTCCCAGCCCGGTGGTCTGCTTGTTGCGCGCGATACCGACAAAGTTCGGTCTCAGATACCGGAGCAGGTAGTAGAAGAACGTGCGATCGACCTCCTGGCCGGGCGTCACACGAAAGATGTGTTGGTTGAGCCATCCTTCGGGACCTCGCCACCACGAGACATCGATCGACGTTTCCGGTTGCCCAGACCATGCAAAGAGGAGATCGCCCGGCCAGACGTGGACAGACTCATCGAAGACCTGATCCGTGAAGCCCGTCTGGCCCGAGATACCACCCTTGATCTCGGCGATCTTGATCACTGGCTTGCCGTTCGGACCGAACTGGACGTCCCGAAAGGCAAGCCCGTTCACCCACTTCGCCAGACGATAGAGGGAGCGACGCTGCCAGTCCTCCGGGAACTCCGGACGATAGAGCCAGCCCGTCGACCCGACCGGGGTAACGGGCTCACCCGCCATACCCGAGCTCCCGCAGGTTGGCGGCGAAGGGGCGCTCCAGCTGTGCAGCATGTGTCGGCCAGCGCGTCGGCGACTTCATATAGTGGGTTCCGGAACCAACCCTGGGCCCGCGTGGCGACCGGCTGTCACCGCCCAGGATCCTCGAGGTCCCGCAGGAGCCGTTGCAGGGCGGGCTGGAGGGCTGGAACGTCCCGATTCGCCGCGTCCCAGACGATGTCGGCGTCGATCTCGAAGTACCCGTGGACCAGAACATTTCGCATCCCGACAATGCTCGGCCACGGCACGTGAGGCGCGAGGGCACGAACATCCTCCCGGATGCCTCGCACGGCCTCGCCCAGGATCTGCAAGTTGCGCAGAAACCACACCTGAAGGAGCTCATCGCGCTCGAAGGACGCCCTGTCGCGATCGCGATAGCGCTCGATGGCGGCGATCGCATCGAGCATGTCCCGAAGCCGCTCGGCGGGATCTCTCACACCAGGACGGCCTCACGCAGCACGGTGCTGCGGATACGTGCCTTCAGGCCGCGCTCGGTCACGACGTCGACAGGCCGCCCGAGCAATGATTCGAGATCGACCTGGAGGCCGCCCAGGTCAAGGAGGGACCTGCCGGGCTCCATCTCGACAAGGAAGTCGATATCGCTCGTCTCGTCTGCCTCTCCGCGAGCGACCGAGCCGAAGATTCGGACGTTGCGCGCCCCGTGCTGTGCGGAAACGCGGAGGATTTCCTCACGCTTCCCCTTCACCAACTGCTCAGTCGTCATATCCCAGCGCCTTCAGGTTTCTCCGTATCGTATCGTCCAGCCGAGCGGCCTCCGCCTGCTGCTCGCGGAGCGTCGTGGTGAGCTGGCGCATCTTCTCGTCGAACGGCTCGCTGTCCTCCTCCGCGGCCGCGGCGCCGACGTAGCGGCCGGGGGTGAGCACGTGGCCGTGCTTGCGGATCTCGTCGAGAGGGGCAGCGCGGCAGAAGCCGGGTACGTCGGCGTACTCGCCCGCGCCCTCGTCCCCGCGCCAGGCGTGGTACGTGCCGGCGATCGCCGCCACGTCGTCGTCGGTCAGCTCGCGGTGGGTCCGATCGACGAGCGTGCCCATCTTCCGGGCGTCGATGAAGAGCGTCTCGCCGTGGCGGTCCCGGAAGCGGCCGTTGCGCCGGTCGCGGGCGAGGAACCAGAGGCAGACCGGGATCTGGGTCGAGTAGAAGAGCTGGCCGGGCAGGGCGACCATGCAGTCGACGAGGTCGGCCTCGATGATCGCCTTCCGGATCTCGCCCTCGCCCGACTGGTTCGTCGACATCGAGCCGTTGGCCAGGACGAAGCCGGCGATGCCGGTCGGTGCGAGGTGGTAGATGAAGTGCTGGACCCAGGCGAAGTTCGCGTTGCCCGCCGGCGGCTCGCCGTACACCCAGCGCTTGTCGCCCTTCAGCAGCTCGCCGCGCCAGTCGCTGTCGTTGAAGGGCGGATTGGCCAGGACCCAGTCCGCCTTGAGGTCGGGGTGGCGGTCGTTGTGGAAGGTGTCGCCGTGGCCGATCTGGGCATCGATCCCGCGGATCGCGAGGTTCATCGCCGCCAGGCGCCACGTCGTGTAGTTCGACTCCTGGCCGTAGATGCTGATGTCGCCGAGCTTGCCGGCGTGGGCCTCGATGAACTTCTCGGAGCTGACGAACATGCCACCCGAGCCGCAGCACGGGTCGTAGACGCGGCCTTTGTAGGGGGCGAGCATCTCGACGAGGATCCGGACGACGTGGGACGGCGTGTAAAACTGGCCGCCCTTCTTACCCTCGGCGCTCGCGAATTGGGCGAGGAAGTACTCGTAGACCCGGCCGAGCGTGTCCTTCGCCCGGTCGGCGGGGGCACCGAGGGCGATGTCGGAGACGAGGTTGATGAGCTGGCCGAGGCGGGCCTTGTCGAGCCCGGGCCGGGCGTAGTCCTTGGGCAGGACGCCCTTGAGGGTCGGGTTATCCCGCTCGATGGCGGTCATCGCGTCGTCGACGAGGGTGCCGATCGTGGGCTGGGGTGCGCTGGCCTTGAGGTGCTGCCAGCGGGCTTCCTTGGGGACCCAGAAGATGCTGACCGCGCGGTACTCGTCGGGGTCCTCGGGGTCGGCACCCGCGACGCGGTCGGCGTCAAGCTCGGCGTGCTTCGCCTCGAACGCGTCGCTGATGTACTTGAGGAAGATCAGCCCCAGGACGACGTGCTTGTACTCGGCCGCGTCCATGTTGTTGCGCAGGGCGTCGGCGGTCTGCCAGAGGCGCGCCTCGAAGCCGAGGGAGACGGTGGTGTCGGACCTATTGCCTGCGGCTCTCGCCACGCGTTCCCTCCCGTGCGGCTCGGCGGACGTTCACCCGAGTGTAGCCGGGTGCGGCAGCGCGCTCGGCGATGCGAGCGTCGTCCATCACAGAGGCCCGCGAACGCGCACGACGTGTTCCCAGCCCCCGAGCCTGAACGCGAGCCCACTCGATGGGTTGCTGGCCCAGAGCAGCGCGTCGAGGATCCGAACCTTCGTCCGAACGATCCGATCCCCAGTCTTCGGGATCGTCTGTGTTGCGAGCCAAGCCTGGATCGCGTGGAGTGACTCGAGATTCGCCCGACCCTGCTGCCGCATGTGGCCGACCAGTTTGTGGGGTGTCTTCCCGCGTCCGCCGATCTGGTTCACAACGAGGCTGTCGAGGACCGGGATCAGATTCGGCCGCTTGAGGTGGAGGACCTTCGTCAGGACCGACAGGTTCCGCCCAGGCGACACGGGCGCGATCATGCGCGTGAGAACGCTGCCGATGACGTGCTCACAGTCGAGTCGCGCCCAATCGTCGTCGCTCGTGGCATAGAGGTCCCAGGTCGGGTCGAGCGAGAGCAGCTCGGCCCGTGCAGGCTGGTCCATCACATCTGCCCAGACCTTGTGCGGCGATCGCGCACGCATCGTCTGGTTGATCGCCACCACGTCTTCTTCCGCGATCACGAACGGATCGCCCTGTCCGACTTTGGCGTCGAAGGCCGTGCGCCCGACCGAGCTGTCGTCCTTCGTGAAGAAGTCCCAGGCTAATCCCGCCGCGTCTTCGATGACGAGCCGCGGACCTGAATCGAGGCGGTTGATCGTGATCGTGCGATGTGGGCGATCAGGAATCATGAATCGCTCCTCACTCTCATGAATCGATGACAAGCCTGGAGTGCTACCAAAGACGCCAACGGATCATGGGCAGGTACCCCGAAGGCGCGAGACGCGGCACCGATGGCGACGTGATCACGACGACTCGGCAAGCGCGGCGGCACGGCGGACGATCGCCCCAAGCCAGCCCGACTCATACGCACCAGCGAGTTCCCCCTCGGAGAACCGGTCGCCTCGGATGAACACGGTCAACAGCTTGGCGAGGTCGGCCGCCGAACCACGGTCGACGAGGTCGCGGCCGGTGAGCAGGCGCTGCCCCTTGGGGCTCGCCGCCCACGTCATCCAGTCGAAATCGACGACCCAGCCAAGAGCGTAGGTCTCGTCGATGAACGCCTGTGCCGCGTCGCTGTACTCGTACCACGCCATCTGGGTGACGCCGTCCTCGTCCGTCGCGGCCTCGGCCCAGTGGCCGAACGTGAACTCCGGCGAAGCCCAGATCTGCTCGTATCTCGCAAGGGCTCGCAGGCGCTCGGCCAGGGATGACGTCACCGCGTTGGCCCACCCATCGGTTTGATCGCCCATCCACTCACGTCACAACTCTCCCCACCCATCGTGCCACCTCTAATGTCACAACCAGCGCCAGATGCTGGAGCGTCCGACTCATCCCGACGTAGAGCAGCCGCTCCAGCCTCGCATCGTCCGGCCGCAGCTCCGTGAGGATCACGACCGGACGCTCGAGGCCCTTGAACCGGCGGATCGAGTCGCACAGGATCGTGCCGGCGGGCTGCGGTGCTACGAGCTCGGCGGCGAGGCCGTTCGGCCGGCCGTCGTCGTCGACCTGGCCGTTCCAGAGCGTCTCACTCCCGAATCGACGCTGCCGCCAGACATTAGAGTGGTCCAGGCCGACGCCGCTGAGGACCACGATGTCCCGCGCGGCGACCTTCTCGTCGTGCCGGAGTCGAAACAGCAGGGTCCGCAGCGCCTCAAGTGTCTCGGCCGGTGTCGAAACCTCGATGACCTCCGGCGCTCGTCCCCCGGGGCGAAGCGCATCGGCCGACAGTCCGCCGTCGGCGAGCCTGGCCACGGCCTCGTGGATGGCCTGCGGGTTCCGGCAGTTCCAGACCAGGTCCCGCGGCGTCAGCCCAAGGCGCTCGACGACATCGTCCCGGTAGAGCGCCTGCGCGGGATCGTGGAAAACGTACATGACGTCCTCCGCCGGATCGACCAGCAGGAGCTGCAGCGCGTCGAACCAGTCCGCCTCGAAGTCCTGGCCCTCGTCGATCACGAGCGCGTGGTACGTGCCGCCCTCCACCTCGATCGCGCCGTAGAGCGCCTCGGGCAGCGTCTTCGTCCACCACTCGGCGGGGATTGGCGAGGGTCGGGCCGGCAGCGTTCCTGCCTCCCGACCCAGGTCTTCGCACAGCTGATGGAACGTGGAGACGCGAAGAAGCCCGGTCCGGGCCAGGTCCGCGGTCGCGTCGACGAGCATCCGGGCGAGCGGCTGGTTGAAGCAGACCAGCAGGGTTCGATATCCCTGGCCCACGAGCTGGCGCGCCTTCTCGATCGCGAGCATCGTCTTGCCGGTCCCGGCGCCGCCCCGGATCTCCGCCCGCCGGACCCGTCCGAGCTCGCGCAGGACGTGATGCTGTTCCTGCGTCAGCCGTGTGAGCTCCTCCTGGCCTTCGGCGATCTCCGATCGGAGGATGGAGCGGAGCTCGGTCGGCGTGTGGAGGAGCGCTTCCAGGAGGGCGATGCCCGCCTCGCCCGGTGGTCGGAGGTGGGCGCTCTCGCCGGCGTACAGGTCGAACATCTTCTCGATCGCGGCCCGCGTGCCTCGCGGGTCGTCGGGGAGCAGCCGTCCGTGGTCGAGGATCAGGTCGCTATCGACATCCGGGCCGAGAAGGCGAAGGTTCGCGCCGGCGCTCTCGAGGTCGACGTCCGGCAGCGCGATCGCATGGCCGGCGATTGGCTCCCAGTTCGGCGGGGCGTTCGGGAGGTCCCGGAGCTTGCCGAGCAGCGCGTGGAGGTTGTCCCTGGCCTGATCGAAGGGGCTCGGGTTCAGTTCGTGAGGGCCAGCCCACCATCGACCGTGCGAGTCGCGTGCGATCTGGCCGGCCTTCACCTCGACGACGAGGATCCCGCGGTCCGGGTGAGCGATCACAAGGTCGGCCTCGCCGTCCCGCAGGCCGCGGTGGTCCGCGGTCCGACCGATCCAGGCGACGTTCGGGTAGAAGCGGTAGTCGGCCGGGAGCGCGGCGCGCAGTCGCTCGAAGACGAGGCGCTCGGCTGCCTCGCCCGCGGTACCGACCGGCGGTGCGATCGCGTTCCCCGACATCCCCATCGGTGGCCCTCCCAAGCCAGGACGTGCGCGCACAACGTGCCCGAGTCCCGCCGGACCATGGATGGGGGCTGTAACCGGCGTGGCCTACTGCCGAAGAGGATAGTCGAGTCGAGTAGCGAGAATCCACCGACGGCACCCGTCCTCCCTGCTTGGCGGTGAGGCAGGCCCGCTCGGCGATGGCACGACCTGTGCCTCGTGCATGCATCCCTGCGCGCACGGGGAATCGCACGCGTTCTCCCTGCGTTCCCCGCGCGCGTGGCGCGCGCAGATCCGCGTGCGCGCGCACCTCCTTGTAGGACCGGCGAACGACCGGCTCGACAACTCGGACGGATGCGAGGTTCTGGGAGGAAGCGATGGGTTCATCAATCGGCTACATCTGCCGATCGTGCGGAACGCACTTCGGCATCAGGAGTGGTGGCGGTTTCTACTTCGACGAGTTGCACTGCGACCAGTGCGGCAGGACAGAGAGCATCGGCCACAAGGAGCTCGGTGACATTCACCTGCGCTATGTGAAGGGCTTGAAGATCCCCTATGCCGTCGCGCGGGCCGCGATGGACCGCTGGATCCAGGCCCACTACCCGGGCGAACCGTTGAGCCAGGACGAGTACCAGGCCGCGGCGGAGGCAACGCTCGATCCGTGCGTCTGCGGTGGCCGGTTCAGGTACGACGCGCCGCTGCGCTGCCCGTCCTGCCGATCCACCAGCGAGCTGTGGGATCGTGACCCGGAGATGGGAAGCGTGCTCTATGACTGAGCGTCGGGCAAACGTCTCACCCGCCGACATCGGCAGCGAGAGCCCGCCCGCGCCGTCTACGAATGCCGCGTTCAAGCGGCTGACCGCAGACGAAGCTGCCCGTGCGCTGTACATCGACTTCGAGGGCCAGACCGACAAGGCGCCGGTCCTGCTCGGTATTCTTCGCCGCCGTGGCAGGGCCGACGAACCATCCGTCTTCCAGGTCGTCGTTGATCCGGAGTTCGAGGCAGCGGGTCCCACCCTGCGGGGGTTCCAGCAAGCGGTCGCAGTCGTCGTCCAGCGCGCCGAGAGCGGGGGCCGCCGGATCGTCGCTTGGACCGAGCACGAACTCGAGGTCGTCCGGCGCCTGCGTGACGAGGATCCCGACCTCGTCGCCCGGTTCGAGCGGCGCTACGTCAATGCCCTCGCCGTGGCGAAGCGCTGGGCGAACAGGCTCCATCCCGCTGAGAAGCCCGCCGGGGGCGAGCTCGGCGGCTATCTGGCCATGATCGGCTACTCGGTGCCTCGGGACGCTGGGCCCGGGCACGTGGGCGACACGATCAGGGCGCTTCGCCCGACGCTCGCAGCCGGCCGCCCGCTGACGGCGCGGCAGCAGGAGCGCTGGGGCCAGCTCCTGAGCCACAACCGGCACGACTGTGCCGGGATGCGCGAAGTGTGCCTGCGCGCGACGAGCGAGTTGGACGCCGACCGGGCGATGTAGCATGGCGGAGACGCCATGGCGTCACCTATCAAGAGCGTGCGAGGGTCCTGGCCCGAAGACCACGCAGCAACCAGCCGGATCTCCTCGACCGGCAACGGTGCTTCCGCCAGGCGCGATAGGAGATCGAGGCAATGACTCCCTGTGACCCGAAGTGGCACCAACTCGCCATGTCCGATGGCGGCACCGTCTGGTTCCGCCTGGCGGTGCGCATGAACGACGAGCAAGGGACCTACATCTACCGCATCGGCCCGACTCCCGACGACGACGCCTGCCGCACGATCTGGTGCTACGGCGACAAGGGCGTCCCGTGGACGTGCTCCGCCTGTGGCGACGTCGCCGCCGCCGAGAGGTATCGGCCCTCCAGCTGATCGTCGCGCATGCGAAGCCCCTCAATGATCGCCGGCGTGAACTGCTGTTCCACTGGCGCGAGGGCTTCGAGGTCGAGGCTCGCGGTCAGGTCGCGACCCAATCCCGGGCAGGGCGCGAGAGGAATTCATCGACAGAAATGCCATTGCCGCCCACGAGCAGCGTCCGGTCCGGTCGAAACTCGGCGACGAACGCGTCGACACCCGGCAATGAGTCCGGGGTCCGGCCGGATTTGACCTCGATCGCGGTCAACCGCCGACCCGCCCGGACCACGAAGTCGACCTCGCGGTTCCGATCGCGCCAGTAGAAGACCTCGAGATTGTGCTCCGCGGCCGCGTTCAAGAGGTGCGCGCCCACCGCTGACTCCACGAGTCGACCCCAGAACTCGGGATCGGCGCGGGCCTGCGTGGCGGTCCGCCCTGACTGGGCCGACATGAGCGCCGTGTTCAGGACCATGAACTTCGGGCTGGACGCTCGCTGGCGGACCACCTGACCCGCGTACTTCGGAACGCCGCTGACCATCCCGGCTGCGGAGAGCAACTCCAGGTAGTGCGACAGGGTGATGGTGTTCCCGGCATCCTGCAGCTGTCCCAGGACCTTCGTGAACGAGAGCACCTGGCCGGAGTACCGACAGGCGAGCTCGAAGAGACGACGGAGCAGGGCCGGCTTGTCGACCCGTGTCAGGAGCAGCACATCGCGGGCGATCATCGGCTCGATGATGGAATCGCGGATGTAGCGGGTCCATCGAACCTCGTCGTCGATCAGGGGCGCGGCGCCTGGGTACCCACCGAAGTAGATCGCCTGCTCCACGGACCAGCCGAATGCGTGGCCCATCTCCGCGGCCGACCAGTGCGGCAGCCGGATGACCTCGAAGCGACCGGTCAGGCTGTCCGCGAGACCGCGCTGGATGACCAGGGGCGCGGACCCCAGCAGGACGACCTGGAGCGGGACGCGGTCGCGCGTGTCCTCGTCCCAGCGAGCCTTCACTGCTTCTGACCAGTCGGCGACCTTCTGGACCTCGTCAAGCACCAGGACCGACGGCCCGCGGGCGGCCGACAGCCGGGCCGCTTCCCACTGCTGGCTGATCCACTCGCGACCTCTCAGGCCTGGTTCGTCGGCGCTCGCATACCGAACCGCGAGACCGGATTCGGCCGTCACCTCCTGGACCAACGTGGTCTTCCCGACCTGGCGGGGACCAGCCACAACCTGGATGAAGCGTCGGGGTTCGCCGAGCCGAGCAGCGAGGATCTGGGCCTGGGGCCGGACATACGGCGATCCAGGGCTGGCCTGGGGCCCCGCTGGCCCTTCCCGCTTCCGTTGTGACGGATTACTCAACATGGTGAGTAATTCTACTCACGGGCGAGCGATCTTCGCAAGGCATGAGCCACAAAGTGGCGGCTCTCGACTGAGACACAGCCAGTCCCCAGAAGCACGACGGAATGACTCATGATGATGAGTCATGTACACTGCTCCGCATGACAAAGCGACTGCAGGTCCTCCTCGAGGACGATGAGCTCTCGGAGATTCAGGCCCTCGCACGACAGCGGCGCCAGACGACCGCGGCATGGGTGCGGGAGGCACTTCGCGCGGCTCGGGCGGCCGCGGAGTACCCGCTGCCGGAAGCGAAGCTCCGAGCCGTGCGAGAGGCCGCGGCGCTCGCCTATCCGATCGCCGACATCGACGGGATGCTGGCCGACATCGAACGAGGGTATGGGGGAGACGGAACGCCCCCGACCGGCCCGGCCGGCAAGTGATCTTCGTCGACTCGAACATCCCGATGTACCTCATCGGGACGGATCACCCCAACAAGTCGAGATCGCGATTGCTCCTGGAACGGGCGATCGCGGAGGGCGAACTGCTGGTCACGGACGCCGAGGTGCTTCAGGAGATCCTCCACCGCTATGTGGCGATCAATCGGCGGGACGCCATCGAGCCGGCCGTCGCCGCGCTCCTCGGGGTCGTGGACGAGGTCTACCCGATCGAGCTCGAGGACGTCCGCCGTGCGTCGTCCATCGTGGTCGCGGGCGCCATGACCGCCCGGGACGTGCTGCACCTGGCCGTGATGCAGCGCCGCGGGATTGCCCGGATCATGACGTTCGACCGCGGGTTCGATGGGATCCTCGGTATCGCACGCCTGGGCGGTGCCGGCTAGCCGAGCCCCATTCCGCGCACAACCCGGCCGTGTCCTTCCGTTCAACGTCCCGTCGTGGCAGACGACATCGTCCTGGCATCGTGGATGGCAACGACCGTCACCGTGTTTGTCGTCTCGTCGTAGACGTAGACCACGAGCATCCAGGCCCAGGGGCCGAGGACAACCCTGAACCCGCGCCATCGTCCAGTCAGGCGTTTCCCGATCTGCGGGAATGATGCGAGCGGCTCGATCGAGGCACGGACCCGCTCGCGAGTGTTGGCAGGGAGGCCGCGCGTCGTGATGAGCTGGGCGAGATCAGATCGCGCGCGTCGCGCAACGACGACCACCGCCATTGCTGATCAGAGCTGGTCGAGCGGTACGAGCCGGCCCGCCTTCGCATCAGCGAGTCCCTCCTGGGTGCGCTCCCAGGCTCCGGGGATCGCGTCCAGGATGGCGGTGATCGTTGCCGCCTCTGAGTCGACCTGGTCGATCGCGGTCGAAAGGAGGGATCGCGCAACCGTGCCTGGCTGGAGATACATCCGGCCAGCCATGTCCTGGAGTTTGGCGGCGTGCTCCTCGTCGAGCACGACGTTGATTCGCTTGCCTTGCTCTCCGGCCACTCGGCGGCTCCTTCACAGTTCTGCACGGCGTGTGTACCGCACGATAGTGCCGTGTCGGCGGCGAGTCAAGGTGCGCGCGATGCCTCCGTCAACGGCCAGCAGCGAGACTTGCCGCCCGGCCTCAGCTCGGCTGGTTGTCGATCTGGGCCCGCTGGAGCTTGCCGGAGAAGTCGACGTAGATCGACTTCCACTCCGTGTACGTGTCGAGCGCGACGTGGCCGGCCTCGCGGTGGCCGTTGCCGGTGTCCTTCCAACCGCCGAACGGGAGGTGCGTCTCGGCGCCGGTCGTGCCGGCGTTGACGTACACGATCCCGACCTCGAAATCGCGCATCGCCCGGAAGGCCGTGTTCACGTCACGGGTGAAGATCGAGGCCGACAGGCCGTAGCGGGTCTGGTTGAGCGCCATGACCGCGGCATCGAGGTCGTCCACCGGGATGACCGACAGGACCGGGCCGAAAATCTCCTCCTGCCCGATCCGGTCCATCGGCTTCACGCCGCTGAAGATCGTCGGCGCGAAGAAGTTCCCGTGGGCGAGATCCCCGTCCGTCGCCGGCCCACCGCCGAGGACGAGCTCGCCCTCGCCCCGCCCGATGTTCACGTAGCTCGCCACCTTCTCGACCGCCGCCGGATTGATGAGCGGCCCGACATCCACGGTCTCGTCCAGGCCGTAGCCCAGCCGGAGGGTCCGCGCCCTGCTCTCGAGACGCTGCAGCAACGGCTCGAGAACCCGTCGCTCGACAATCACTCGCGAACAGGCGGTGCAGCGCTGGCCGGTCGTCCCGAAGGCCGACCAGAGGATGCCGTCAGTGGCGAGATCGAGGTCTGCATCGCGCAGCACGACCACGCCGTTCTTGCCGCCGAGTTCCAGGGAGACCCGCTTGAGCCGCCGCCCGGCGCGCTCGGCGATCGACTTCCCCGTCGCCGAACTGCCGGTGAACGAGATCACGGGCACATCCGGCGAGTCGACGATCGCATTCCCGACCGCGGCCCCGGAGCCGGTCACGAGGTTGACCGTCCCGGGCGGGAAACCCGCTTCTGCCATGAGCTCCACGAGGAGCGTCGCGCAGTGGGGCGTGTCGCTGGCCGGCTTGAACACGACGGTGTTCCCGGTCACGAGCGCGGGCATCATCTTCCAGCACGGGATCGCGATCGGGAAGTTCCAGGGGGTGATGATCCCGGCCACGCCGATCGGCTGGCGGATGCTCATCGCCCACTTGTCGGGGAGCTCGGACGGCACGGTATCCCCGAACATCCGGCGGCCCTCGCCTGCCATCAAGTAGGCGATGTCGATCCCCTCCTGGACGTCGCCGCGAGCCTCGGCGATGACCTTGCCCATCTCGCGGGTCATGGCCCGGGCCAGTTTCTCCTTGTGGCGCGCCATGAGCTCGGCGAAGCCGTACATGATCTCGCCACGCTTCGGGGCGGGCGTCGCCCGCCAGGCTGGGAAGGCGACCTCGGCCGCCTTGATGGCCATCCCCGCGTCGGCCGCGGTGCCGGACTGGAATCGACCGATGACGTCGCGCCGGTCGGCCGGGTTGACGCTCTCGAAGGTCTCACCGGAGACGGCGTCGACCCACTCTCCGGCGATGAACAGGCGGAACGTGGTGGGGGTGGCGACGGGGGTGGCGGCGGTCATCGTGTTGCTCCTGCGGGCGATGCTCAGTCGGGCGTCCACCTGTGGGCGGGTCCGAGGGTCAGCCATACGGTGCGTGAACGCACCAGATCTTGAAGATCGATGCGGTCGTGGGTGCGCGCAGCGCTATCGTAGCCGCGCGGACCGGCGTGAAACTTTTCGGCGCTGGTTGTGCTCATAGAGAGGATGGGGATTCCAAGAGGCGTCCCTGCGTCGAGCCCCAAGTCGAACCTGTTCGGAGGTACCCGATGAAACGACTCCTGATCCTTACTACGGTGGCCGTTCTTGCGATCGGAGCGATCGGCACCGCGTCCGCGAGCAACGACCAGAACGAACGCAAGGACGTCAAGGCAAAGCTCAGTGGGTTCGCGGAGGTCCCCTCGATCTCGACGACCGGGGCCGGCAAGCTCCGCCTCAGGATTGACCCGACCAACACGACGATCACCTACGAGCTGACCTACTCGGGCCTCCAGGGTGGATCGGCGGCGGCGGCCCACCTCCACCTCGGCCAGGCCGCCGTCGCCGGCGGCGTCATCGCCGACCTGTGCGGCGGAGCCAAGCCGGCCTGCCCGGCCGGGACATCCGGAACCGTCAGCGGCACGATCGTGGCTGCCAACGTCCTCGGGCCGGTCGCCCAGGGGATTGCCGGCCCCGCTGACTGGGCCGAGGTCCTCCGAGCGATTCGCGCCGGCGTCGTGTACGCCAACGTCCACACGGCCACCTACCCCCTCGGCGAGATCCGCGGCCAGCTCGGTGGCGGCAAGGGCTGGAACTGACCATCACGACCTGAACCGCGGCTGGGCCTGCCCGCCGCGAAGTCGCTGAACTATCGAGCCCCGGGCCGCGTCACCTGACGCTCGCCCGGGGCTCGTTTCGTACTACGTGTGCTTCCCACACAGGTTGTCGACCTCCGCCGCTGCCGCGGGTCATGCCCTGGTCGGATCGGGTGTTGGCCGCCGCGATCGGGCTGGTTGATCGGAATCGCTGCGTACGAGCGTGGCCGTGGGCGATATCCGTCGATTCCGCTGCTCGGCCGAGCGTGGACGGGCCCGGTTTGATGAGCCACGTCGATCAGGCCCCGGGAAGTCCCCGTCAACGGACGCCCGCCCGGGGCTCGTTTCGTTGATGTGCCGCGGCCGCTCAGACGCGCTCGAGCGCCATCGCCACGGATCCGCCCCCGCCCAGGCAGAGCGTCGCCAGTCCATATCGGCCCTCGCGGCGCCGCAGCTCCTGAAGCAGGGTGGCCACGATCCGCGCCCCGGACGCCCCGATCGGGTGGCCGAGGGCTATCGCGCCGCCGTTGACGTTGACCTTCGACCAGTCGAACCCGAGCTCGCGGCCGTCGGCCAGGGTCTGGGCCGCGAAGGCCTCGTTGATCTCGACCAGATCGAAGTCGGCGATCGTCATGCCGGTCTTCTCGAGGAGCTTGCGGACGCCCTGGATCGGGGCGAGGAAGAGCCACTTCGGGGCGATCTCCGCCTGCGCGTAGCCGACGATCCGGGCAAGCGGCTTCAGGCCTAGCCGCTCGACGGCACGCTCGCTCGCTACCACCGTTGCGGCCGCGCCGTCCGTGATTCCCGGCGCGTTGCCGGCCGTGACCGTCCCGACCTCCGCGTCGCCGCGGTCCTCGCCGGAGGGCAGCGCGAAGACCGGCTTGAGACGGGCCAACGCCTCCGCGGTCGAGTCGCGGCGCGGACCCTCGTCGGTGTCGACGATCGTTTCGCGGCCCTTGGCGTCGCGGATCGTGACCGGGGCCATCTCGTCCGCGAAGCGGCCGGCATCGATCGCCTCGATGGCGCGTCGATGGCTCTCGAGGGCGAAGGCGTCCTGATCCTCGCGGCTGACGTGCTCGCGGATCGCGACGCGCTCTGCATGCGTGCCCATGTGGCAGTCTTCGATCCCGCACCACAGGCCGTCATGGACCGTGGCGTCCACGAGCGCGGCGTCGCCGAGCCGGAGACCGAACCGCGCCCCCGGCACGAGGTACGGCGCCATGTTCATGCTCTCCATGCCGCCCGCGACCGCGACCTCGGCGTCGCCGGCCCGGATCTCGGCGGCCGCGAGCATGATCGCCTTGAGACCGGAGCCGCAGACGCGGTTGATCGTCGTGGCAGACGTCGTGTCCGGAAGTCCCGCTCGGAGCGCCGCCTGGCGGGCAGGCGCCTGGCCCGCGCCCGCCTGCAGCACCTGGCCCATGAGGACCTCGTCGATCGGCGTGCCCGCCGGCAGGCCGGCCCGCGCCACGGCCGCGCGGATCGCCACGCCGCCCAGCTCGACGGCCGGTGTGGCTGAAAGTGCCCCGCCGAATTTGCCGATCGGCGTCCGCGCCGCGCTGACGATGTACACGTGGCCGTTGGGTCCGGCCAGCGTTGTCTGGGTCATGCGGGCGATGCTACACCGGTAGTCCCACGGTCAGCCCCGGGCGGCGAGCAGCGAGACGATGACGTCGATGTCGTCGCTGCCGACGACGCCCTGGTACTTCGCAATGACGGTCCCGTCACCGTCGACGATGAACACCCACGGCATGGATCCCACGCCCCACGGCGACCCACCGACCCCCCAGGCGTCGGCGGCTGGAACGAGCGCCGGCGCCTCGAGGCTGCCCTGGAGGACCGCACTGTTCGTGATCACGTCGTAGCGGTACGGCTCGAGGTGGATGAACGGGACGGCCGGCCACCGATCGACGAGATACTTGGCGAGCGAGAGAGCCTTGCCGCAGGCTGGCGTGACCTTGAAGCGCGCCGAATCCACGATCAGGACGAACGGCCCGCCGGCCGACAGGGCGTCCACCGTGGAGGTCCTCGACAGCCGCAGGTCCGGGAGCGGGTCCGTCGTGATTCGGAGCGCGACCCCGCCGACGTCGTCGAGAGTCGGTGTGCGCACATCGGGCGCCCTGGCTCCGAGGGCAGCCGTGGTGCCGGGGTCGAGGGCGGAGACAGACGTGGTACCGGTTCGGGTCGCGCCGCCGGTCGCGGCCGTGACCACCAGGCCCCACCAGCCCGGAGACGGCAGGTCCACGAACGCGACGTACGAGACGGCCGGCACACCCGGCGGAAGGACGGCCGTGGCCGTCACCGCAAAGCCCGAGGTGCGGCCGTCCGCGCCGGTGACCTGGACGGTGACGCGCGCAGCGACATCCTTGAGACGCCCCTCGGGTCCGGTCAGAGCGAAGATCACCGGACTGGCGCCGCCCACCCAGATCGAGGACGAGGCGATCTCGACGCCCAGGTCGGCGACGGCAGAGGGCGCGGGCGCGGCCGGCGAGGTGGTCGGCGAGGTGGTCGCCCGGGACGAGGGCGTCGGCGTCGGCGCGCCGGCCGACGGCGTCGAGCGGGCCACGAGCCGGATTGTGGCAAGGATCGGATCCGCTTCGGTCCCGAACGGGAAGTGGGCGCGTAGCCGGCCGGCTCCGTCGACGAGATACACGTCCGCGGTATGGGCCATCGAGTACTCGCCGGGCGAGCCTGTCTCCACCCGCGCGTAGCGGACACCCCACGCGTCCGCCGCGGTGCGGACTTCGGACGACGTCCCGGTGAGAGCCACGAACCCAGTCGGCAGGTAGCGGGCGTACTCCCTCAGCCACTCCACGGTGTCGCGCCCCGGATCCACGCTCACGAAGACCACGCGAAGCGCCGGGTCGAAGCCGGCCGTCACCTGTCCGAGCATCCCCATGGTCGCGGGGCAGACATCCGGGCAGTGCGTGTAGCCGAAGAAGACGAGCGCCGGCGTGCCGGCGAGCGACGCGACGGTGAACGCCCGGCCGTCCTGGTCTGTGAGCGCCAACTCCGGGACCTGGCGCGTTTCCGGGTAGAGGTACGACGCGGGCGCCGCGATCGTGGCCGTCGGTGACGCTTCCGGGCCCGGGCGAAGAGCGCCCCTGAAGACGCTCAGGGCCACCAGCGCGACGAGCGCGACGGACATGACGACGACGAGCCGGTAGGCCCCGTCCAGCGACGGCGCGGTCTCGACGGGCGGACCGGGGATGGTGGGCCGCGCACCCACGTCAGCCCTCGAGGACCTCCGCGGTGGCGCCGATGGCGCTACGCGAGGAGCGCCTGGACGATCGCATCGACATGCTCCTTCTTCGGAACGACGACCAGCGCCGTCACCATCCCGAACATTCCATTGATGCCCTCGACGTGCGGCAGGATGTGGCAGTGGAACGCCCAGACCCCCGGCCGATCCACGGTGATGAGAGCGTCGAAGCGCTCGCCGGGGTTGACGCCGAGGGTGTCACAGTCGAATGCGGCGCTGCCGAGCGGATGGCCGTCCCGAGCGATGACCCGCATCGTGAACCCGTGGCTGTGGAACGGGTGCATCATGATTCCCTCGTTCATGAATCGAACGAGGACCTTCTCGCCGACCGCGGCCAGCAACGGGAGGGTCGCCGGGAAGCCATGGCCGTTGATCGTGAAGCCGCCGAGCACGTCGTTCGAGACCCAGATGTACTCGCGGTCGAAGGCGACCGGGTTCTCGGACGGTTCCACGATGAAGGCGCCCAGGAGCCCCCGCCCGACCTGGTCCGTCGCGTTGTGGTGCGAGTGGTACATCAGCGAGCCTGCGGTGCGGGCCGTGAACTCGTAGGCGTAGGTCTCGCCGGGCACGATCGGCAACTGGGTAACGAACGGGACGCCGTCCTGGAAGAAGTCGTCGAACTCGACGCCGTGGAAGTGGACGCTCGTCGTCTCGTCGAGGTTGTTCGTGAAGACGACACGGACCTTGTCGCCCTGGTTCGCGCGAATGGTCGGCCCCGGGGTCTGTCCGTTGTATCCCAGTGCCGCGACGGGCGGTAGAAGCTCGTCAATCTGCTGCTCGATCCTGTCGATCGTGAGGCGGAAGACCTTGACGTCACCGTCGAGCTCGGGGGTGAGCGGCGTGAGGGCGTCGGTCAGGACCAGCTGCGGCACCTGGACGAACGCGGGCTTGACGGACAGCTCCGGGTAGTTGTCGCCGGCCCCCAGGATCGTGGCGAGCTTCCCGAATGCGGCGTCGCCGTAGACGTCCTTGAGCGCCGGGGCGAGGTTCCCGAGATAGCGGCGCACCACCGTGCGGGCGGCGATGTCGTGATCGCTCCAGCCGGTTGGGATGCCGGAAGCGGCCGGGGTCGCGCTGGCGACGGCCGATGCGGACGGGCCGGGCGTGGCCGGCGGTGGGGTCGGGACTGCGCCGCCGGCGGTCGGGCCGAGCGTCCAGGCCGGGGCAGGCGTCGACGGCGCACAGGCCGCGAGGGTCGCGGCCATCAGGCCGCCGCCGGTGAGGGCGGCGCCGCGCAGGAACCTGCGGCGGGTGAGCTCGGGCGTGGCCGGCGGTGGGGGGCCGGCATCGGCCGGCAGGGCGATGGACTCGGTCGCGCTCGAGTCGGGCGCGGGGCGAGGGGCGGCCTCGGAGACTGGGTTCATGGAATGCGCTCCTTCGGAAGACGTGACGGGACGCTGGCTCCAGTAGCCACATTCCCCGGGCGGACGATACCGGGTATCGCCCTTGTCGCGGAGGGGCGTTCTTCCCGCCGACCCGTGCCGTTCAGCCCGTCGGGGCGATGCGCGGGACCGCTACCCGTCAGGGCTTCGCGCGGCTCAGGACCTCATCCGCGACGATCAGGCGGTGGATCTGGTTCGTACCCTCGTAGATCTGGGCACCCTTCGCGTCGCGCATGAGGCGCTCGATGCCAGTTTCGCGTGAGTAACCGCTCCCGCCGAAGAGCTGGACGGCGTCCGTGGCCACACGCATGGCCGCGTCGGACGCGGTCCACTTGGCGAGCGAGGACAGCTCCCCGATCGGCTCGCCGCGGTCCTTGGCACGCGCCGCCTCGTGGGTGAGCGCACGGGCCGCGGCCACCTCGCGGGCCATCTCGGCGAGCATGAACTGGAGCCCCTGGAGTTCGGCCAGCGGCGCGCCGAAGGCCGTGCGCTGGTGCAGGTACGCCGCCGCCTGCTCGAGCGCCGAGCGGGCCATCCCCACGCAGGCGGCGGCGATCGAAATCCGGCCCTCCGCGAGGGCCGACAGCGCGATCCGGTAGCCCTGGCCCTCGTCGCCGAGGCGTCGCGTGGCAGGCACGACCGCGCCGTCGAAGATCAGCTCCGCGGCCGGGCACGCGCGGATGCCCATCTTCTTCTCATGGGCGCCGAACCCGAACCCGGGCGTGCCCTTCTCCACGAGGAACGCGGTGATTCCCTTTGGCCCCTGCGCCGGATCCACCGTCGCGAAGACGAGGTAGCGCTCCGCCTCGGGTGCGTTGGAGATCCAGCTCTTCGTTCCGTGAAGTCGATACGCGGCCGCGGCGTCTGCCGGCGCGTCGGCGGCAAGCTCCGCGCCGTCCGCGCCCAGCCGGACGGCGCGCGTCCGCAAGGCCGCGGCGTCCGAGCCAGCGTGCGGCTCGGTGAGGCAGAACGCGCCGAGCGCCTCCCCGGCGAGCATCGGTGTCAGCCAGTCCGCATGCTGGGCGGCAGTGCCAAACGTGACGACCGGGTACTGGCTGAGGATGTGCACGGACAGCGTGACCGCGGATGCCATGTCGACCGCGCCGAGCTCTTCCATGACGAGCGTCCAGCCGAGATAGCTGAACCCGGCACCGCCCACGGCTTCCGGGAAGGGCGCCGCGGTGAGTCCCAGCTCACCCATTCGCGTGAAGATCGAGCGGTCGAACCGCTCCGCCTCATCGCGCTCGACCGCCGTCGGGGCCACCTCGCGCTGGGCGAACTCGCGGGCCGTATCGCGGAGCAATCGCTCCTCGGCCGTCAGGCCGCCGGCGCCGGCCGGCTCGACACTCCTGGCCACGCTCTCAGCCCCGGGGGTAGGTATGGAACCCGCGGCCGGTCTTCTGGCCCAGGTATCCGGCGGCGACGAGATCCTCGAGCACCTTCGGCGGCCTGAAGTGCTCCTGGCCGAAGCCCTCGTGGAGGACCTCCATGACGCTCAGGCAGACATCGAGGCCGATGAAGTCGGCCAGCTCCAGCGGACCCATCGGGTGGCCCAGGCCGACCTTCGCGCCGGTGTCAATGTCATCGGCCGTACCGGTTCCCTCCTCGTACGTCCGCATCGCCTCGGCGAGGAACGGCATAAGGATCCGGTTGACGATGAAGCCGGGCTTGTCTGCCGACACGATGAGCTTCTTGCCGAGGGCCAGGGTCAGCTCGCGGATCGTGGCCGCCGTGGCATCTGTCGTCGCCTCGCCGCGGATCAGCTCAACGAGCGGCATGACCGGCACGGGGCTGAAGAAGTGCATCCCGACGAACCGCTCGCGGCGGGCCGGCGAGACCGCCGAGGCCAGCTGGTCGATGGAGATCGAACTCGTGTTCGAGGCGAAGATGGCGACTGTCGGGGCGCGCGAATCGATGTCTCGCCAGAGATCCTGCTTGACCTTCACGTCCTCGAAGACCGCCTCGATGACGATTTCCGCGTCGCGGACCGCGTCGAGGTCGGAGGTTGCCGTCACGCGTCCGAGGATCTCGTCGCGTGCGCCCTGATCGAGCTTGCCCTTGGCGACCGCCCGGTCAAGGTTGCCGGCAATGCGGTCGCGCCCCGCCTGGGCTCGCGCCAGCTCCGGCTCGTAGAGAGTGACCTCGATGCCGATCGCGGCATGGACCTGGCCGACGCCGTGGCCCATGAGGCCCGCGCCGGCGACGAATAGCCGATGGATCGACATGGAGAAAGCCTAGCAGCGCCCGGGGGACCGGTCAGGCGGACGACGGACCGGATGCGTCCGCGCCCTGTCGCGTGAGGCTGCTGCCGCGGAGCAGGAGCCACGTCGCGCCGGTCGCTGCGATGACGCCCGACACGAGGAAGGTCGCGGGGTAGCCCGTGGAGACGGCGAGGAGGCCGAGGAGCGCCGGCGAGAGCCCGAAGGCGACATCGAGGAAGAGGCTGGTGGTGCCGACGACGGCGCCGCGTTCGGCCGGAGGCACGCCCATCACCGACAGCGCGACGATCGCCGGGAACGTGTAGGCGACCCCGGCGGCGAACACGATGGTCGCCACCCACAGGCCGACCTCGCTCGGGAAGAACCCGGCGATGGCCATCCCGGAGGCGTTCAGGACGAGGGCAGCCCCCGACAGGCGCGCGGCGCCGAATCGGTCCGGAAGGCGTGCCCCCACGACTCGTAGTCCGATGACGACGAGAGCGAACGCCGCGAGGTAGCCGCCCACTCCATCCAAGCCCAGGTCATCGCCGAGAAGCGGCAGGAACGCGAAGTAGGCGCCCATCCCCCAGGCCCCGCACAGGACGAGCAGTCCCGGGACGATCCCCCGCCGATGAAGCAGGCTGCCCTGGGCGCCGGCCTTCCGCCGCTCAGCCGGGGGCAGGGTCTCCGGGGCGGCCCAGCTGATCGCCACGGCTGCCATGCTGATCGCCGTCGCGACGATCCAGATCGACGGGTAACCGAACGCCCCGAACAGCCACTCAGCGAGGACCGGTCCGATCGCGACGCCGAGGTAGAGCGACGTCGAGATCAGACTCACGGCTTCGCCGCGCCGCCGCTCCGGCGCGAGGTCCGTGGCCGCGGCCAGGCCGCCGACGAAAAAGACTGCCTCGGCCGCGCCGAGGAGGAGGCGCATCACGACCAGGAGCGCGATCGAGTCGGCGACGAGGTGGCCGGCCGCGGCGAGCACCTGCAGGAGCGCCCCGGCGATGAGCATGATCCGCCGGCCGCGCTGGTCCGCCCAGCGTCCGGCGAACGGGCGGAGGAGGAGCGACGAAACGCTGAACGAACCGACCACGAGGCCCACGGCGAGGGCGTCGCCGCCGAGCGGGCCGGCGGTGAAGCGCGGCGTCGAGGGCAGGAACATCCCGCTCGCCACGAAGAACCCGAGGACGGACGCCGAGATCCCGAGAAACGCCGGGGTGAGCAGCCGCTCGTCGCGGCCGGCCCCTGCCACGCCGGTCACCCGCGAAGGCTTGCAAGCAGCCGATCGACGGCGGCGAACGGATCGAGCTCGTGGTCCGCGACCGCACGGAGGATCGCGTCTGTCTCGGGCCGGCGTTCCGGCACGGCAAGCTCGGCCTTTGTGCGGTCGGCGAGAATCGCCCAGACCTGCGCTTCCGCGCGAGCCAGGCGAGCGGTCAAGCCGAGCTCCTCGCGGCCCGCTGCACGATGCCGGTCCAGCGCGGCAAGCAGCTCGACGATCCCATCGCCCGTGGTCGCGGTCGTGACGAGGACCTCGGGCCGCTTCGGGCGGGGGCGTTCGCCCCGCGCCGGGATCGCGACCGCTCCGGCCACGAGGTCCACGGTGGGCCCAGAAGCGGGGTCGCCGGCCTCGGCTTTGCCGTGATGGCCGCGATCGGCCGTCCCCACACGCGCCACCGCGACGAGCATCGCCCGGAGCTGCGACGCCGTACGTTGCGCGCCGGGCCGGTCGCCCTTGTTCACCACCACGATGTCGGCGACCTCGAGCAACCCGGCCTTGATCGCCTGGACCTCGTCGCCCATCTCAGGCGCCTCGAGAACGACCGTCGTATCGGCAGCAGCGGCAACCTCCACCTCGCTCTGGCCCGTGCCGACCGTTTCGAGGAAGACCAGGTCGAAACCGCAGGCATCGAGGACGGCGGCAGCAGCCGCGGACGTCGACGCGAGCCCGCCCGCGTGCCCGCGCGAGGCCATCGAGCGGATGAACACGTCCGGGTCGGACGCGTATGCCTGCATCCTGACCCGGTCGCCCAGGAGCGCGCCGCCGGTGATGGGGCTCGATGGGTCCACGGCCACGACACCCACCGTGCGACCCCTCGATCGTGCCTCGGCGATGAGCGCGGCGACGAGCGTGGACTTGCCCGCGCCCGGCGCACCGGTGATTCCGACGAGGTGCGCCCGACCCGCCGTCGGGTAAAGAACGCGGAGTGCCGCCTCCGCTACCGCGGTTCGGTTCTCCACCGCAGTGAGCAGCCGCGCGAGCGCGCGACGATCACCCGCGACGGCGGCCGCGGTCAGCGTTCGGGCACGCTCGATCGGGTCCGGCGCCGGGGCAGCGAGCGCCGCCACGTCAGTCGCGCGGTCGGGCGTTCGTGCGCAGGAATTCGGCGACCTCGGCGATCGTCGTCCCCGGGCCGAAGATCCCGGACACGCCGGCTTCGCGCAGTGCGGCCGCGTCGTCATCGGGGATGATCCCACCGACCACCACGAGCACGTCGACGAGGCCCTCGTCCTGAAGCAGGCGGCAGACGCGCGGGACGAGCGTCATGTGGGCGCCGGACAGGATCGACAGGCCCACGACGTCGACGTCCTCCTGGAGCGCCGCGGTCTTGACCATCTCGGGCGTCTGGCGGAGACCCGTGTATACGACCTCGAAGCCCTCGTCCCGGAGGCCCCGGGCCAGGACCTTGGCCCCGCGGTCGTGCCCGTCGAGGCCGGGCTTGGCGATGAGCACCTTGATCGGCCGATCCGTCATGGGTCGGACTGTACCGCACGAACCGTCGCCCGCGCGACAACCTCGCGCGACAACCTCACGCGCGCCCGGTCCCGCTCACGCGCGCCCGGTCCCGAGGTCGGGCCCTGGGCGGACTCACGGGTGGTCCATCGATCGACCATCCGACGAAGAAGCGGGCGTTGCCGCCGGGTGCGTGCCCGTTCGGCCGTTGATCGGTCCATCCATCGACCAAGCGGCGACCGGAGCGCGAAATCGGGCCCCATGCGGCATCCAGGTTCGTCGGATGGTCGATCTGTCGACCAGTCGCTCCAGGTGGGGCCGCGCTTCGGGACGGGCGGCGCTCCGCGTGCGAGCCGCGGGTCGGGTGGCGCCGTTCAGAGGATCACCAGACCATCTCCACCCGGGTCACGGCCCGCCGCAAGCGCGAAGAGACAGGCTCGTGTCCCGATCGGGAATCGCCGCCGCAGCTCGGGCACGCCTTCGATGACCGCTCGGTTGTGCCGCGTGTCGGCGACGAGCAGGATGACCCGCCCGACGCCGAGGTCCCGCTGCTTGGCGGCGATCCCGCGCTCGAGAGCCTGGATGTCGTCGAGGTGCGTCTCGGCCTCAACCATGGCTTCGAGGGCCTCGAGACCGATCACGGCGTCGGCGCTCCGGCGGTCGCCCTCGATCGGCATGGGAACCTCGACCCGCCATCGAACCCCGGGCCCGAGTCTTGACCGAAAGCGCCCAAGCAATGCCAGGTGCCCCTTGTCGCGGACAGGGTCACCGTCAGGATGAAGCGACACGCTGAGCTCCTGGCCCAGGACGGCGGCGATCCGAGCGATCATGTCGATCGACAGGGTGGCTGCATCGCCGCGCTCCGCCCGGACAACCACGTTGTGACCGACGCCGACGCGCCTCGCGACCTCGCGGAGGCTGAGCCCGCTTGCCCGTCGAGCGTCGGCCAGCCCCACGGCGGTCCGGTTTCGGAGCATCCGACCGCGGCGCGTACCTCGTTCGGCGGCCTTCTCTCGGATCGGCATGATCGGAGCATGGCCGTGGCCGATCATTGGCGGATCATTGGCCGATCACTCGCCGCTTATCTCGGGAGGCCGGTCCCGAGGTGCGGATTGTCAAAGGATCCCCCCGCGCGGGCGACGACGTCAGGCATCCGGCGGGTGGCGGGCGCTGGCGTCAGGCATCCGGCGGGCGGCGCGCGGCGACGTCAGGCATCCGGCGGGCGGCGCGCGGCGACGTCAGGCATCCGGCGGGCGGCGCGCGGCGACGTCAGGCATCCGGCGGGCGGCGGGCGAGGTGG
>Ga0209514_10001362_pt1 | contig 42650 bp, 38 predicted proteins | sample Subgrocontami58m_FD_187452 | JGI IMG/M metagenome (GOLD analysis project Ga0209514, IMG submission 187452) | Subsurface groundwater microbial communities from S. Glens Falls, New York, USA - GMW37 contaminated, 5.8 m (SPAdes) (version 3) | ecosystem: Environmental > Aquatic > Deep subsurface >...
TGTGTACTTCGCCGACTACCTCCTCGGCACCCTCGACGTGCAGGCCCTCCGCTTCACGTCGCTCACCCAGGGCCTGACCTCACCCATCAGCCCGGTCTAATCCTCACCCATCAGCCCGGCCGTACAGGATTGCAACTCTTGGAGGAACGACATCGCGCTATTCGGGGCCTGAAGAGGCAAGCGCAGTTCCCCCAAGAAGTTGCAGTACTCCGTGGCCCTCCGTTTTCCTCCGTGAGCTCCGTGGTAAAGAAGGCCAGTTTTGTCAATGAACCGTAGGCGGCCGCTTGCGCCGCCCGAGCGGATACCCTGAAAGCGGCCGAAGGTCGAGCAGCTTGTCGCGGTGCGGACGGAGGAGTTCATCACGGAACCGCACGAGCATGGTGCGGCCGTCGTGCGCGCGCCGGAATTGTCCGGCGGTGACACCGAGGACGGTCTTCACGTGCCGCCCGAAGCTCTGGGCTGACGAGTACTCCAGCTGATTGGACGCGTCGGCGAGGCTGAGGCCCGGATTCTCAAGCAGCCGCGCTGCGCGCACCAGACGCGCCCATGACAGGTATTGCTTGGGTGCGGGCAAGTTCGCGCGAAAGAAGCGGCTCATGAGCGTGCTGGGGAGCACATCGAGGGCTCTCGCGAGCGCACGAATGGTGGTGACCGGCCGCCGTGCGTAGAACAGCGCCTCAAAGAACCGCCAGCAGTCCTCGGGGGCACCCTCCAGTTCCTCGCGCAACATGGCGAGGGCCAGGCGGTCAATATCTCCCACGGCCTCATGCGCGACGAACTCACGCAGCCGGTGCCATCCGCCCGAATCCCGCACGTCAACGAGATTCCGGATACCGCAGTTGCCCAGGTTCAGCACGGCATGGGGGGTGGATTGATCGACCCGCGACAGCAACGCGACCATGGGCACGCGCGGAAATTCGCGGACGAGGCGCGCCACGCGCGGGGCGTGGTCCGACAGCGGGCGGCCGACGGACATGAAGACTGCGGTCGGGGCGGCGCGGCGCACCTGATGACGCAACGCCTCCACCGAATCGTGGTGCACTGTGCGGTACACCCCGCTCCCCGCGGCATCTACCCGGGGACGATCCCCCGGATCAACCCAGGTGAACACGGCAGGCGACGGCGGGGGCGCGAAGCGAGTGGTCATGGCAGCCTCCGAGCTGGGGGTCTGCCCGCACGATGAGAGGCCCCGTCACCGGCGCGTCACAGAATCCTGCCGTTTTGTGGTGTATCGTCACCGCGCCGAGTGGCGTTGGCGCCGCACCCCCTTCCCCCAGACGCTATCTTCAGAGGGGATGTCGGTCGGCCGGACGGTCGCGTCGCGTGAAAGCGCGCCGAGGAAAGTCCGGGCTCCATGGACACGCTGCCAGGTAACGCCTGGGCACGTCGAGAGACGTGACGGACAGTGCAACAGAAAGGAAACCGCCTTCGCGAAAGCGGAGGTAAGGGTGAAAGGGTGGGGTAAGAGCCCACCGCGCGCGTGGCAACATGCGTGGCATGGCAAACCCCAGCGGGAGCAAGGCCAAATAGGCGGCGAGCAGCAGTCCTCTGCGACCAAGACGCCGCGGGTTGGCTGCTAGAGCGTACGGGCGACCGTGCGCCGAGAGAAATGACCGTCCGGAACTTCGGTTCCGACAGAACCCGGCTTATAGGCCGGCCGTCGTCCCGCCCCGTTGTGGCCTCCGGCTGCAACGGGGCGTCTGTTTGCGCATCTTTCGGGACCATGATGAGACTCCCGTCCTTCCTCGTGCTTGGCGCGACGTTCGTGGTGGCGGGGTGCGTTCCGTTAATCATCAGGCGCCCGGCGCCGCCGGTTCCCGCAACGCCGGCAACGTCCAGCCCGTTCAACACGGCCGGCCCGTGGGCGCTCGCGGTTGCGCCTTCCCAGAAGGTCACCATCGACACGCGCGCGGTAGTCACCATCGCCAGCGACACCATCACGCGCATTGATACCGTGCAGGCTGCGCTTGGCGCGTCGTTCGTGTGGGCGCTGCCAGAGAAGCGGCGCGTCAATGGACTGCTGGCCGACTATCGTGTCGGCGTTGGCGGGGCGGTGCCGACCGCCCCTGCCGGCCTGCAGGTGAACAAGCCATTCTCCGCAACGCGCACAGGGGCAGGCGCGCGTCTTTCGTTCACCTTGCCCGCCGAAAGTACCGCCTGCACCGACCCGACGCTCAGCGCACTGCAGGGCATGCACGATGCGTGGATCCCGCTTCCGGACACCCTGGTGATTGGCCGAGAGTGGACCGATACCCTGCAGACGCTGTCGTGTCGCGACCGCATTCCGTTGCGTGGCGTGGTTGTCCGCCGGTTTCGCGTGCAGCGTGCAGAGGTCGAGGGCGGGACCCGCGTGGTAGTGGCGATCGATCGGACGAGCCGGGGCAGGATCTCCGGCGCTGGCGATCAATTCGGTGAACCCGTGTCGCTCGCCGGCGAATCGAGCGGAACGCTCCGTTACATCATCGATCCCGCGCTCGGTCGTCCGGTTCGCGCGTCAGGCACGTCCTCTCTGAAGCTCTCGCTCAAGAGCAAGCTGCGAAACCAGGCGGTGCGGCAAGAGAGCGCGTTGACGCTGACCTGGGTGCCATGAGCCCTTAGGGGACGAGGGATGAGGTCTTTATCACAGAGACACGGAGGAGCACGGAGGGCCACAGAGGACTGCAACAACCAGGGTTAAGGACATCGCGCCACGCTGTCATCTGCGTGGCGCTTGCTGTTCGCCCAAGTAGTGGCAGTTGCCGTTCTCTGTGGCCCTTTGTGCTCTTCTGCGTCTCTGTGATGAAAAAAATCCTCAATCCACGAGCCGCAGCGGCATTAGCAAGCAGAGATACTTGGCGGGGTCGTTCCAGCCCTCGGGCTCGATGGTCGCGGCGCGCTCTGGTGCCTTGAAGGAGAGCTTCACTTCCTCGGTTGGCAGGAAACGGAGGATCTCGAGCAGGTACGCGGCGTTGAAGCCGATCTCCAGGGGATCGCCGTTGTAGCGGATCGCCATCTCGTCCTGCGCCTCGCCCAAGTCAGGCGTCGAGACGTTGAACTTGAGCATCCCCGCATTGAACGACATCCGAATGCGGTGGGTCTGGTCGGATGCGACCACCGACATGCGCTTCAGCGCGCTGATGAACGCCACCTTGTCGATGGTGACGATCTTATCGTTGTCCTTGGGGATGACCTGGTCGTAGCTCGGATACGGCCCCTCGATCAGGCGCGTGAAGACCGAGGTGAAGGGAGAGCGGAACCCGAGATGGTTCTCTCCCTGTGCCACTTCGAGCTCTTCTTCCGCGGGGAACAGACGGCGGATCTGCTCCAGCGCCTTCGGTGGAATGATCAGGTCGGCGTGGTCGCCCGTGCCGTGCACCGGCACTTCCATCTTGGCCAGGCGATGACCGTTGGTCGCCACCATCCGCATATGATCGGCGCGCAGTTCCCAGAGTACGCCGTTGAGGATTGGACGGCTTTCCTCGGTGGATGCGGCAAACGCCGTATGCGCGATGAGCTTCTGCAACTCACCCGACGGAATGCGAATGCTCTTGTCGAAGTTGACCGCAGGAAAGCTGGGAAACTCAGACTTCGGGAGTCCAAGCAACTTGAATCGCGATCTTCCACATTCGAGCGAGATGCGCTGATCACCCGATGAGGAGATGCGAACCGGCGCTGCCGGCAACTCGCGCGCAATCTCCGACAGCTTCTTGGCCGGAATCGTAATAGCACCAGCTGATTCCACGTCGGCTGTCACTTCCGTGGACACTGCGATATCGAGATCAGTGCCGGAAATGCGGATTCCCTTGTCCGTGGTCTGGACGAGGAGGTTTGCAAGAACGGGCAGCGTCGTCTTTGAGGGAACAGACGATGCCACAGCGTTCAACCCTTCTTGCAGCTTCTCGCGAGAGATCGTGAACCGCATGCCAATCGGTGTGGTGAGGGTCACGTGTGGATTGGCTCGGAGCGCCCTAACCAACCCAAGGGAATTGAAAAAACGTGGCGGTAGTAGTAGTAGCGTGTGGAAAGTGGAAAATCAATACAAGTGGTTCATTTGCTTGCACTTTCCTGCCAATTGAAGACGTAGATTGGCTGTGGAAAGCAACAGGACTGGCGGGTGGAACATATGTCACCGAGAAGCACGATCTCCCCTGATGTTCACCAATGGGTATGACGAACAGTTTCCCGCACCTTTTCCACACGCCCTGAAAATACCGAGTCTTCCGCGACCATCTCAGCCACACGCTCGAGCGAGTGAATGACCGTGGAGTGATCCCGGCCGCCAAAAGCCGCCCCGATCTCGACCAGCTGGAGGCCGTGGATCTCCCGGGTCAGGAACATGGCGACCTGCCTTGGGACGGTCAGGACCTTGGTTCTGGTCTTTGAGGTCAACCCGTCTACCGTGACCCCCCACTCTGCCGCCACGGCCTGCTGGATCTGCAGGACCTTGTCCTGGCGAGTCGTTCGGGGTGGGGCGGCCGCGTCGGACGACCGGAGCTTGTCGCGCAAGGCCTCCCGCGCCAGTTCCACGGTGACCACCCGGTGCCGCAGCGAGGAAAAGGCGAGGAGCTTGATGATGGACCCCTCGAGCTCCCGCACATTGGCCTGCACATGGTCAGCGATGAAATGGAGCACCTCATCGGGGATCGTGTGTTCGAGGTGGTCCATCTGCGCCTTGCGGCGAAGGATTGCGATGCGATGCTCGAGGTCCGGCGCCGAGACGTCGGCGACCATGCCCCACTCGAAGCGACTCTTGAGGCGATCCTCGAGGCGAGGGATCTCCGAGGGCGGGCGATCGGAGGTGAGGACGATCTGCCTCCCCGCCTCGTAGAGGGCGTTGAAAGTGTGAAAGAACTCTTCCTGTGTCTGTTGCTTGCCGGCCAGGACGTGTACGTCGTCCACCAGCAGCAGGTCGGACTGCCGGTACCGACGCTTGAACTCGTTCATCGAACGGGTTTCGATGGAGTTGATCACGTCGTTCAGGAACTGCTCAGCGGTGATATAGGTGACCCGTACGGACGGATTGCGCTGGAGAATGCGATGCGCGATCGCCTGCATAAGATGGGTCTTGCCGAGCCCGGTAGCGCCGTAGATGAAGAGCGGGTTGTATGAGGTGCCAGGAGCCTCGGCGACCGCTGCCGCAGCGGCAGCCGCGAGCTCATTCGACTTGCCGATGACAAAGTGGTCGAACGTGTAGCGGTCGTTCAACTGGCTCAATACAATCGAATTATCTACCGATACTGGCTCTATACTGGCTTCATTCTGTGGTACAAACAGGTCCATTTGCGAGCGGGTCCTACGTTCGTCCTGGACCTTCAAGTGGAGCTTGACCGGGTGGCCGATGCAGATAGGGGCCAGGCCCTCGAGGAATGTGGCATGCTTGGATGCCACCCAGTCCACGGCAAACTGGTCCGGCGCGGCGAGCGTCAGCCGCTGCCCGTCGAACTCGAGGGCCGCCAACGGCGCGAGCCATTGGTCGATCGTATGTGCAGGTATGTGATCGCGCGCGCGGTCCAGGAGACGGGACCAGGCATCGCTGGGAGAGAGACTCATCTTCGGACTACAAGTGGCTACGAGATTGGACTGGTGGCTGGGCGGGATGGGAAAGGGGACTTGGGGTTTTTCATCACAGAGACACGGAGAACCACGGAGGGCCACGGAGGACTGCAACAGCTACTTCTTTGGGGAACTGCGCTCGCCGCCCTGGAGTCTGCTTGGCGCGCTGTCGTTCCCCTTGTTTGTGTAGTCCTCCGTGGCCCTCTGTGTCCTCTGTGTCTCTGTGATGAAAAAGACTGGTTCCCCCTGACCCCGCACCGAAGGGAGCCGAGGTTACGGAGTGAATGTGGAAAAGTCAACGTTCGTGAGTCCAAACCAAATTGGTTCACTTGACCTATCTCCATCGCGCTACTACGTTTACAGGTCTGTCTTGTAAGTCGCCACGCATTTTGGAGTGAATATGGGCAAGCCGACCTACCGTCCACGGAACAAGCGCCGCATCAGGACGCACGGGTTCCGTGCGCGGATGGAAACCAAGTGGGGGCGCGAGGTGTTGAGCCGCCGCCGCAAGAAGGGGCGGAAGAGCCTCACCGTGAAGCTCCCGTCGAAGTACGCCGGCGCCTAATCGTCTGCGCCTCGTTCGCGCGTCGCGACTGACGCGCGAAGGAGATCTCGAGGCCGTCCGTGTTCAGGGGAAGCGAATTCGCACCGCGCAGCTCGAGGTGCGATACGTCGCTTCCCCTCTGCGTCGCCCTCGTGTGGGAGTGATCGTGCCGCGGTACAGTCATTCCGCCGTGGAGCGCAACCGCGTGAAGCGTCGGCTACGAGAGCTGATACGGACAGAGCTACTTCCTTCGATGGCCGAGCTCGACGTGGTTGTTCGTGCAACGCCGAGTGCCTACGGCGCCGACTTCGATACGCTGCGCGGAGCGCTGCGGAAGGCCGTCGACAGAATTCGGCAGAGCACGGCGGAGCACGGCGGAGAACGGCGGTGACTACCGGATGAAACTCGTGCTCGTCCTACTCGTTCGGGGATATCAGGTGGCGTTGTCGCCCCTGCTACCGGCGTCCTGTCGCTATTATCCAACCTGTTCCCACTATGCCATCGAAGCGCTGGAGAAGCATGGCGCTTTGCGTGGTGGGTGGCTCGCGCTGAAACGCATCGCGCGCTGTCATCCGTTCCGGCCGGGCGGCTTCGACCCGGTGCCCTGACGAGTACGCATCAGCATGATCGATAAGCGCCTCTTCCTCGCGTTCACGCTGTCGGGCCTGGTGGTCGTGGCCACGCCCTTCCTGTTTCCGCGCGCCAAGGTGCCGCCTGCACCGGCAGTAACCGTGAGCGGCGACTCGCTGCGTCCTGCAGCGGAGGCTGGAGCTGCAGCAGCGCCGGCGCCGGCAGGGACCAGCGCAAGTGCGCAGGCCACTGGCGCACCAGCAAACAGCGCAGGCGCACCGGTCGCTGGCGCCGGCGCACCGGCAACTGGCGCCGGCGCGGCGGCAGGCGGCACCGCGGCGGCTCCTGCCGCCGGAGTTCCACGGATCGCCGCCGAAACCATCGCGGTGAACACCACGGTGAGCCACACGCACTTCTCGACGCTGGGCGCCGCGCCGGTCCTGGTGGAGCTTCCCGGCTTCAAGAACCTTGGCGCCACGCCGGGGGGCGTGTCGATCTACCAGAAGAATGAACCGCTGCTGCGCTATCGACTGCTGGCCGGGAACGACACGCTCGACCTGTCGAAGATGACGTTCCGCACGACACGGGCGACGCGGGCGAGCGGCGAACAGGAACTGACGTTCCACGCCACGAGCGGCGCGACGGACGTGACGCTGCAGTACGCCATGCAGGACACCACGTATCTGGGCACGGTGAAGGCGACGGTCCGCGGCGCAGCAGCCCCCGCATTCCTGCTTGTCGACCTGCCAACCGGGTTCGTGTCGCAGGAAGGGGACACGATGGGCGACATCACGTCGCTGGCGTACGCGGTGAAGCCACAGAAGAGCGGCGCCAAGGGCATCGCGTTCACCAAGCTGGATCCAGGCGAGCAGCGGCTTGAGCCAGGGCCGATGTACTGGGCAACGGCGAAGAACAAGTACTTCATCGTCGGCATGCTGGCGCCGGAGAAGGCGCCGACGATCGCCGAGGTGAAGTTCGAGGGAGGTACCCGCACGTCGAAGATGGCGACGCGCGGCAAGGCGACCGCGGTGCTCCCGCTCGCGGCGGACGGCACGACCACGTTTGACCTGTACACGGGGCCGCAGACGTGGGAGCGGATGCGCGCGCTGGGACGCGACTTCGAGAATGCCAATCCGTACGGCGGCTTCATGCAGGGGATCGTGCAGCCGTTCGCGACGATCGTGATGCGCGCGCTGCTCTGGATGAAGCGCACGACGCAGCTGAATTATGGATGGGTGCTGGTGATCTTCGGCGTCGCGATTCGCCTGCTGATGTGGCCGCTGAACCAGAAGGCGATGCGCGCGAGCATGAAGCTGCAGGTGCTTCAGCCGGAGCTGCAGGCGGTGCAGGCGAAGTACAAGAGCGATCCACAGAAGCAGCAGGCCGAGATCATGAAGCTGTACAGCGAGCACGGGATGAGTCCGCTGAGCCCGTTGCTTGGCTGCCTGCCGATGCTGCTGCCGATGCCGATCCTGTTCGCGCTGTTCTTCGTCTTCCAGAACACGATCGAATTCCGGGGCGTGGCGTTCATGTGGCTCCCGGACATCTCGCTGAAGGACCCGTATTACGTGTTGCCGCTGTTGATGGGCGCCTCGATGTACGTGCTGAGCTGGATCGGCCTGCGCAACGCACCGCCGAATCCGCAGGCGAAGATGATGGCGTACCTGATGCCGGCGATGATGACCTTCTTCCTCATCAATTTTGCGTCGGGACTGAACCTGTACTACACGGTGCAGAACCTCGCGGCGTTGCCGCAGCAGTGGCTGATTGCGAATGAGAGACTCAAGAAGACGAAGACGGGGTAAGGGGGACGGGAGTTTTCATCACAGAGACACAGAGTAGCACGGAGGGCCACAGAGGACGGCAACTGCTACTGCTTGGGGGAACTGCGCGCGCCACGCATTTGTTTGCGTGGCGCGATGTCGTTTCAGGGTTTGTTTGTGAAAGGCGTGTTCTTGATCACAGAGACACGGAGGAGCACGGAGGGCCACAAAGGACGGCAACTGCTACTGCTTGGAGGAACTGCGCGCGCCACGCAAGCAATTGCGTGGCGCGATGTCTTTAACCCCAGGTTTTGCAGTCCTCTGTGGCCCTCCGTGCTCCTCGGTGTCTCTGTGATAAAGAAACCCGTCCCTCCTCCCCGCGGTGCGCGTCTGATAAAGGCAGTTGAGGTAAATTGACAAATGCCGAATAGAGCCGATGACACGATTGTCGCCTGCGCTACCGCACCGGGACGCGGGGCGATTGCCATTGTGCGGCTGAGCGGCCGTGATGCACGGGCCATCGCGCGCCGAGTGACGACATCGATTCCAGCCACGGCGCGCACCACGGAGTTGGCGGCCATCCACGCGCCTGGTGCGAGCGACCAGTTGATCGACCATGGCCTCGTGACCTGGTTCGAGGGGCCGCACTCGTACACGGGCGAGGATGTGGTGGAGTTTGCCGTGCACGGCGGCGCGTTGGTCAGCACGCTCGTGGTGGAAGCGTGCGTGACGGCGGGGGCGCGCCCGGCACTCGCGGGAGAGTTCACCGAGCGCGCCGTGCTGAACGGCAAGCTCGACCTGGTACAGGCCGAGGCGATCGCCGACCTGATTGATGCGCGATCGCGCGCCGCACATCGGGCTGCAGTACGGCAGCTGGATGGGGCGCTGTCGCAGCGACTGACGGCGATGCGGGAAGCGTTGCTTCAGGTGGACGCGCTACTCGCCTACGACATCGACTTCCCAGAGGAAGACGAGGCAGCGCCGAGCCAGGCGCGGGTGCTGGCGGCATGCGATGATGCGATCGACCAAGTGGACCGGCTGCTCGCCACGGTTCCGGCGGCGGCATTGGGTCGCGAGGGAACGCTCGTGGTGCTCGCGGGGCCGCCGAATTCCGGGAAGAGCTCACTCCTGAACGCGCTGGTCGGCGAGGCGCGCGTGATCGTGAGCGAGATCCCGGGGACGACGCGCGACGCGGTGGAGGTGCTGGTGGACGACACGCCGTATCCACTGCGGCTCGTGGATACCGCTGGCCTGCGCGCGAGCGGGGACAGGCTGGAGCGGATGGGGATCGAGGTGTCGGAGCGCTACGTAGCGCAGGCGCACGTGGTGCTGGCGTGTGCGGAGACTGCCGAGAGCCTGGAGCAGACTGTCGAGGCGGTGGGTGGTCTGACGGCTGGGGTGGTGGTGCCGGTTTTGACGAAGGCGGATGTTCTTACTGCAACTGATTCATCACAGAGACACGGAGGGGCACGGAGGGCCACGGAGGACTACAACGGCAACTTCCTGGGGGGGCGTGGGGGTGAATTGGTGCGGGTTAGCGCCTTTTCGGGGGAGGGGCTGGATCTACTGCGAACGGAGATACGGCGGGCGGTTTCCTCGCGGGTGGCGGTGCCGGACGATGCGACGCCCATTGTGACGCGGGCGCGGCACACGGCGGCGTTGCAGCGGGCGGGGAAGGAGCTGCGGGCGTTCCGTGCGGCGTGGGCGGCGGGGACGCTGCCGGCGCCGGTGGCGGCAACGCATCTGCGCGCAGCGGTCACGGCGCTCGAAGAACTAATTGGCGCCGTGGATGTGGAGGATGTGCTGGAGCGGGTGTTCCGGAGCTTCTGCGTGGGGAAGTAGGCGCCAGCGCGTTTCTAGTAGCTGAGTACGGCCCGGAACGTCTTCAGGAGCACCAGGAGGTCGGTGCGAAGCGACCAATTCCTCACGTACGACAACTCGATCTCGGCGCGTTCGGGATACCCAACACCGTGGCGGCCGCTGACGGCCCAGGCGCCAGTCAGGCCGGGGCGCATGGAGAGAAACAATCGGCGACGGGCGCCGTGATAGTGTTCGAGTTCTGGCGGGACGACCGGGCGAGGGCCAACCAGGGACATATCCCCGACGAGAACGTTCCAGAACTGCGGGAGTTCGTCGAGGGAAGCACGCCGCAAGAGCCGCCCCAGCCGGGTGATACGGGGGTCATGCTCCTCGGGGATCTTGTAGTTGTTGCGGAGATACGCGTCAAAGAGTGCGGCATCGGACGCCAGTCGATCTTCAGCGTCGGCATACATGGTCCGTAGCTTCAGGCATCCAAAACGCCGGCCGTCGCGCGTGACGCGCACATGCCGGAAGAGCGGAGCCCCTCGACTCTCCACGGCAATGAGCACCGACAGCAGGGCGATGATCGGAGCCGTGATCACCACACCGCCAAGCGCGCCGAGGAAGTCGATGGCGCGCTTGGCGCTCAGGGCAATCGGGGACCGCGGGCGGCCCGCCAGTTGAACAAGAGGTTCGCGGCCGGTCCAGACGACCTGCGGATACGCGTGACTTGCGACTTCGGTCGGCATCACTGCCCAAAGGGGAACTCCATGTCCCCACGCAACATCCGTGGCCCATGTTGCCACCGATGGGCCAACCGGGCCGGCGAGGAAAATGGCGTCGGCGTCGAGGCTGTCGAAATGCTGCTCGATGATGTGGCGCTTCGTGTCGGCAAGGCCCGAGTGAACATCGACGGCAAAGGTGCCGATGATCGAAAAGCGGCCGGACTCAACGGCAGGGTGCGCGATGGCGCGGTGCAAGTCAGCGGGCTGGCCGATGACCACGACGCGAGCTTCGGGCGCGTCCACTGGGACCAGGCCGGGTCCTGACTGGCGGAGGGCGCGACGGGGCGACGCTGACTTCGGCGAAGCGGGCTCGGCGGCTGACATATCGGCTGCAACATAGCCCCGCCACATGACAGCGCGCTAGAAGTCCCGCAACGACAGGGACAAACTGGCCCGGGATCGGCAGTTCCTCATGTATCAACGCACCCCGTTCTTACCGAAAGGTCCCTGCTCGAGCCGTTTCATCCCGTGAGTCACACCCCGCTTTCGCCTTCCTTGCCGTCAGCCGTCTGATCAGGTAGCATCCCATCCACAATGAATATCATGAGACGGCACGGGCGTTTTCTGGGAACAGTGGTCTTCGCGTTGACCGTGCTGACGGGACGGATCACACCCGCCCAGAACACGACGCGCGACTGGCCTGTGCAGCCGGGAGATCGCTTTGTGCTTCGGTTTCTCGGGGACTCGGCGTTCAGTCAGGTCGCTCCGATTGACGAGCACCTCGAGGTTGAACTGCCTTTTGCAGGTCGAGTCTCATTGCGGCCGCTGACGGCCCAGGCAGCCACCGATTCGGTGCGTGCCCGACTGCTCGCCTTCCGGCGCCAAGGCACGGTCAGCGTCACCTTTGAGCGTCGCATCGCCGTGCTCGGCGACGTACGCCGGCCCGACGTCTACTATATGGATAGGACGGTCCGTCTTCGCGCCGCCCTCGCCATGGCGGGCGGCGTTGCAGAAACCGGCCGCACCAGCGAGGTCCTGTTGCTCCGCGAGGGCGTTCAAACGCGGATTTCGGACTGGCGTACCACGAGCGCCGGGGACATGGAACTCCGCTCAGGCGACGAACTGGTGGTGCCGCGTGAGCGGTGGATCAAGCGGAACTCTCTCACTGTCGTATCCGGTGCGGGCGTGGTCGCATCCCTCATCGTCGCGTTCGTACTGCGATGACCACCCGCGACGACGACCTGCTCAACGTGACTCAGCTGCTGGGCGCCCTGCGCGCCGGATGGCTTCGCATCCTCGTCCTGACGCTTCTGGGCGCGGGAGTCGCCGGAGTGCTGCTGTTGGTCCTTCCGAAACGGTGGGAAGGGCGCGCGTCAGTGCTCGTGAGCAGCGGCGAGGAAACCGGAGGAAGCCTGCTGCAGAAAGCGGGCATTCCCGACGGGATTGCCGCATCCATTCTCGGACGCTCTGCGGCAGGGCAAATGGAGACCGAACTGGAACTCCTGCGCTCCCGTCGCTTGATCGGCGAAGTGGCCGATTCCCTGCAGCTGGGAGTGCGACTTCGGTCACCCGGTGGCGTGGCCGCCTCAGTGGTCGTGGCGAGCTTCACGCCGAGCGGAGCCTTCCGCCCGTTCCGCGTCACCGGCGAAAGGAGCGGTACGGGATGGCGGATTCAAGGCAAGGGACTCGATACCACCATTGCTGCCGGCGCTTCACTGAAGTTGCCTGTTGGGACGCTGTCCCTGTCGGCTACCGCGCCTGACCGATTCTCGGTGCGCTTGCTGGATCGTGAAGATGCGACGACACGCCTCCAGAAGCGTCTCTCCATCACGCGGGCGGGCGGTGAGATCGCCGCGGCCACCGTGCGCTGGGACGACTCCCTGACGGCCGCCGAGATTCCGAACGTCATGGTGGCGCGGTATCTGGCGCTTCGCCGTCGCGTAGACCAGGGCGTGAATGCCGAACGGTACGCCTTTGCCACGGCGCAGGCCGATTCACTCGAACGACAACTGAAGCGTGCACTGGAAGCGCTGAAGCAGTACCAGCAGCACAGTGGATCCGTTGATCCAGAGATCACGGGAAAGGTATTGGTGGAGGCATCCACCACGCTGCATCAGCAGCTCAGCACGGTGACGCTGGAGCATCAGGCGTTGCGTGAACTGTTGACACGCATCGGAACCGACCGGCCGCGCGATGTACGCCAACTCGCGGCGTTCCCGGCCTTTTTGCGAAGCGCCGGCATCAATGACCTGCTGTCGCAGCTCATACGGCTCGAGAGCGAACGGTTGGCGCTGCTCGCGACGCACACGGACCGTGACCCAGCGGTGGCGGGACGCACGGAGGCGATCCGCAACATTGAGGCACAACTTCTTCCACTCGCGCGCACGTACGCGGACGCCCTGGCCAAGAACCAGAGTGAGTTGCGGACAAGCGCTGACTCGGTAGACCGATTGCTTGCGACAATGCCGGCAACCGGCGAGCGGTTCTTCGAACTCACCCGCGAGGTGCAGCGCCTTAACGCCACGGCCCTGGTCCTTCAGAGCCAGCGGCTGCAACTGCGCCTGGCGACGATCACCGAAGGAGGCAATGCGCGCCAAGTGGACATTGCCGAGCCAAACAAGAAGGCAGCGTGGCCATCCACGAAACTATTCCTTGTGTTCGGCTTTGTTGGAGGTTTCCTCGTGGGACTCGTCGTCGCACTGGCTCCGCTCGTGACCGCTCCACAGCAGGCGCCGGAGGGTGCGCGGCACTCCACGGCGTGAATCCGCTCGTTGCCGCTACAGCACTTGCGCTGCTCGCCGTGCTAGCAGGAAACCTCGTGCGCCTGCCAGTGCTGACTGCGGGCAGCAAGGCCGCTGCGCTCCTACCGGTGGACCTGTTCGTGGGGTGCATCATTGGGCTCGGCGTCCTGAACGCCCTTCGCGCGCGTCACTGGCGTCTTGACCGCGCCATGCAGTGGGGGCTGGTCTTTGTGCTCGTGGCGGCTATCGGAGTCTGCACGGCGCCATGGCGCGTCGGCCTCTCACTCCGCGAAGTGCTCTTCGGCGGTGCGTATCTCGTACGCTGGGCCTGCTACTTGGGCGTCGGGCTGGTCCTCGGGAGTTTTCTGCGACGGCATGAATCGCTGCAGGTTGTTCGCCTCCTCGGCGCGATGGTTCTGGTCTTTGCCGTCTTTGGCATCGTGCAGTCGCTCTTCATCCCGGGTTTTGCCCAGCGGGTCTACCCCGAAGCGGCGGTGTACCTGGACTGGGATCCTCAGGGCCGCCGCCTCGTCTCCACGTTCCTCGATCCGAATTACGCTGGCATCCTGATCGTCATGGGCCTGTGCTGGTGGGCAGGTCGACTCATCGCCGGTGCCAAGGCGCCGCTGTGGGAAGGGGCGGTGCTGGGGGCCGCCTTGCTGCTCACGCTGTCCCGCGGTGCGATGCTTGCCTTTGCCTGCGCCATCGTGACGCTCCTGTTGGCCCGCGGTCTTTCTCGCCGTGCATTGCGTGCAAGTCTCGCGGCGATCGGGCTACTGGCGGCGGCATCGCCGCTGCTCATTCAGTATGCCGCACCATACGGAAAGCTCATCGTCGATGCCTCCGCCCTGCAGCGTCTCGTCAACTGGCAGCGAGCCTGGACTATGCTGGCCGACTATCCGTGGCTCGGGATCGGCTTCAACAACACGGGATTCCTGCAGTCGCGGTACGGTTGGGTGGTGGTGGGGAGCGCGAGCTTCGGGCTTGACGGAGGATTGCTGTTCATCGCGACGCTCACCGGAATTCTTGGGCTCGGGTGCTTCGTGATGATGCTCGTGTCGCTCGTGCGCCGTGCACGGACGCTCTGGCGCAGTGAACGCGGCGCCGATGAGCGTGCGTTGGGATATGCGGCCGCGGCAAGCGTGGTGGCGGTCACGGTGCATGCGACCTTTGCCAACACGCTGCTGCTGACGCTGGTGCTCGTTCCTGGCTGGATTCTGTGGAGTGCGCCGTTGTCCCTGCCGGCGGACGACGACCGATGATGCCGCGATCACTCGTCGTCGATGCGCGCGTCCTCTACGGCAGCGGCATCGGCCGGTATGTGCGCGAACTGCTGCCGCGCATTGTGCAAAGCGGCGCCTTCGATGCGGTGCAGCTGGTCGGCGACCCTGCCGAGCTCACGCCGTTCGCTGCCGAGCATGTGCATGGAGCGGAGGTCTTGCCGCTCCCGTACGGGCGATACCACTGGCGCGCGCAGGTGGGGTGGATGGCGTTGCGACGGCAGTTGCCCGTAGGCCGGCGCGTGATCTGGTTTCCACACTTCGATGCACCGGTGCTCGGAATGCCAGTGCCGAGTGTGGTGACGATCCACGACCTAATTCCGCTGATGTACAAGGGAATGACGGGACCTGTGCGACGCATGATGATGCGTGCGGTGGTGCGACGCGTGACGCGAGGGGCATGCCGCGTGATCACTGGATCCGACGAGACCGCCCGGTTGCTCGTGCAACAGGATGCGCGCCTCGCCGCACGACTGCATGTGGCGCCCTACGGAGGTGCCGAGTTTGCCGACGTGGCGTGCGGTGAGCTTCCCGGAGAGGTTCGCGCGCCGTTCCTGTTCTGCGTGGCAAACCGAAAGCCACACAAGAATATCATCCGTGCCGTCGAGGTCCTGGCGGAGCTCGTACCGGAGTTTCCGCACCTCACGCTGGTAGTGGCCGGCGAGTGGTTTGCGTCGTGGTCGGCCGTGGAGGAGAGGGCCGCCGTCCTGAACGTGGCGACGCGCGTGGTGGACGTGGGACGCGTGGATGACCGTGTGCTTCGCTCCCTGTACGCCAACTGCACGGCGTTCGTGGCGCCGTCGATGCTCGAGGGCTTTGGGTTGCCGGTGGTAGAGGCCATGGCGTGCGGTGCGCCTGTGGTTGCCGCTGACCTGCCGTGGGCGCATTCGCTAGGGGGCGAGGCCATTCGCTACGCACACCCCGAACGAAGCAACGACTGGGTGCGCGAACTATCTCCGTTGCTCGCCGACGGAACCGTCCGCGAGACGGCCGTCACGAAAGGCCGCGCTCGTGCCGCCATGTTCACATGGGCGTCCACGGCCCGTGCCACCACAGCGGTGCTGTGCGAGGCGGCCGACGGATGACGGTGATCGCCGTGGTGCTCAACTGGAATAACGAGCCCGATACCGTCGAGTGCCTGGAATCGTTGGTGGCCGACGGCTTGCCGCTCGCGCAGGTGGTGCTAGTCGACAATGCCAGCGCCGACGGAAGCGGCGACCGACTGCACGCACGTTTTCCCGATGCGCGGTATGTGCAGACCGAGGCGAATCTCGGATACGCTGGCGGCAACAACGCTGGAGTGCGAGAGGCGCTGGCGAGAGGCGCCGACTGGGTGCTGGTGCTGAACAACGACACGGTGGTGGAGCCCGGGATGTTGCGGGCACTCGTGGCGGCCGGCGAGTCGCAGCCGCGGGCAGCCGCCATCGCCCCGAAAATCGTGCGATTCGACGAACCGACGATTCTGTGGTTCGACGGCGGGTTCTTCTCCAGGATGCGCGCGCTAGGCGGACACCGCGGGGAAGGCACCCGTGATCGCGTGCCCGACCTGCGTTCTGCAGAGCGCGTGAGCTGCCTCACGGGGTGTTGCCTGCTGCTGAGAGCGAGTGTCATTACACCGATGACCGAGCTATTTCGCTCGGACTTCTTCCTGTACGCCGAGGACACCGAGCTGTGTGTCCGGCTGGATCGCACCGGATGGGAGCTATGGTACGTGCCCACGGCTCGGCTTCGGCACAAGGTGCCACCGTATGGCGCAGCTCCGTCCGCCCGACACATCCAACTGCGCGACAGAAACCGACGACGGTTGGTGCGAAGTCACTACGGTGTACTTGACCGTATCCGCTTTCGACTCTGGTATTATCCGACGCGGGTGATGCTTGGCATCGGATATCTGGTGCGTGGCGACCTCCCTCGCGCACAGGCGATCCTTAAGGGAGCTTTGGAGCGATGATTCAGCGATTCGCCCTTCTGTTGCTTGCCGCGCTGGTTGTCGGATCGACTGGATGCGACCCGTGCGCCGGTACGCTGTCCTGTGATATCGTCCCGACCGTACGCGCGTCCGGGCGGATCGTGCATTTCCCCTCCGGCGGGTCCGCTGCCGGCGTGCGTGTGTCAGTCACCACGGATGGTGCCACGGCAGCCGCGATGACTGACCGCGATGGTTTCTGGACCGTGGAGTTGCCCGCGCCCGTTGATGCGGGAGGGCAGGTCACCGCCAGCGCCGAGGTGTTGGCCGTAGGAGCGAGCAAGGCGTACCAGATTGGCGAGTTGGTGCTTCCTGTCTCCCGCCGGCGTGGTGATGGCATGGACGTTGGGCGCTGGTACAGCCGCCCGGTCGTGCGATTCGTCGGCGAACTGCGGGCACGGCCCGGCATCAATCTGACCGGCGCGTCGGTGCAGGTCGATCGCAGCGGAGGAGTCGAGGGCGACCTCAGTGGAGTCACGACGAGCGTCGGCTCGGACGGACGGTTCTACGTCGAGGGGATGGCGCACGCCACCGGGAAGATGACCCTGCGGCTGACCGTCACGGGACCCAAGCTGTCGCGGGCCTATGTGCGTGACGGCGTGGAGGTGTCGGTGATGTATCGCGACACCGTGCCCACGCTTCAAGGGACATACTCGATAGGAAGTGGCTTGTTGTACGTGGCGAGGATTTTCCGTCGAGGGCCCGACACACCCCTCGAAGGCGTGACGGCGGTCTTTCGTCGACGATCGGGCATTTCGGTTGCGGTGGACAGCGTCAAGTCGATCTCGACCTCCGATGGACTTGTGTCACTTCAGCTCACCCCCAACGGCAACGGCGAAGTGGTGGGTGACCTCGAACTCCGGCCGCCGTCGCCGATCCCGGCACGCACCATCACGGGTATTCGCCTCACCACCATGGAGGACGATTCGGTTCGCCTCGCCGGATCGTACGGCGTTGGCGTGCAGGTGCGTTATGCGTATGAGTTCTTCCGGCGCAGCGCGTTCAGTCCGGCGGCGAACGTGGAGGTGGAATTCCGTCCGACATCCGGGCCGCTCTCCACGGTGATGAGCGGGCGCACAAATGCAGCGGGGATCTTTGGGGTGTCGGCTGCGGTGACCAGCACCGGCACTGTGATTGGCGACCTGACGGTTCGTTACCTCGATCCGCGCCCTCCCGAAGTGCGCACGGGTTTTCGTCTGGTGGCTGCCGCTGATGATTCGGTGCGCAATGGCGGGTACCTTGGCGTCGGGCCGAGCCTGCTCTATGTAGGAACGGTGCAGGATGCAGCGTCCTTTGCGCCTGTCTCCTCCGGGACGGCCGAATTCCGGCGCACGAGCGGCATTGCGGTGGAGCAAGCCGTCTTCAGCTGGCCAATCAACACGCTGGGGCTGTTCCGAATGTCACCCACCCCGCTGGCTGATGGGGAGGTGGTCGGTGACGTGACCTTGCGTCTAGCCGCGCCGTATCGCGACACGACGTTCACGAACGTTCGCCTGACGACCTTTGCCAACGACAGCAGCCGCGCCGGCCCGATCTTCCGCGTCCGTCATCCGTGATCAGGGGCGCGGTTCTCCTCCGTCAATCACTTTGGAGCGCGCTCGGCTGGGTCCTTCCCGCGATCGCGGCCCTCTGGGCCGTACCGGGGCTCACACGTGCGCTGGGCGACACGGGGTTCGGCCTGCTGGCCATTGCTTGGTCGCTGGTCGGGTGGTTCTCCGCGGCGGACCTCGGACTCTCTCGAGCCGTGACGCAGGGAGTGGCGCGCGCCATGGCACGCGATGCACGCCATGAAGCCGCCGCACTGACATGGAGTGCGCTTGCCCTGATGACCCCGGCGAGCATCGCCGCCGCCGCGTTGCTCTGGTGGGGTGCTCCGGGGGTTGCAGGTTTCCTGAAGCTCGGCGCCGAAAGTCAGGACGCGAGTTTGAGCATCCGCTGGATTGCGTTGGCCATTCCGGCCACCGTGCTGATGACGGCCCTGCGGGGGGTGCTGGAAGGGACGCGCTCGTTTGCCGTCGTTGCCCTGCTTCGCATTCCACTGGGCATTGCCTTTGCGCTCGTGCCGCTGGCTCTTGCCGACAGTGGACTTGGCGTCGTCGGCGCGGTGCAAGGGATCGTGCTGGTGCGCGTCATCGCCCTGATTGCCCACGCGTTCGCAGCGCTGGCGACACTCCCCGAACTGCGCCAGTTGCAATTTGCAAACGCCGCGACACGCCGTTCGCTGCTGGTGTTTGGCGGCTGGACCACCGTGAGCAACGTCATCAGTCCCCTGATGAACGCCATGGACCGGGTGGGAATCGCCGCATTGATTCCCGTGGCGGCCGTGGCGCCCTACGCGCTCGCGTTCGAGGTCGGTACGAAGATCTGGATACTGACGGCAACGCTCGTGCCGGTCTTGTATCCGAGTTTCGCCGCACTGCTCGCCACCGATCCGCAGAGCGCCTCCGGTCGATTGGAGCAGGGCAACCGGGCCATCCTCGCCGCGGGAACGCCGGTCCTCATCGGATTTGCGGCGCTTGCCATGCCCGGCATGACGTGGTGGGTTGGAACGTCGCTGTCGGCGGAAGCGGCGCTCTCTCTGCAATGGCTGTCGATCGGACTCGCGGCGAACCTGTCGGCGCAGGTGGCACTGGCGTTCGTGCAAGCCGCCGACCGGCCGTCGTTGGTGGCATGGGGGTACATCGTTCAGCTTCCGCTGTACGTGCTGTGCCTGGTCTGGGCCGTGCCCCGATATGGAGCGGCAGGGGCGGCGGCCGTCTGGAGCGCACGCGCCATCGGTGACGCACTCTGGTTGCTCATGGCCGCCGGGCGCGCTGAGCCGGCTGCTCAGGCGCGCTGGCGTTCGCTGATCTGGTGGAGCGGGGCCGCGACGGTGATTGTGGGCGCGGTAGCCGCTGCGGCACACGTCGCGTCGCCGGCCATCGCCCTGTTCGTCGGACTCTGCGCGTGGGGATTGTTGATGCTGCGAGGCGGGTTGCTCAACGCGTCGGAGCGGGGTGGCCTGTGGCGCGAACTAACGCGGCTTAACGCGGGCGCGGAGCGACGCTGAACTCGAGTCGCCAGCTGCTGACGTTGCGCTGGCCTCGCTGCAGGGGCTGTGTGAACCCGCTTTCGAACAGGTAATTGACGCGCCGTTCGAACATGAGCGCGCCTTGCGCATCCCAAGCCGTGAATCGCCGGCTTCCCCGCACGCCGCTGAAGAGCGAGACGTCGTGCCCAAAGGAGTTGGGCAGTCGCGAGCGGTAGAAGGCATCATTCTCCCAGCGGGTACGCGCCAGGAAACCACCTCCGGACCAGCTGTCGAAGATGCGATCGGCGGCAAGCCATCCGTGCGTGCTGCCGGAGCCGCTGGAGGCGCCGAGCACCTGTCCGCGTTGGGTGAATCCGTGGATGGCGGCGTTCCCGGTGTAGTAGTCGCGCGGCATCCTGTTGGCAAAGACCTGCGACTGCGCGAGGTCAGAGAACTCCAGTTGCAGGCGCAGGGTGCCCTTCTCGCGCGGGAGAGCCCACTGCGCACCGGTGGTCCACGCCTGGTCGGCATTGGGCGCGGTGAGGAGTTCACGGAAGGTGGCGGGAAGGCGCGACTTGGCCCATTCCCCCCAGAACTCAAAGCCGCTTTCCGGCGCAATCCACCGGAAGAAGAGCGAACTCAGCTGGTCACGCGCGCCACCACCGTTCCACGTGGTCAATACATCGGCCAAATGCCCGGCGACCTCCCCGGCACCACCGACGGGGGCGATGACGAGTCGAGCCAGACCGACGGTTAGCGTGGGAACCCGCTTCGGACTGAAGGTCAGCGCGAGTCCACTGACGGAGCGCGTGTCGTTGCTGGTGAGCGTGTCGAAGTAGAGTGATTCAGTGAGACCGCCGATGATGAGCCGTCCCTCGACGTCACCAAACCGGGAATGCAAGGGACGGGGAGTGCGAACGAAGGCGTGCGGAATGCCCGCTGCCTGGTTGCTGAGGACCAGGGCGTTGCGGAGTCCGGGACCCCACCAGAGATTCCCCGAACTGATGCCGACCGCGACCTTGTCCCACTGCGCCGACAGGGCGCTCTGTCCGCCATGGAGCGTCACGAGGGATGCATCGCCGAAGCGCAGCGGCATGTCCGCAGGCATGTCGGAGGTCCGCCACGGCGAAGCCCAACCGCTCCATGCCGTCACGGCGCTGGCCATCACTTCCACTGGAGCGTTCTGGCTGGCCGTCATTTCAGGGGCAAGGGTCAGTCGCACCCGACGCCATCCGAACGTGGCACCGCCACGGACAAGGATGTTGACGCCGCGACCTGACCACAGGGCGCCGTCATTGAGAGAGGTGGCGAGCGCGCGGTTCCAGGTGAAATTCACTTCAGGAAGCAGCCACCGGAGACCCAGGGTGTCCGCGTCAACGCGTGTGCCATCGCGAAGCAAGGCCTCTGCTGTGCTGGCGCCCGTCAACTGGGAGAGCCGCGCACGGTCTTCGGCAAGCGATCCAATGCTTCGAAGCGAGCTCCCCGACTGCGCGGTGAGCACCGAGGGAACGAGTGCGAGGAGCAGCGTGTGACCAGTCAAGCGCATCGGAAGGGGAATCTGGTCGCTCGGCGCACGGTGCGCGAGTGGGCGACTGCGATGCTGCTGGTGCTGGCGTCAACACCGGTGCCTGCGAACGCACAGGACTCACTCAGCCGAACGGCAGCACGATGGACGGAAGCAAGTGCGGGCAGTGAATTGGAGCGGTACCTGCGTGCACTGCAGCTCGGGGGCAAGGTGTCTGTTCGCGGATGGTCCGTTCGGGCGTTTTCGCCTGCAGAACTGGCTGCGATCGTCCCCGAGGGCGCTCATCCATGGGCCAAGCGCTTCAATGCGGCGTCACGCGATGGATGGTGGGTGGTGCGCCCCGCCGCCGAGCTGATAGCCAACACCGGATTTCCGTGGGGGATCAACAACGGTCCGACTTGGGCCGGGAAGGGAATCACGATGGTGGCCACCAGTGGCGTGGCGGCACGCTGGCGCGGGGTGAGTGCGCAACTGGCACCGCATATGTGGTGGGCACAGAATGCCGACTTCACTCCGTTGCCTCCGGCGTCCACGAACGCGGCAGCGTACCATGACTTTGTCGATATCGGGATCGACCTTCCACAGCGTTTCGGAGCCAAGGCACTGGGACAGATGGACTTGGGCGAAAGCTGGCTGCGCATCGATGGTTTTGGAGTGGCGGCCGGCTTTTCGAGTGCCTCCGAGTGGTGGGGGCCCGGGATCGAGAGCGGCGCGATACTGAGCAACAACGCGGGAGGAATTCCGCGGGTCTTTCTGGGGACGTCGTCACCGCGCAATGTGGGTATTGGCCGTGTGCACGGGCGAGTGTTCGCCGGACGCCTTGCACGCAGCAGCTTCTCCGAGGACACGGGGAATCACACGGGAAAGAGACTGGGGCTTGGGTTCGTTGGTTCGTTCGAGCCGCGCGGGCTCCCCGGACTCGAACTGGGGCTCACCCGCTTCTTCCATCGCCGCTGGCGCAAGGGTGGACCCAACCTGTCGGACCTTCGCGTGTTATGGGAACCGTTCTTGAAGGAGGGGATTACGGGGAAGGATGATCCACTCACAGTCGCCGGCCAAGCGGACAATCAGCTGGCGAGCGTGTTCGGCCGGCTCGTCCTGCCACGAAGCGGACTTGAAGTGTACGCCGAGTACGGTCGGGAGGACCATTCATGGGATGCGATGGATATCACGGCCGAACCCGACCACATTTCGCTTGTCACGTTCGGGATGCAGAAGCAGATCGGGACTGCCGCGGCCGCTACCTACTGGATTGCACGCGGCGAGGTAACGAACGGCCGCGTGACGCACCTAGATCGCGTCCGTAGCGAGGGGCTATTCTACGAACACGGGCAACTTCGGGACGGCCACACGCTGCGCGGTCAACTCCTCGGATCTCCTTTCGTGCGCGGCGGCAGCGGCGCCGACGTCGGCGTGGACCGGTACACGAACACAGGCAGGCTCTCCGTGCGCTGGCGGCGCATCGGACTCGCGCGCAGTGTCGAGGGCGGCTTGGGCTACGGTGCCACGCACGTGATCGAGGCGTCCGGCGTTCGCTTCTTTCCGAGTGGCGATATGTTCTGGCTTGCTGGTCTTGGCCGCCGGATCGGCGATACGAGTGCGCGCGATGCAACCAATCTCAGCGCCTCCATCGGGTGGCGCTGGACGCCATGAGGCGATCGAGATTCAGTTTCAGGAAGGTCCCGGAGAGCACGAAAAAATGACGACAGTCCTGATAACAGGCGTGGCGGGACTTCTTGGGTCGCGCCTGGCCGATTGGATACTCGAAAACGAGCCCGACGTCCGCGTGGTCGGTATTGACGACCTGAGCGGCGGGTACATGGAGAACGTCGATCCCCGGGTGACGTTCTACAACATCGACCTGGAGAAGACCTCCGCCGCGCCCGTGTTCACGACACACGCTCCCGACGTGGTATATCACTTTGCCGCGTATGCGGCCGAGGCACTGTCGCCGTTCATCAGGAGATACAACTACGCCAACAATCTCGTGGCCACGGCGGGTATCGTCACGCTGTGCATCAAGCACGGCGTAAGGCGGCTGGTGTTCACCTCTTCGATGGCCGTGTACGGACACGGCCACCAGGCCCCGCCGTTCAGCGAGGAGATGATACGCGTGCCGGTTGACCCGTACGGCATCGCAAAGGCTGCGTGCGAGCAGGACATCGAGGTGGCAGGCCAACAGCACGGGCTGGATTGGTGCATCCTGCGTCCCCACAACGTCTACGGGGCAAAGCAGAACATCTGGGACAGCTACCGGAACGTCCTCGGCATCTGGATGTACAAGCACCTGAATGGCCAACCGCTTTCGATCTTCGGCGACGGATCGCAGGTGCGTGCGTTCAGCTACATCGACGACTCACTGCCGTGTCTCTGGAGGGCCGGCTTTGACGAAAAGGCCTCCCGCCAGATCATCAACCTCGGGGGAATCGAGGAAATCTCCGTGAAGAAAGCTGCGGAGACCCTTGTGGAGGTGATGGGGGGTGGCACGCTCCAGTTCCTGCCCTCGCGACACGAGGTGGCGCACGCCTACACGACATGGCAGAAGTCCGTGGACCTGCTCGGGTTTGAACACCGGACGCGCATTCACGAGGGGCTGGCCAGGATGTGGCGATGGGCACAGCAACAACCGGTTCGACCAAGGCAGGTTTGGTCGGAGTACGAACTGGAGGAGGGGATCTATCCCTTCTGGCGAAAGGACGTACTGACTACGGAATCGCGCGGGGTGCAAGAGATTGTGTCGGGGACGTAGGCAATGCAGGCTAGATGCACTGCGATAACCCAATGCAAGACATGGCATTACGGCGCTTCTTCCCATCAAAGGCAGTCGCGGTGATAACCAGGGACGAGCCGAAGCAACCAGAGTCATTCGCGCCGTTCTGACGGAAGCGTTACATCCCGTATAGTCGCGGGACCCTCGGCCCGGGACTCGGAATTTGCTTGACAACTGCTTGTGGAAGGCCGACATTCGGTCACATCTGCGGAATTGCGCGCTTCGTTCAATTTTTAGACATCTTTTCTGAGAGGGCCTGCTCATGGTTGGCAAGAACTGGTTCGCCAGCACGGTGCTGGTGGCGTTTGCGGTTGCGCCCATGGTGGTGCAGGCGCAGAGCAAGGAGGATTTGGTCCTCCCCGTTCCGGCTTCCGAAGCGGCCATGGGTGGGCGGTTCGGTCGGTCGTCGCCGGGCGTGAGCGCCAGCTCACCGCTGGCCTTCGGACCGAACTGGCGCGACGTCTTTGCGGGCATCGGCTATCAGGCCGAAACGCGCTATGGCGGCGATGATGACGCCTCGGCGTCGTTCGGCTTGGGTCTCGGCGACAACCAGCGGGCGATCGGACTCGAAGTCGTGATCACCTCGCTGTCGACGGTGCGCACGGGGTTGTTTGAGCGCACGCTCGTCGGGTTCAAGGCGCATCGGCAGCTTCCGAACAATGCCGCCATCGCGGTGGGCGTTGAGGGAGTCAAGCTCAACGGCGACAACTTCGAGACGGACGAGTCGGTGTACGCTGTCATCTCCAAGGTGGCGGTGCTACGCAACGGCGGCGACCTCGAAACGCCGTTCAGTGTCGTGACGCTGAATGCCGGCTTGGGCAACGGCCGCTTCTGCGCCGAGGACGTGGCGCTCCCCAACGGACTGGCCGATTGCGGCGTCAACTTCTTCGGCTCCGTGGGCCTGCGTGCCAACCAGTACATCGGGCTCATTGGCGACTGGACGGGCCAGGATCTCAATGCTGGCGTCTCGCTCGCGCTGTTCAAGCAGTTCCCACTCGTGATCACGGCGGCAATGGCCGATGTGACGGGTTCTGCGGGCGACAAGGCTCGGTTCACCCTGGGCGCCGGTGTCGGCCTGCGCTTCTAACTCAGGAGAAGGACATCATGAAGAGAATTCTTGCAGTGGGCGCTATCGCGCTGCTGATCGCTGGCACGGCGCAGGCGCAGCAAGGTGGTTCGGGGTCCGGTGCTTCTGGTCCTGGCGGTAGTGGCGCAGGTGTAGGCGGCTCGATCGGTGCGTTCATTCCGGCGCCCGGCGGCGGTCCTGGTGTGGGCGCTGAAGGCGGCGGTGCTGGCTTCGGCCCGATGGCCGCGAACGTGAACGGCGTTGCCACGAGCTTCGCGGCGGGCGGCAACGTCACCACAAACATCGGCGGGACGAATGTCACGGTGCCGCAAGCCGCGTCGGTGCAAGTGGGGCAGATCCTTGGCGGCAGCCCGGGTGCTGCGTCGTCGTTTACGGCTGCGCTGACGGGGAGCATCGGCGCCGGACCGGCCGGGGCGCTGTCGAATGCACTGGCGACGCTGGGTAGTGCGCCGACGTTTGCGAACCTGGTGAGTGCCGTCAACGCCTTCAACGCCGCAATCGCCGCCCTTCCGGCGGGGGCGCCGGTGCCGGCACAGCTGCTGGCCGCGCGCGCCGCGCTGGGGCGGATGTATCGGTAGTTCACCGCTCTGAGATTGCATCAGGCCGCCGGGGATTCCCGGCGGCCTGGTTTTTTTGGAGGGACGGGGTCTTCATCATAAGGGGTGAAGGGTCTCTTCATCACAGAGACACAGAGGAGCACGGAGGGCCACGGAGGACTGCAGAACGAGGTTTAAAGACATCACGCCACGCTGAGATCAGCGTGGCGTTCGCAGTTACCCCAAGAAGCGGCAGTTGTAGTCCTCCGTGGCCCTCTGTGCTCCTCCGTGTCTCTGTGATGAAGAGCCTCTTCACCTCTTCACCTCTTCACCCCTACCTCGCCCTGAGTCCGACGGCGATCAGGAGGACGGGGCCGCTGCCGCGGGTGGAGGCGATGGTGTTGGCCAGCAGGCGGATGTCCGCGGCGAGGCTAAAGGTGCCGGCGGGCTTGATGAAGACGACGCCGGCGGCGAGGCCGAGCCGGACGCTGCCCTCAGAGCGGCTGTCGGTGTCGCAGGCCACCCGGCCGTTGGGATCGTTTTCGCCTGCGGTGCCGCAACCGATGCCCACCGAGGCCACTGGGCCCGCATAGGGCCACCAGAGGGGCGTTCCGGGGCGCAGGTGGACGAGCGGGGCGATCTCGAGGGAATTCTCGTTGACGCGCGTGATGCTGCTGCCGGTGAACGTGCGCCTGAACACGGCCTGTGAGAAGGCGCCTTCGAGATCCACCGGCCGACTGGCGAGCGTGACGCCAACTGCGCCGTGCACGCGGTAGCCGTAGGCGGCGGCTTCGCCGTCGTTGCCGCCCGTGGTGGTCCAGTAGCCAAGCGCGGCCGAGAGGGACTGCGCGGCGAGGGACGCGGGAGACACCGTGATCAGCATCGAGCAGGCAGCGAGCGCTACACGAGCGAGCGACTTGGTCACGACAGGAACTCCGTGCGCGGAAGTGTCTGAACGGCAAAGTGGCAACGGTGAATATGAAGGAGACGGAGTCTCTCGGGACACCCTTGCCAGTTTACTGTGGGCGCCCATTATTCGTCGGTTCAGCGGGCCGCCGTCAGGGTGTGCCGTGGTCTTGACCCCCTAAAGGAGCAAATGATGCGTCGCGGTTTGATCGTGGTCGCCGGACTGGTGGCGGCAATGTTGTTGGTGCCGAGTGATGGGTTGGCGCAGCAGCCGACAAAGGAGCAGCTGTTGCTGCCGCCGCTCCCCGCCGACTGGAGCCCGACGCCGCAGGGCGGGATCTTCGGCCGCTCGGCGCCGGGCGTAAGCACGGCGTCGCCGCTGGCGTTCGGTCCGAACTTTGGGGATGTCTTCTTCGGCGGCGGTTACCAGGCGAAGACGCGCAACGGTGGCGGTGATGACGGTTCGCTGTCGGCGGGGTTCGGCCTGGGGAACAGCCAGACGGCCGTCGGACTCGAGGTCGTGCTGGTGTCGGCCTCGACGGTGCGCTCGGGTTTCTTCGAACGGACGATGCTGGCGCTGAAGGCACACCGCGCGCTGCCGGGGAACGCGGCCATCGCGTTCGGCATCGAGGCGATCGAGCTGAGCGGCGAGAGCGGTGGGGACGCGAACTGGTATGCGGCGGCCTCGCGGGTGGTGGCGCTGCGGAACGGCGGCGACGAGAACACGCCCTTCAGCCAAGCGACGCTGAACATCGGTGCAGGGAACGGGCGGTTCTGCCCGGCCGAGGAAGTGGCGACCGACATCTTCACGACGAAGGATTGCGGCGCGATGGTATTTGCCTCGGCGGGACTGCGGGCGAACAAGTACATCGGGCTGATCGGCGACTTTACGGGGCAGGATTTCAACCTCGGCCTGAGCCTGGCGCCGTTTCCGAAGTTCCCGATTGTGATCACGCCGGCGCTGGTGGACGTGGCGGGGATGGCGAACAAGGAAATGCGGTTCACGCTGGGCGCCGGCATCGGCATGCGTTTCTAGGCCACCCCACACTCACTGACTCAGAGAGGAATCAATCATGAAGCGCATATTGGCAGTGGGCGTGCTCGCGGCGACGGTGGCTGCGACGGCGCAGGGGCAGAACAGTGGGCTAATGGCCGCCGGGTCGAACTTCACGGGCCCCGGGGGAGGTGGTGGAGGCGCGACGGCGACAGTGGGTTCGTTTCTGCCCACTGCAACGGCGGCCGTAACAATAGGCGGCCTACCGAACGGCTCGAGTGTGGCTGCGTTCTTTAACGCGACTGTGCCGGCGAACGTGACGGTGGGCAGCGGAAACAACAGCGTCACGGTAGTCGTCAGCGTAGATGCCCAGCGTAGTGCGGCAGGGGCGGTGTCCAGCTCTGCGAACGTCAGCGCATTTGTGTCGTCCCTGACGGGCGTGCCGGCCGCGCAAGCGCAAGCTTTGGGCAATGCTCTTGCACAAATCGGCCAGGCGGCGGGAAGAAACACGTACGGCACAACAGGTGGCCGCCTGTTCTCAGCGGTCAATAACGCCATTCAGGCCTACAACAACGCTGTCAACGCACTGCCTGCCGGGGCACCGGTTCCACAGTCACTCATTGCGGCTCGGGCAATTCTTGCCGGGTACACCTTACGTTAAGGGCAGCAGGTCTTCGCAGAAACTGGAACGCGCCGGCCTCACTCAAAGAGGTCGGCGCGTTCTTCATTCGCTTCCCGCAGCCATCATGAGGCGAAATGGTCAGCGTGGCACGCGAATTCCAAGAAGGTAATGCGGCCATTGGGGTCATTTGACCTGTCGGTGCCGCAGCCGAGCGGGAGCAGCTCCGTGCATGTAAACTAGCAGCCATGAATATGGAGCGCGCGGCGCGCACCGGAACACCCCGCATCGCCATCGTGCACGAGTGGCTGACGACGCTGGGCGGGTCGGAACTCGTGCTCAAGGAGATGCTGGCGGTCTATCCGCAGGCCGATCTCTTTGCGCTGGTGGACGTGATGGTGCCGAGCGATCGCGAAGTGCTGGGGCTCACCGGGCGGGCGGTGACGACGTCGTGGATGCAGCGTGTGCCGGGGATCGGGCAGCGCTACCGGCAGATGTTGCCGCTGATGCCGACGGCGGTGCGCGGGTACGACCTGCGCGGGTACGACGTGGTCATTTCCAATACGCACGCGGTGTCGCACCGGGTGAAGGTCGCACCCGGGGCGAAGCATCTGGTGCACTGCTGTTCGCCGATGCGGTATGCGTGGGACCTGCGGGAGCAATACCTGGAGGAGTCGGGGTTGCATCGCGGTCTTACGGGGACGGCGGCACGCGCGATGCTGGAGTGGATGCGGCACGGCGACTACGAGGCCGCGCAGCTGCCGCTGGCGTACGCGGGGATCTCGCGGTACATCGGCGAACGCATCAAACGGTGCTATGGCCGCGACTCGACGGTGATATACCCACCTGTGGACACCGAGTATTTCACTCCTGGGGACGAGGGCGAGGTGCGGGGGACGCCGCGCGACTTCTACCTCGCCGCATCGCGGATGGTGCCGTACAAGAAGCTGCCGATGATCGCGGAGGCGTTTGCGAAGCATCTGCCGGAGCGCGAACTGGTGATCATCGGGGACGGACCGGAGATGGGACGAGTGCGGGGGGCGGCGGGGCCCAACGTGCGCATACTCGGGGCGCAGCCGCGCGAGGTGCTGCGCGACTACCTACGGTGCGCGCAGGCGTTTGTCTTTGCGGCGGATGAGGACTTCGGGATCTTGCCTGTGGAAGCGCAGGCGTGCGGGACGCCGGTGATCGCGTATGGGGTGGGCGGGGCACGGGAGACGGTGGTCGAGGGGGAGACGGGGGTGTTCTTCGGTTCGCAAACGCCGGAGGCCGTGGTCGGGGCGGTTTGGGAGTTTGAAGCGGTCGCTGGGCGATTCACGGCAGCTGTCTGCCGGGCGAATGCGGAGCGGTTTTCGGTTTCTCGGTTTCGGGGCGAGTTCCGGGAGTGGGTTGGAAGATCTGTGGGTTGAGCTTGTTCATCACAGAGATACGGAGGAGCACAGAGGGCCACAGAGGACTGCCACCACTGGGGGGTAAAGTCATCACGCCACGCAGAGATTTGCGTGGCGTTCGTAGTTCCCCCAAGAAGTTGTCGTCCTCTGTGGCCCTCTGTGCTCCTTCGCGTCTCTGTGATGAAAAGAATCCTCAATCACCCATCTACGCGGTCCGGGCCACCATCTCTTCTGGCGCCATGCCGAGGAGTTCCTGGGCCGACATGCGCAGGCACTTGGCGATGCCGTGCTCGGTGATGGCATCCTCCACCAGGCGCGCACCGAGGAAGTAGCCGGCGCGCTCGGGGATGACGTAGCGGTCCACGGTGCGCGCATCGTCGCTCATGCCGCCGGAGAGCCAGCGCAGGCGCAGGCCGAGTGCCGAGTGGTCGAGTTCCTCGGCGACGGAACGGAAGAGGATGGGTTCCATCTCGCGGGTGCGCACATACTGGCGCCGCTGGAAGCCGAAGTACTCCCACGGCGCGTGACCGGGGCTGAGCAGGCGCGCAGCCTGCACGGCGAGGCCTTCGTTCACGAGATGTTCGCGCAGCGCGACGTGCCGCCCGGTCTCCCAATACGAGTAGTAGCCGCCCTGGTCGGCGACGAACTGGCGCATGGCGCTGCGGCTCTGGGGCGAGGTATAGCGCACGGCGTGCGCAATCTCGTGGGAGAGCCACATGGGGAGCAGTTCGGGCTCGAGGCCGAGGCCGCGCGTGGACGCATTGGCCACGCCGGTGAAGTGCTCGAGGCAGGCGAAGGCGATGCCCTTGCCGTTGACGACGAGTTCGCCGGCGTTGGCGCCGCCGACCCCGACCATCAGGACGATATCGACTCGTGAATCCAATTCAAAGAGGGCGGCGCACTGCTCTTCGGCTGATTTGGCGAGGGCGGCGGTGTCCACGCGCTCGAGCATCGCGCGCAGGTCATCGCGATCGGCGTAGACCGCCTCGCGCACGACATCGAGGAAATGCGGGCCGCTCGGGTCGAGGACGTAATTGTGCCAATACGCCTCGAGCAGGGGGCGATGCGTCTCGAAGTAGCGCTGGTAAGCCGCCACCGGATCGGTGCTTTGCAGGACCGTGAAGAAGTCCGGGACGAGATTGATGAGCATCGATTGGGGTGGCGGCGCGTCGCGGTGGACTGAAGGCAGATAATTCGCGACGTGCGGCAAGATAGGACCGCACGTGAGTGCGAACAAGAGCGGATCGTCTTACAGACGCTTGGGACGGGGCTCGGGTCACGGGGGACGGGGGAGGGGGACGAGGTTCTTTATCACAGAGACACAGAGGAGCACGGAGGGCCACAGAGGACTACAACTGCAACAGCAACTGCAACTTCTTGGGGAAACAGCGAGCGCCACGCGAATGTTTGCGTGGCGCGATGTCGTTACCCCAAGAAGTTGCAGTTGTAGTCCTCTGTGGCCCTCCGTGCTCCTCTGTGTCTCTGTGATGAAAACACCCTCACACGAGTCAACAAATCAACTACTTCGTCCCGAACAACCGGTCACCCGCGTCGCCAAGCCCCGGCAGGATATAGCCGTTGGCGTTGAGTTCGCGGTCGAGCGCAGCGGCGAAGACCGGGACATCGGGGTGGGCGCCGCAGAGCTTGGCGGCACCCTCGGGAGCGGCGACGATGCACATGAAGCGCAGGCGCCTGGCGCCGGCTTTCTTGAGGTTCGTGATGGCGTCCACCGCCGAGCCGCCGGTGGCGAGCATGGGGTCCAGCACAAACACGTCGCGCTGCGCGATGTCGGACGGAACCTTGAAGTAGTACTCGACCGGCTCGAGCGTCTCGTGGTCACGGTAGAGACCAATGTGTCCGACCCGGGCCGACGGCATAAGCGCCCGGATGCCATCCACCATACCCAATCCCGCGCGCAGGATGGGAACGAGGACGGGCTCGTAGCTCGATAGGCGCTGGGCAACCAGACTCTCGAGCGGCGTCTCGATGGTAACGGGTTCGAGCGGCAGGTGGCGCGTCGCCTCAAAGGCCATCAACATGGCGATCTCGTCCACCAGCTCCTTGAAGAGCTTGGTCGGCGTAGTCCGGTCGCGCAGGATCGACAGCTTGTGCTGGATGAGCGGGTGGTTGATGACCGTGAAGCTTGGGGGCGTCGGGGAGGTGACCATAGGTCGCAAAGCTAGTATCTTCGCTGGCATGAAAGAATACCAAGCGGTGATCCTCCGTATTGCCCGCAACGTGCGCGACGACGAGGATGCGCTGACCGACCTGCTGAACGAACGCAGTCGCGGCGGCTGGGAGCCCGCCATGATGTCGCAGGACGACCAGCGCATTACCGTGGTGTTTCAGCGTCAGGCCACGAACGACGCCCCCTGAGCCCCGGCACACCACATGCAACTCACAATTCAAGGCGCGGCCCGTGAAGTGACGGGGTCGTGCCATGTCGTGCAGGTGCACGGCAAGACAATCCTGCTCGACTGCGGGATGTTCCAGGGGCGGCGCAGCGAAGTCCAGCAGAAGAACCTGAAGCTGCCGGTTCCCATCGAGCAGATCGACGCGATCGTCCTGTCGCACGCGCACATCGACCACTCGGGACGGCTGCCGCTGCTGGTGCGGAACGGCTACAACAAGGCGATCCACGCCACACAGGCCACCTGCGACCTGTGCGAGATCATGCTGGCCGACTCGGCGCACATCCAGGAGAAGGACGCGGAGTACCTGGCGAGGCACAATCGCGAACACTTCGACCCGCTGTATGGAATGCGCGACGCGGCACGCACGGCGGAACTGATGGTCGCGCACGACTACGGCGCGCGGTTCGAAGTCGCGCCCGGGGTGTTCGCGATCTTCTCCGAAGCAGGGCACATCCTGGGTTCAGCGTCGGTGACGATCGAAGTGACGGAGGGTTCGCAGACGAAGCGGCTGGTCTTCTCGGGAGATGTTGGCCGGTCGGGACTGCCGATCATCCGGGATCCGGATCCACCGAAGGACGTGGATTGGATGCTGATGGAGTCGACGTACGGCAACCGCGACCACGGCACGGTGGATGACGCCCGTGCGATGCTCGCGAAGGTGGTGCGCGAAACGGCGGCGCGCGGCGGGCGCGTGCTGGTGCCGGCCTTCGCCGTGGGACGAACGCAGGAACTGGTGTACGACCTGCACCAATTGGCCGATACGGGGGAGATCCCGAAGCTGCCGATCTACATCGACAGTCCACTCGCCACCAAGGCGACCGCGATCTTCGAACGGAACACCGAGGTGTTCGACCAGACCGAGAAGTTCGTGCGCAGTCACAACGGGGAGTCGCTCTTCCAGTTCCCGCTGCTCAGGTACACACCGGACGTCGAGGATTCGAAGAAACTGTCGCAATCCACGGGGCCGGCGGTGATCATCTCGGCGTCGGGGATGTGCGAATCGGGGCGCATCGTGCACCACCTGCACCAAGGAGCGAGCAATCCACGCAACACGATCCTGATCGTGGGATTCCAGGCCGAGCACACGCTGGGGCGCCGCATCGTGGAGCGCCGCGCGACGATCAAGACGTTCGGCGAGGAAGTGCCGCTGAAGGCCCAGGTGGCAGTGCTGAACGGCTACAGCGCGCACGGTGACCGGACGGAACTCGCGGCCTGGCTGCAGGCCGTGCGGGCCACGTCACCACGACTCAAGGACGTGTTCCTGGTGCACGGCGAGCCAGAGGCGCAGGACGCGTTCGCGACGCAACTGCGGGGAGAGGGATATCGGGTGAAGGTGCCTTCGCTTGGAGAGAAGCTGACACTGGGGTGAGGGGGGACGGGAGTTTTCATCACAAAGACACGGAGGAGCACGGAGGGCCACAGAGGACTGCAACTGCAACCGCAACTTCTTGGGGGAACAGCGAGCGCCACGCGGATGTCTGCGTGGCGCGATGTGTTACTCCAAGTAGTTGCCGCACTTCGTGGCCCTCCGTGCTCCTCTGTGTCTCCGTGATGAAGAACCTCGTTCCCCGTCCCCCCTCGCTGGGGTACCAGCCCACCGCACGCACCGCCAAATTCTGGACATGCACCTGCCGCTTGAATCGTATCGGCTGCCCAACGGCCTTCTGGTCACGCTCTCCGAAGACCACTCGGCGCCCGTCGTGGCGGTGAACCTGTGGTACCACGTGGGGTCGGCCAACGAACGGCCGGGACGCACGGGCTTCGCCCATCTGTTCGAGCACATGCTCTTTCAGGGGTCGGAGCATGTCGCGGCCAACGAGCACTTTGAGTTGGTGCAGCGCGCCGGCGGCACCCTGAATGGGTCCACCTGGCTGGAGCGCACCAACTACTTCGAGACCGTGCCGTCGCACCACCTCGAGCTTGCGTTGTGGCTCGAGGCGGATCGTATGGGAGCTCTGCTCCCGGCGATGACACAGGAGAAGCTGGACACACAGCGCGACGTCGTGAAGAACGAACGCCGCTGGTCGGTGGACAACCAGCCGTACGGCACGTGGTGGGAACGGCTGCCAGCGCTCTGCTTTCCGCCCGAACATCCGTTCCATCACTCGCTGATCGGCTCCATGGACGACCTGAATGCGGCGAGCCTGGAAGACGTGGCCGAGTTCTTCCGCACGTACTACACGCCGGACAACGCGGTGCTCACGATTGCGGGCGACTTCGATCCACCCGCTGCGCGGGGCTTCGTCGAGAAGCACTTCGGCAAGATTCCACGGGGCAGCGGGCGGCCGGCGCTGCCACCGATGGAGGTGCCGCGGACCTTCGGCGGATGGAAACGCGAGGTGGTGAACGACGACGTCATGGTGCCGCGCTTGTTCCTGGCGTTTCGTGCACCAGCATTCGGCACGACCGCGCACTATGCGGGAAGCATCTGCGCCGCCGTGCTTGGGCAGCGTCGCGGGTGTCGTCTATATCGGGCACTCGTGCGCGAACGCGAAGTGGCCAGCGACGTGAGCGCATTCACGTGGGATCTCGCAAAAGGCGCCGACCTATTCGTGGTCGACGCCACGGCGCGCCCTGGAACCGATGGGGCAACGCTCGAGGCGGCGGTGGTGGCTGAGGTGGACCGCCTGCGGATGGAAGGTGTTCGCGCCGACGAAGTAGAGCGAGTCCTGGCGTTGATCGAAACGGATTTTGTCTCCGCGATGCAGACAGCGGGCGATCGGGCCGACGCGATCTCGAAATTCGCGACCTTGCTCGGCGATTCGGGCCTCGTGAATGAACAGCTCGACCGTTATCGCAAGGTGATGGCCGCGGAGGTCAGTGCCTTCGCGCGAGACTATCTCGGCGAGGACAATCGGGTGTCGCTCATATACGAGAGAACGGCAGAGGGAACGGCAGAGGGAACGGCAGAAGGAACGGCAGGGGGAGCGCGATGAGTCATCCGCGCCCACCAGCAGGAACACCGGGGCCCTACGAGTTCCCGCACGCGACGCGATTTGCGCTGACGAACGGCCTGCGTGTGATCGTGGCGCCGATGCGCCGGTTGCCTCTTGTCTCCGTGATTGCCCTCGTTGATGCGGGCGCCGCGGGTGACGGGGCCGGTCGAGAGGGACTTGCCATGCTCGCCGCGGCTGGGCTGGCAGAAGGCACGGTGGATCGTGACGGGCCGGCGTTGGTGGAGGCATTTGAGCGGCTTGGCACGGCGGTGGACAGCGGCGCCGAGTGGGATGACGCCACGGTGCAGTTGACGGTGACGCCGGCTCGGTTCGATGACGCGATGGCGCTGCTCGCCGAGGTGGTGCAGGCACCGCGCTTCGCGGAGGCGGATGTCGAGCGCCTGAAGGCGGAGCGCCTCGCCGAGTTGCTGCAGCAGCAGGTGGAACCGCGCGGCCTCGCGGACGAACGCTTTGCGCGCGTCGTCTATGCGTCCTCGTCGCGCTACGCACGCGCCGCGGGCGGATCGCCGGCAAACGTGCGCGCCCTGGACGCGTCGCAGGCGCGTGCGTGGCATGCGCTTCGATACGGGAGTACTACCACGACACTCATCGTGACGGGTGACGTAACGGTGGAGCAGGTGCAATCGGTCGCCGAGCGTCGTTTCGGCGCCTGGTCTCGCGTGGCGGAGCCGGCGCCGGCCGTGCGCGCCGAAATGCGCGCCACGGGGCGCGCGGTTCATATCGTCGCCAAGGCGGACGCCCCGCAGTCGGAATTGCGCGTTGGGCATGTGGGACTGCCGCGCGGGCACCGCGACTACTTCCAGGTGGTGGTGATGAACGCCATACTGGGCGGCTTGTTTTCGTCGCGCATCAATCTCAACCTGCGCGAAGAACACGCGTACACGTATGGCGCACACTCCGGCTTCGATTGGCGGCGCGCGGCGGGGCCGTTTGTGGTGGAGACGGCGGTGAAGACCGAGGTGACCGACGCCGCTGTGCGCGAGATCCTGCTAGAGATTGACCGGATCCGCGACGCCGAGGTGTCGGCGGACGAATTGGACCTGGCGACGAAATACCTCGCGGGCGTCTTCCCCATTCGTTACGAAACGACGAGGGCCGTGGCGTCGGCGCTGGCACTGGCCACCGTGTACGGCTTGCCCGATGACTACTTCAGCACGTACCGGAATCAAATTGCTTCGGTGACACGCGGCGAGGTCCTGGCAGCGGCGCGTGCACACTTGCATCCCGAGGCGCTGCAGGTGCTTGCCGTGGGCGACGCTACCGCGATTACCGAACCGCTTGCTGCCCTGGATCTGGGGACGCCGTCAGTGACCGCTGCAGATGAAGGAGAGACCGCATGACAGAGCCCACCGGAACCATCAGCAGCCAGCGCATTCACACCGGGCGCGTGGTGACGCTGAACGTGGATCAGGTGCGATTCCCGGACGGCCGCATGGGGGAGCAGGAGATCATCCGGCACACCGGCGCAAGCGTCGTGGTGCCCTTCCTGAGTGACCCTCACGGTGGGGACCCGCAACTGCTGCTCGTACGACAGTACCGCTATGCGGCCAACGGCTACCTGTACGAGCTTCCCGCCGGCCGGCCGAATCCAGGTGAAACGCCCGCCGAATGCGCGGCGCGGGAATTGCGCGAGGAGACCGGGTGCGTGGCGGAGCACCTCGAGCCGATCGTGTCGGGCTACACCACACCGGGCTTCACGGACGAGAAGCTGCACCTGTTCGTTGCTCACGGCATTACCCGCCACGAGACGGAATTCGACGCGGATGAATTCGTGGAGCCATTCCCCGTAACGATGTCCAAGGCGCTGGAGATGGTGCGGACGGGGGAGATAGAGGACCTGAAGACGGGGTACGGGATCCTGTTCGTGGCGGGGTTCTACTGCAGGGGGTAGGCACGTGCCCGCCGCGACGGATTGAGGATTCTTTTCATCACAGAGACACGGAGGAGCACGGAGGGGAGCAGAGGACTGCAACAACTAGAGGCAAAGACATCGCACCACGCAGGCAATGGCGTGGCGCTCGCTGTTCCCTCAAGAAGTGGCAGTGCAGTTCTCCGTGGCCCTCCGTGCTCCTCTGTGTCTCTGTGATAAAGACCCTCGTTCCCGCGTTCTGGCGCGTGAGAAGTCTGGTCATTCAATGTGTCTCCTATTGAGGACACTGACTTCTCGCGAATCAGACAGTTCGGACATAACGCAAACAAGGCAAGTCATTGTTTTTCAATGGCTTGCCTCTTTCATGTCAGTCGGTTGTGTGTGGTATGATCCATGCACCTCATGTGGGCAGACAGCGGTCTTGTCCCCCCACGGAGGAGCAAATGCGGCAGGCGGCCCTCAAGGTTCAGCCACTCAAGCCGATCAGGCGTGCTGAGCTTCAGCAGCTTGATGACAACCAGTTGGTGACAGCCCACTTGGCGGACACGCCCTTGGCGTTCGACGTCCTGGTGGAGCGGTATCAGACGCGACTGCTGAACTTCGTGTATCGCACGGTGGGCGATCGGGAGCGCGCGGAAGACTTGGTGCAGGAGGTCTTCGTCCGCGTCCATCGCCACCTGGCGCGCTTCGACCAGTCGAAGAAGTTCTCGACATGGATCTACACGATTGCCTCCAACCTGGCGAAGAACGAACTGCGCAACCGCGCCCGGAATCCGCTGGTGTACTTCCAGACCATGACGTCGGGCTGGGAGGACGAGGATCGTCCGCTGGAGTTCGAGGATCCGTCGGCGCGGCCGGACGATGCGTTTGAGCGCCGGCACCTGAGGGAACTGGTGGACGCCGCCGTGCGCCGCCTCCCCTCGCACCACCGCCAGGTGTTCGTGCTCCGGGAGCTGGAAGGCCGTTCGTACGAAGAGATTGCGGAGATGACGAGCTGCAACCTGGGCACGGTGAAGTCGCGCCTGAACCGCGCCCGGGCGGCGTTCGCCGAGATCATCGGGCCGGTGCTTTGATTTTGGATTGAGGATTCTCTTCATCACAGAGAATCAGAGGAGCGCGGAGGGCCACGGAGGACCGCAGATACTGGGGTAACGACGGCTTGCCACCCGGGCGTCTGAAATGGCTAGCGCAGTTCCCCCAAGAAGTGGTCGTACTCTGTGGCCCTCCATGCTCCTCCGTGTCTCTGTGATAAAGCCCCCTCGCTCCTCCGCGGGACGCCGGATGGAACCCCAAGAAAGGCGGCGGGTATCGAAGGTCGATGCCTCGCCGCCTTTCCTCTTCCTGCCGACAGTTTCGGCGCCAGCACGTCGAATTTGTGGACGGATACCTGTCGGACGAGGCCCAGCGCGCCGGATGCGCGCATCTGGACGAATGTCCAGTTTGCGCGCGCCATGACGTGCAGATCCGGCGGTCGCTGATGGCGTTGCAGTCGTTGCCGATGATCGAGCCGTCGGCTGGCTTCCGCGACCGCCTCTACGAGCGAATCGCCCGCGACGAGTTTCACTCTGTACCGGTCCCCTCGCGCCACATCCGCTGGGGAATGACGGCCGCCATCGTCGCCGCGTCGGCCGTGTTGCTCGTGGCGGCTTCGTCCCGCCCGTCTGTTGCGTCTCGTGCGGTGCCGGTCACGGCCCACGCATCCGAACGCGCCGCGCCGCCGCGTCGCACGCCAGAGCGCACCGTCAGCCTCCCGGCCGCAAACCAATCTGGCATGAGCGCCCCATCCGCCCCTCGTACCCCCGCCCGGTTTGAGGCGCTTCCAGGGCAGCGTGTCGCACCCTCCGGACCGCTCGTGCGACGAGAAGCGGCGGTGCGCCTGCAGACCGTGAGCTACATCGGTCAGTAGCTCGGCGGGGGAGGCGGCGCAGGGATATAATTCTCCTCGATGCCGACCGCCACGCCACGATCCCTTCGCACCGCATTCGACGCCGGGTCTTTCGACCCGGTGTACATGCTTTCTGGTGACGAAGACTACATCAAGGAAGAGGTGCTTCGGCTGCTGCTGGCCCGCGCCGTTGACGCCACCATGCGGGATTTCAACGTGGACATTCGACGCGGCCCGGACCTTGATGCTCCCGGCCTTCGTGGGCTCCTGGAGCAGCTACCCATGATGGCCGACCGCCGCGTCATCGTCGTCCGCGAGGCGCACGCATTCAAGAAGGCGCCACTCTCCGTGCTGGAGCAGTACCTCAGCAGGCCGTCGCGCGACATCGTGCTGGTGCTGATGCTGCCGGCGGACGAGGAGCCGCCCAAATCATGGCCAGCGCGCTGCACGACGTGTGAATGCAAGCCGCTGAGTGAAGACGGTGTGATGAAGTGGATCGCGCATCACCTGCAAGAGACGCTGCACGGGAGCATCACCCCCGACGCGGCCACGCTCCTGGTGAGCCACGTGGGCAATGACCTTGCCCAGCTGGCAGGCGAACTCGACAAGCTCCTCAGTTACACCAACGGCGGCGCGATCACCACCGAGGCGGTCCAGGCCGTGGTGGGCATTCGCCATGGCGAGACGTTGGCCGATCTCCTCGACTGCGTGGCGGTGCGCGATGCCGCCGGCGCGCTGGCGATGCTGCCGCGCGTGATGGCGCAGCCGAAGACGACGGGGGTCTCCGTGGTGATTGCGCTGACGGCCCAGACCTTCGCACTCGCCTGGGGTTCCGCCGCACGGGCAGGCGGGATGCCGATGGGCACGCTGAGCCGCACCTACTTCGACCTGCTGAAGGAAGGCGGCGCCTTCGTCGGGAGACCGTGGGGCGAGGCCGTACAGCGCTGGACGAAGGTGATAGGGAAGTGGGATGCCGCACGATGTGATCGTGCGCTTGACCTGCTCTTAACAACGGACACGGCATTAAAAGACACGCGCGCGAGTTCCGAGGAACAAGTGCTTGAGACCTTGGTGTTGGCGCTATGCGCGTAATCAAGAGAAACAACAGAGAGACAACAGAAAGACAACAGAGAAACAACAGAGGGACTTCGGGCTCGTGATGCGATTCGTTCGGAGCTTGCTGCTTCTTTCCTTCTTCGCTGCGTCCGCTTCGGCGCAGGCGGGGGCGGATGTCTTTGCGCGCGCGCGACGGCTGGTGGATCAGGGCGACGCCAAGGCCGGGCGTGCGCTGGTGGATTCGGCGCTCGCGGCAGCCAGCGCGGGATCTCCGGCCTATGCGGAGGCGCTCTACTGGCGCGGCGTGCTGGCGGAAGAAGGGGAAGCAGCACGGACCGACTTCCTGCGCGTCGCCATCGAGTTCCCGCTCTCGCCGCGTGCCAGCGACGCCTTGCTGCGACTGGCGCAACTGGAGTTCACGCGAGGGGACCGTGCGGCGGCGCAGCGGCACCTGGATCGGCTGGAGCGCGAGCATCCCGAGGCGCCGTCACGCGCCGCCGGCCGTTACTGGACCGGACGGCTCCTGCTCGAGGACTCGAAACCGGCGGACGCGTGCATGGCGCTGCGTGACGCGCGGCGACTGGCACCGGCGAGCGACGTGGAGCTGCTGAACCAGATTGCGTACTACGCCCGTCCCTGCGATGCCATCGAGAGGGATGCCAAGTCCCGCGCGGATTCGGTGGCCGCGGACTCGACGCGAAGAGCCGCCCAGCAGCGTGCCGCCGCGGCGAGGGGCAAGTGGTCGGTGCAGTTGGCCGCGTACAGCGACCGGAGCGCAGCGCTGGCGCTGGTGAAGCGGCTTGCCGCGAAGGGCGTGGACGCGCGCGTGACGCCGACGAAACCCTGGCGCGTGCGCGTGGGGCACTTCGTGACGCGCGCCGAGGCGGCAGAGGAAGCGCGAAAGCTCAGCACGAAGCGGTCGAAGGCCCTGGTCGTGGAAGCGGAGGATCGGTGAGCCGGGATCAGGCCACGCCGTTGATGCAGCAGTACCGGGACATCAAGGCGCGGCATCAGCACGCCATCCTGTTCTTCCGGATGGGGGACTTCTTCGAGACGTTCTACGAGGACGCCGAGACGGCGTCGCGGGTGCTCGGCCTGACGCTGACGAGCCGCAACAACGGCGCGGCGGCGGAAGTGCCGCTGGCCGGTGTGCCGGCGAAGGCCGTGAACGAATACGTGCGCCGGCTGGTGCAGCAGGGATATCGCGTGGCGATCTGCGAGCAGGTGGAGGACCCCAAGCTCGCGAAGGGGATCGTGAAGCGCGAAGTGATCGAGACGATCACACCCGGCGCCGCATTCAGCGACGACCTGTTGGACGGCACGCGAAACAACTTCCTCTGCGCCGTGCGCGTAGACGGCCAACGACTCGGCATCGCCGCTGCGGACCTCTCGACCGGCGAGTTTCGGCTGGTCTGTGGCGCGCGCGGCGATGCCGGGGCGATGCTGGGGCGCTTGTCGCCGCGTGAGGTGCTCGTGGTGGCCGGCGACCACGACTCACAACAGACGCTGCACGGCCTGGACGTCCTCCTCACCGAGCGCGACGCGTGGGAGTTCGACGCCGGCATGGCGGGCGACGCCCTGGCTCAGCACTTCCGGGTGCAGTCGCTTGAAGGGCTGGGCATCGGCGCCAGCGACGTCATCGCGGTCGGCGCTGCCGGTGCGCTGCTGCGCTACCTGCGCGAGCTGCAGCCCGGGGGTGTCCCGCACTTGGCGCGGCCGGTGGTCGAACGGCCGGGCGGGACGATGCCGCTGGACGACATGACGCGTCGCAATCTCGAGCTTGTGGAATCGCTGCGCGGTGGCGACGCCAGCGGGACGCTCCTGAATGTGCTTGACCGGACGCAGACGCCGATGGGTGCGCGCCTCCTGCGGCAGTGGATCCTGGCGCCGTTGACCGAGCGGTCGGCGATTGATGCGCGGCTCGACGCCGTGGGGGCGTTCGTGCACGACGCATCAGCGCGCGCCGCGCTCCGCACGGCGCTCGATGGGGTGCGCGACGTGGAACGGCTGTCGGGCAAGACAGCGGCTGGCCGTGCATCGCCGCGTGACGTGCGTGCGCTGGGAGATTCGCTGGCACAGCTGCCTGCGGTGCACGCCGCGTTGATGCGCACGCCGGCCGCCGGGCTGTTGCAGGTCCTCCTCGACGGATGGGACGACGCGACATCGGTGATGACGGCGATCACAACGACCCTCGTGGCCCGACCGCCCGTCGCCATCGGCGACGGCGAAACGATAGCCCCGGGCGTGGACGCGGGGCTGGATGAACTGCGCGCGATCATGGCCGGTGGCAAGGACGCCATCGCCAACCTGCAGGCGGAAGAGCGGGCTCGCACGGGCATTGGGTCGCTGAAGGTCGGCTACAATCGCGTCTTCGGCTACTACATCGAGATCACGAACGCCAACAAGCACCTCGTGCCCGCGGACTACCAGCGCCGCCAGACGCTCACCGGCGCCGAGCGCTATGTGACGCCGGCGCTGAAGGAGTTCGAGGAGAAGGTGCTGCACGCGACGGAGCGCACCGAGGAACTGGAGCGGGAGCGGTTCGAGGCGCTGCGCGCCGCGGTGGCGGCGGAGATCGGCCGGCTGCAGGGCGTGGCCGCCACACTGGCGCAGCTGGATGTGCTGGCCGGGCTGGCGGATGTGGCCGCGCGTGAAGGGTATGTGCGCCCGACGATGAGCGACGACTTTGCGCTGGAGATCAGCGGCGGG
>Ga0209514_10001363_pt1 | contig 42640 bp, 46 predicted proteins | sample Subgrocontami58m_FD_187452 | JGI IMG/M metagenome (GOLD analysis project Ga0209514, IMG submission 187452) | Subsurface groundwater microbial communities from S. Glens Falls, New York, USA - GMW37 contaminated, 5.8 m (SPAdes) (version 3) | ecosystem: Environmental > Aquatic > Deep subsurface >...
CAAAAATATGTTGCGTTCCGTTGCCGTGGTGAACATCCCAATCGAGAATGGCAATCTTTTTCAGACCGTGTCTACGTTGAGCGTAGCGTGCGCCAATTGCAACATTATTGAACAGGCAAAAGCCCATCGGTCTATCGCGCTCAGCATGATGCCCCGGCGGACGAACGGCACAGAACGCGGTGTGAACTTTCTTCGAAAGCACTGCATCAATAGCATTCGTCACCGCCCCAGCCGCGAGCATAGCAACATCGAACGATTCTCGAACGGCGTGCGTGTCGCCCTCATCCAACATTCCGCCACCTGCTTCGCATGTTCGCTTCACTAAATCAAAATGCTTTTTGGTGTGAACCGCAAGAATATCTTCGCGGCTCGCAGGATTCGGTTGAACCTGTTCCAGCTTCTTCCACAAATCCGTTTGCGCAAGATGCTGAATGAGATGTCGCAATCGCTCAGGACGTTCTGGATGCCCATCGGGCGGACGATGCAGCAGGAACTCTTCACTATGAACAAACCCAGTCTTCTTCATGACCAAACCAACTTTGTAAACCAATGTTTTTTGTTCCTCTGTCCGAAGGACTCCTGCGGAGAGTTTAGCTTTCTGCGGACGACGGATGTGTATCGTGCCGATGACGAATCAGGCCCTTCGCTACGATAAGGGTTTCGAATGAATAAACTCTACTCCGAAGGAGTCCTTCGGACAAACTCTAAGAACTCTACGAACTCAATAAACTTTCTTCATCTGTGATACAAGATAACAAGCATTTTCCAACTTTCAACGACATTGATTCACACAGCCAGTCTGGCTATATTATTCAGGGAAAATTTTCACACGCGCACTCTTCAATGAAGTTCTCGACGACGCTTATCGGGGGAAAGCTCGTCAAGCGCTACCGGCGATTTCTGGTAGACGTCCAGCTTGATAGCGGTCCAACGGTCACAGCACATTGTCCAAATTCGGGAACCATGCTCGGTTGCTCCGAGCCGGGGCGACCTGTTTTACTTTCTCAAAGCAAAGATCCGCACCGACGCAACGCGTACACGTGGGAGCTGATCAAGATGAACGATGCGTTGGTTGGTATCAATGTTTCTGTGCCGCGTAAAGTTCTTGCAGAAAGCTTGCGGGCAAAACTCATTCCGTCACTCAAGGACTACAATGATCTTCTCCTCGATGCTGAGTACGGTCGCGGCAACAAAGTGGATATCATGATGCACGGCATTGAACAGAATGTGTTCATCAACGTCCATCACGTTGCATGGACGGAAAACCGGATTGCAAAATTTCCCGAAACACCAAACGCCCGCGCACGGAAAGGATTGAAAGAACTCGCGGATATTGCGGCACAGGGTCATAAAGCAATTGCATTTTTCTTTGTGCAACGGAGCGACTGCAATTCGTTCTCTCCGGCAATCACTGTTGACCCTGAATTTGGGAAACTCTTCAAAGAAGCACAGAAGCAAGGCGTTGAAATAATGGCGTACCGCGCAAGGATTACTCCTGAAGAAATTGCGCTTGGCGTTCCGATTCCGTGCGTTGTTGATTGACTCTCAACCCTGAGCGTCCGCCTGCTCTACGAGTCTATCGACTCGCAGAATCGTAGACCGGACGGGCAGGAAGCGAAGCCTGCCCGCCTTCTTGTGCAATGAAGGTAGGCGGGGGTTTCAACAGTTCATGAGCACACATTCTCTATGGGCGTTCCCCCGTTGCAGCAGCGACAACAGGGTCGGTGTCTTGAATTCATCCGGCATCTTTCGGGCGGAGGCTTCTCCGCCTCCGTTGGATTTGGTGTTACTCAGAAAAGTTAACTCCCGGGCACGTTTTTGATTCAACAGCATACATTCCTCGGCAGAATATTCAACTCCTACGGAGTTGACATTGAATGCTCTCGGCACATCGTCGAACGCCCAACTCCGTAGGAGTTCAATATTTGTAGAACTCCGTCAGGAGTTTTATATTGTTCCTATGGCAACCTCTGCTCAGCTCAAAGAAGTTCTCTCCGACATCATTGAAGGCAAAATCGTCAAACGCGCGAAGCATGAGCTTGTGTGGGAACACCGCGATGTTTCGATCGAGTTCATCAACGTTCTCATCGAACGCGGCTACAAACCAACAACAGTTTCCAGGGTAGAAATCCAGCCCGGCGAGCGTGTGCCTGCGTTCTATCTCGACAATGGCTTTGCATACTTCGGCTGGATATTTTGGGAGAAGTTCTCTCAACTGAAGTTGCGGAAACTGTACGGCTCAGTAGTTCGTAACAGCCTTGGCGATTGGGCTATTCAGATCTCAGCGAAGCGGAATACAGTTGTCTACTCAAACCTTACAAAAAAAGCTGAGATGGATATTGAGAATCCTTCCGGGTTTTGACCCTCAATTCTGAGCGAGTGGAACGAGCGAAGAATCTCTCGTCTATGTATATTGTGAATGTCAGATTCTTCGCTTCGCTCAGAATTGAAAATGCCCGAACTCCCCGACCTCCTCTACATTCAAAAATATCTCCGCAAAGAAGTCTGCCACCGGACAATCACCAGCGTTGAAGTAAAGCAACCGATTGTGCTTCGAGTTGCCGTCGATGCAAAGTTCGAAGAAGCGCTGCAAGGCAATCGCATCAACGCCTGCGAGCTTCACGGATCGTTCATCCGCTTCGAGTTTTCCGAGAATCTCGATTTGATAATGAACTTGATGTTGGCAGGAAAACTGCAACATCAAAAGCCAAAGGAAAAACCCAAAGGGTGTCTTTGCTTCTCACTCTTCCTCAACGACAACTCGAAGCTCAACTTGTGCGACGAGCAAAAGATGGCAAAAGCGTATCTCGCAAAACATGGAGAGTATGAAGCAATTCCAAAATATCGTGAGCAAGGCATCGACATCCTAAGTCCGGAGTTTACGCTTCAGGCATTCAGAGAGTTGGCATCAAAGCATTCGCGCAAGCAAGTCCGTGTCTTCATCAACGACCACACAATACTCAGCTCCATCGGCAACGCGTATGCGGATGAGATTTTGTTTGATGCAAAGATTCATCCGAAAACGTTCGTCAACAAACTTTCGCCCCAGGAAATCGAACAGCTCTACCGCTCTATTCTCTCAGTAATGAAATGGGGCATTGAACAAATTGAAGCAGCGGCACAACCGATTCACGTCAAAGTGCGAGAGCACATGAAAGTCCGCTACCGAAAAGACCAGCCATGCCCGCGCTGCGGAGCGAAGATTCGTCGTGAAGGGGTACGAGGATTCGATGTTTTCTTTTGCCCGACGTGCCAGAGCGCGACGAGGAAGGGGTTTATTGATTGGCGGCAGTAGCTGCAAGTATTATTCTAACATTTCACCATTTTATCATTGGAGGATTATTGCTATGATTGATGCAGAAATGAAAAGCTCTCACTCCTCATGAAGGAAGGGAACGAACTGCTCGCCATATTCGCCGCGTCCCAAATCACCGTGAGAGGCTACAGACAAACCAAATGATGAAATGTTGAAATGACTAAATGTTGAAATACCCAAAGGAACGATTATGATACGAACCATCTCCGATTTCGAACACTCTTGGTCTCAAGAGATCGAATCCACGCAAAAGGTCTTCAAGCATCTTACGAACGACTCGCTGACAAAAGTTATTCACCCCGACGTCCGAACGCTCGGCAGACTTGCCTGGCACATCGTAACGACAATTCCGGAGATGACGGGACGGATGGGATTGACGATTGCCGGACCGAAAGAGCATGATCCAATTCCCGCAACCGCAAAGGAGATTCTCAAAGGCTACAGCGATGCAGCGATCTCGCTTCTCGAGGAAGTGAAGAAGAATTGGACGGACGCGACGCTCGAAGTAACAGATGACATGTACGGAGAAAAATGGAAGCGAGGTTTTTCCCTTCAGGGATTCATCAACCACGAAATCCACCATCGCGGAGAAATGATTGTGCTAATGCGAATCTGCGGATTGGCTGTGCCCGGCATTTACGGACCGACTCGCGATGAGTGGGCGAAGTTTGGGATGCAGCCGCCCGTAGTGTGACCTTACTGAACATTTTCGTAATCTTATGACTCAACCATTTGAATATATAGGTTTCTGGTGGTTACCGGATTCACCACAAGAAAAAGTTTCTGGTATTCTCAAGTTCGATCCTATAAAAGGATGTACTCTAGATCTGATTGGAACACTTGCCGACATCTATGAAGGTGAACGTGAACGCTATTTTGAACTAATTGTCGGTGTGACAAAAGATTCAAAGCTAGTTTCGTTGCTGAGGTGTCTTGAGATTTCATATGGCTCCTCCACTCCTGGTTTTTCCCGCGCCACTTACAGCATACAAACTATTTTGGTCGGCCATTTGTTCAATAAACTTGATGATATTGTTTTTTCGGATCTGAACCTCTCATACACTTATCTTAATGAGTGGGTAGGAATCGCAGGCTTTAAGACTGAAGAGAAACATAATGAGAAAGGACATTTTGTATCGAAAACAGTTAGTTATGAATTCCCAAAGGAGATCGAAGCCAGAATCGGTGATTGTAATATCAAGATATCCTTCATGCTAAATGATAATGCTGATGTTAACAAAGTAGCACTATCTCAAAAAACACTAATATCTATTCACCCATCGCAGCCTGCGAGCTTTGACACAACAATGAGCAAGTTCGGCTATCCATTGCAAACTTTCCTAACCCTTAGTATTGGAGAAGCAGTTCACTTGCTGTTCGCTGAGGGTAAGACACAGAAAGTATATTTCGATTTGCCTGATGGTTCGGTTTTTCTAAAACCAATTGAATTTTTTCGTCCATTACCTGAATCAATTGAGCCTAATAAAAGATTACAAGATTACCAAATGTTATTCACTCTAAAAGACATTGCGGATATTTTCGAAACATGTTTACAGAATTGGTTTTCGAAGGAAGAAGCGTTGCGACCAGCCTACGAACTCTACTTCGGAGTAATGAGTAGTAAATCTATGTACGTCCAGCATCAATTTCTCAGTCTCGTTAGAGCAATAGAATCCTACCATCGAAGGACTCTACCTGGAAAATACGTTAGTGATGAACAAAACCAAGATATCTCAAAATGCCTACTTGAAGCCATTCCCCCTTGGGTAGAGGGTAACTTTAGACAGAGCTTGAAACAGAGATTCAAGTATCAGCATGAATTCTCACTACGCAAACGTCTATCCAACATATTAGACAAGTTTACTTCGATGGTTGATACATTCTTAGACAACAAAGAGTCTTTTATTGAAGCTGTGGTCAATACAAGGAATTATCTAACACACCTTGACAAAGACTCAAAAACGTTCGCAATCACCGAACCTATCGAGCTTTACAATATGACACAAAAACTCAGAGCTATACTCGAAGTTTGTTTCATGGGTGAATTGGGTATTCCTTCAGAAAAGATTATTGCCATAATCTCCCGCAACGATAGATTTCGTTCTCTAAGGAAAAACTAATGCTTGCCATCAAATTGAAATGGATCTGCTAAGTGACAGAGTTTATCCAACACGTCTACACCCTCACCGCCGAAGAATACGCAAACAAATTCTTCCACGAGTTCGGCGTGTTTATTTTGTTAATCTCATAATGAATGTGTATTTTCATCATAGCAGCCTATGAAAGTACCACATCCAATTCCGTATCAAGGAAGCAAGAGGAATCTCGCCACGAGAATCCTTTCCTTCGTTCCGTCAGATACGAAGACTCTGATCGAACCGTTTGCCGGGTCAGCAGCGATTTCCATTGCCGCAGCTTTGAAGAAGAAGTCCCAGCGGTTCCATTTGAATGATGTTAACAAGCCACTTATGGAACTTTGGAAGGCGATAATCCAATCGCCTGAAGAACTATCAAAACAGTATTCAAAACTCTGGCGTGCCCAACAAGAGAACCCACGAGAATTCTACGATTCTGTTAGGGAAAAATTCAACAAGACTAAAAGACCAGACTATCTCTTGTATCTCTTGGCTCGTTGTGTGAAAGCTGCGGTCCGATACAACTTTGATGGAGAGTTTAATCAAAGCCCGGATAATCGAAGACTCGGACGCAATCCTGCAATGATGAGCCATGATATCATGGCGACATCGAACCTCCTCAAGAGCTTCACCTCGATAACATGCAGGGACTACCGGGAGGTATTATCACTTGCCACAAGAAATGATCTCGTTTATATGGACCCGCCGTATCAAGGGACTTTTGCGAGCGGTGGCTTCCGGTATTATCAAGATCTTGAATTTGAACACTTCATCGAATCACTTCGTGAACTCAAGAAGAATCAAATTTCGTTCATTGTCAGTTACGACGGGCGAACAGGAGACAAGACGTTCGGGCTACCTATTCCAACCGATCTAGAATTGATGAGGATAGAACTCAAAGCAGGTCGCTCATCGCAAGCAACATTGCTAGGGAGAAATCACATCACATATGAAGCTATCTATCTCTCTAAAGCTTTGACGAAGAGACTCAACCTCGGGATTCGGAAAACCTTCCCCTCTATCATATTCTCAAAGCAGATGGAAATGTTCACAGTCCTCTCCGAATGAAAAAGAAAAGTCTGCCCAGAGCCTTCCTCAAGATCGCCCGCTCCATAACGAACAAGAGAGCTCGAATAGTAATTGAGCACATCTTGAAACACGGATTTGTTACTACTGAAGAACTCGAAAATACTTACGGTTACAATCACCCGCCGCGAGCTGCCCGCGACGTTCGCGAGGCTGGAATACCTCTTGAAACTTTTCGCGTGAAGGATAAAGATGGAAGGAATATTGCAGCATATCGTTTCGGTGATGTCAGCAAAGTTCAGAAGAACCGACTTGGTGGACGTTCTGTTTTTTCCAAAGGGTTGAAGGAAGAACTCTATCAACAACAGGGCGGAAAATGTGCAATCTGTTCTGGAGCCTTTGAGAGTCGTTACCTTCAAATCGACCACAAAGTTCCTTATGAAGTCTCAGGCGATGACACAAATCAAAAGGTACAGCCTTCTGAATTCATGCTTCTCTGTGCATCGTGCAACAGGGCTAAGTCATGGTCATGCGAGCACTGCATCAATTGGAAGAAAGAAAAAGATACAGACTTATGTCTTCGATGTTACTGGGGAAGCCCAGAAAACTACGTCCACATTGCTCTTCAATCTGTTCGCCGGATGGATATAGTTTGGCAGGGACAGGAAGTACGAATCTACGACAAGCTGAAAACTCTCTCCAATAAAGGCAAAACACCGCTACCCGATTTCGTCAAGAAAATTTTAGAAAAGAATACTTAGATTTTTCTAAAAGCTCTTATCTCAAAAAAACATCCCTCCTGTCCAACTCGGACTGCGCTTTCGGACAGATTCGCAATGAGTGGGCGCAGTTTGGGATGCAGCCGCCGGAGGTGTGATAAGAAAAAGTATAGTAATTACATATGGCTAACAACAAAAAACAGCACTTTGTACCGAAATTTCTTCTTAAGAATTTCTCCGTCCATGGCAATAAAAAACAAATCGGAATATACAATCTTGTTTCAGGAAAATACATTACTGCTGGTCCACTCAGAAATGAGGCATGTGGAGATTATTTCTATGGCAGAGACGAAACCTTAGAAACGGCACTGAAAAGTGTTGAAGACTTTTCAGCAAAAGTAATCGCAAAAATAGTTCTGACGGACAAACATCCTGAAGAACATCACACCTTGCTGTGGTTTATGATTATCCAACAATCACGAACCGAATATAGTGCAGAAGAAATTGCCGAGGCAACAGAAAACCTCTCGAATCATCTACCAAAAGAACGGAAGTTTGCTGACCACTTATATGATTCTGCACTTGGTCTGGAAAACCCCGTTCACAGCAGCATTCGAGGCGTCTTGTCAATGAAACCCTTGATCGAAGACCTCGCGTACAAGCTCTTTATCAACAGGACAACCTGCCCTTTCATTTTATCTGACAACCCGGTAGTTCTTCATAATCAATTTCTTAACTCAAGGAAAAAATATGGAAGTAACACAGGTTGGGCTGTCAAAGGATTAACGGTCTTCCTTCCAATATCACCCATCCATTGCTTGATGTTCTTCGACAAAGATGTCTATAAAGTTGGAGGAAAAAGTTTTATTCCTATTTCATTAACAAAGACGAACGATGTACATCAATTGAATATTCTGCAATACTTGAATGCAAATCGCAATCTATATTTCAACGATGAAATCGATGAACCTTATATCAAGTTTATTGAAGGTTTAGCAAGAAAATTCCGCAGAACAAAGAAGACAAATCTTGTTGTAATACCCGAGAACGAAAACTCTTCATTGTTACATGGGTTCGATGAAGACATAAAAATCGAGTTATCGCTTTCATTCGTTCGCCTAACTGCAAAAGCAAAAAAATACAATCTAGGCAGGAAGAGAATCCATTATAGAAATGAAGAGATTGTCAAATTGTACAAGGAATTTTCAGTACTAGTTGCACAAGGAATATACGCACACACTGAATTTGAGAGATTTTGTCAGGATAAATTTGTGGCAATGACAAATTCAACTTTTATGGAAACAAACTAAACGACTGTCCGTGCAGAAATCCCAAATCCAACACGCTTACACCATCACCGCCGAAGAATACGCGAACAAATTCTTCCACGAGTTCGACCACAAGCCGTTCGACCGGATGGTGCTGAAGGAGTGCGGGCATTTCCCGTACATCGAGCAGCCGAAGGAATTTTTCTCAACAGAAAGGAATTTCGTTAAGAAATCAGCACGGTAGAGCCGCGCCTCTCTCAATCCGGTCTTTTCTCCAACTCGTATTTCAGGAAACGGCAGTTCTGCCGTTCCGTACATCCTGAAGATTTACCAACACCACAACCAACTAAAGGAGGCTGCGATGAACAAAGCAATCGTTTCGTTCGTGCTGTGTGCTGTTGTTGTGTTCAGCTCGTGCATCAAAGAATCACCTGAGCAGCGCAAGTCAAACATCCCGCAGGAACTGTTCAACGAAGTACAAACCGGCGGCGTGAAGATGATTCCAATAAAGACATCTGTTGGCGATTTCAAAGTATGGACGAAGAAATTTGGCAATAACCCGCGCGTTAAAGTGTTACTGCTGCATGGCGGGCCTGCGACTACACACGAAATCTTTGAGTGCTTCGAGAGCTTCTTGCCGCGTGAAGGTTTTGAAATGTACGAGTACGACCAGCTCGGCAGTTACTACAGCGACCAGCCGAAGGATAGCAGTTTGTGGACAACAGAACGTTTCGTTGAAGAAGTCGAACAGGTACGCAAAGCGCTCGGCATGAACAAAGATAATTTCTATCTCTACGGAAACTCATGGGGCGGATTGCTGGCAATGGAGTATGCGCTGAAATACCAGGACAACCTGAAAGGGCTTATCATCAGCAACATGATGGCAAGCATTCCCGATTACGAAAAGTACAATGGCGTATTGCGAAGACAGATGCGCAAAAGTTTGATTGACACACTGGAGATGTATGAGAAGAAAGGAGACTTCGGCAATCCTGCGTATCAGGATTTAGTCTTCAAAGAATACTACACGCAGCATCTTTGCCGCTTGCCTGAATGGCCCGAGCCGTTGATGCGGACGTTCAAACATCTTAATCAAGAAATTTATGTGTTGATGCAGGGACCAAGTGAATTCAAAACCGGCGGACGTTTGATAACATGGGACCGCAAAGCTGATTTGCCGAACATCAAAGTGCCCACGCTCGTCATCGGGGCGAAGTACGACACGATGGACCCGGAGCACATGAAGTGGATGAGCCGGCAAGTGCAACACGGTCGTTACCTGTATTGTCCTGAAGGGAGCCATTGTTCGTATTGGGACGACCAGAAACATTTCTTTCCGGGATTGATAAAATTTTTGAAGGATGTCGATAACGGAACATTCAAGTGAGAGATCATTAAGTTTCGCGAGCAGAAAGTCTACTCGTATTTCGCTTTCGTTGATTCGCAAGACCAAGGGAAAGCGTTTGAATAATCATAAGAGAACCTCGGGAAGAGCAAGCGAGGCGATTCATCAGGAGTGAACCGCCTTGCTTCACGGTTCGCCTTTCTCCTCTTCATCACGGATATTCTCCCAAAAGAAACTTTCTCCACTTTGTTGTAGATTGTAAACGCAACAGCCTCTCACAATCTACAACAACATGATTCCTCCGTCCATCAGAACAGAAATCGAACAGCGCCTTCGCAACATCGAGCGTGAGGAGAACGTTTGCATCTTCTACGCGTGTGAATCCGGCAGCCGCGCGTGGGACTTTGCTTCCGAGAATAGCGACTATGACGTCCGTTTTCTCTACATCCACCCAACCGATTGGTATCTTTCAATTGAAGTGAGACGGGACGTCATCGAGCGTCCGGTTGCCGATGATATTGATTTGAACGGATGGGACATCAGGAAAGCGTTGGCGCTTTTACGTAAATCGAACCCCCCGCTGTTGGAGTGGCTGCAGTCGCCCATCATCTATCACCAAAAGCTCACGGTTGTCGAGAAGATTCGTTCGTTGATGCCGGAGTATTACTCACCGCTTCGGTGTATGCATCACTACTTGCACATGGCACAAGGAAATTTCAGGGAGTATTTGAAAGCCGATGAAGTGTGGGTGAAGAAATACTTCTACGTCCTTCGTCCTGTGCTTGCATGTAAATGGATTGAAGGAGGCTATGGCGTGGTACCAACGGAGTTTCAGAAACTTGTCGACCGGTTGGTTGATTCGCTTTCACTCAAGTCTGCGATTGACGAACTCATCGAACGAAAACGGAACGGACAAGAATTGGATATGGGACCGAAGATTCCCATCATCAGTGCGTTTATCGAGAAAGAGTTGGAGCACTTCGCAACGCTGCCGCATTATCCAAAGAGCAAGAGCAGCGATATCCATCGGCTGGATAAACTTTTTCAAGACTCTCTTGTAGAACTTGAAAACTCACGATGCCAAGCGCGATGAATCAGTTCCTCATCGACAAATGGATGCCGCAGTTCCACACAACAGACGTACATTCCATTTCCATCGCCTCGTCACCGCACAAGATTTATTATTCCGTCCGAAACCTTGAGATGAAAAAGTCGCTCATCATCCGTGTGTTGTTTTCTTTGCGCAGTTTTGATTTCACATTCTCTCGCAAAGAAAACACTCTCGGACTTACGTTTGAGGATTTGCTGAAAAGCGGGTTCATCCTACTTGAAGAGGACCCACCGGCCGAACTTGCGCTCGGGCTTGTTGGAAAATTCTGGACGGCATCAGGCTGTATTCAATTGCTGGATGCAAACGCATTCTCGCAGTTCAACGACATCGGTTACGCAAAAGCAGTCTGGAATTTTCATCTTGATGAACAACCGAACGGCTCGACGATTCTCTCGACAGAAACACGGGTGTTCTGCACGGACGATGTAAGCAGAAAGAAGTTCCTGCGCTACTGGTTTATCGTTGGTCCCTTTAGCGGCTTGATTCGCAGGGAGATGCTGTGTACCATTAAGCGGCAAGTCGAATCATCACGGAGTGTTGTTTGAAAACAGCTATTGTTCTCTTCGCAGTTCTTCTTCATACATCAAGTATTGCTCAACAAAAGTCACCGGCGGAATTTCTTCAAACAATGCCTTCTCCGCCCAAAGCAATTCAAGAAGCATTGAGACGTTGTCCGCAGGAAGAAGATACGCTTGCCCGTAGATTCGCAGTTGAAGGGAGGCGGCTTGCGGAAGCCCAAGAGTCATCACTGAAAAAAGATTCTCTGACGTTAGCGAAGTCGCGAAAGCAACCGCCTGTTCTGCCAAAAGAAATGAGTGAATTCAAATCTCTACAGCAGGAGAATGAGAGAGAAAAGAAAGAGGTGCCAGCTCAACTCGACAAACTCACTGCAAAACCATCACAAGAATTATTAAACGCAATTCGCATAATCGGAGGGGAACTGGACAACGTCATCAAGAACTGTCCGAAGGTTGGTGCGAAACAAATTCTTGATTCAACATGTGTTGAAGCGGCAGAAGCAAAGTCCACAAAAAAAAGACTGGCTGCTTGCAGCGAGTTTCTTTCGACAATCAACTCGAGCTGGAAAACCAGAGTAGAACCGCTGAGCCAAAGTATTCAATCAAGAGAAAAACGTATCGCGCAACTTCTTACAACTGTAAGAAATCCTCAGCTTGCTCTTCAACTAAAGCGCTTGCGCGCTGAATCGTGGCAATCTATTGAACACATATTGAAAACCGTTGATGAAGTTACTCGACTCGCCGCTCAATTCGCTAGATAATGATTTGAAGACCACTTCTTAAAGGAATCTCTCCATGAAAAAGTTTTTTCTTTTCCTCTTTTGTATCCTCGTGCAATTTGCCTTTGCACAAATCCGCCCCGTTCACACCTACTCCATCGTCGCACGTGATTCTGTTACTGGCGACATGGGAGTTGCCGTGCAATCGCATTGGTTCAGCGTCGGCTCGCTCGTCACATGGGCGGAAGCCGGCGTTGGCGCAGTCGCAACACAATCGTTTGTTGACCCTGCGTACGGACCACTAGGACTCGACTTAATACGAGCAGGCAAGACTGCAAGCCAAGCGCTCGACGCGTTACTTGCTTCAGACCCGGGCAAAGACGTTCGCCAGGTTGCCATGATTGATGCAAAAGGAAACGTTTCCACACACACGGGCGCAAAGTGCATTCAAGGCGCGGGACATATTGTTGGCAAGAATTATTCCGTGCAGGCAAACTTGATGTTGAACGAAAAAGTCTGGCCTGCGATGTCGAAAGCGTTTGAGAGCGCGAACGGCGACCTTGCTGAACGGATGCTTGCAGCGCTCGATGCCGCTCAATCGGTTGGCGGCGACATCAGAGGAAAGCAATCAGCCGCAATCCTGATTGTGAAAGCGAAATCGACCGGACGTTCGTGGGCGGACAAGGTGATGGAGCTGCGCGTTGAAGACAACGTAGATCCATTGAAAGAACTCCGCCGCTTAGTGCGAGTTCACCGCGCATACGACCACATGAACAACGGCGACCTCGCCGTCGAGCACAACGATGTGGACGGCGCACTGCGTGAGTACAGCGCGGCCGAGGCGATGTTCCCCGACAATCTCGAGATGAAGTTCTGGCATGCGGTCGCGCTTGTGAATGTTGGCCGAGTGCAAGAGTCGCTTCCCATCTTCAAAGAAATATTTGCAAAGGATATGAATTGGGCAACGCTTGTGCCGCGCCTGCCGCAGACAGGCGTTCTCAAAGACACCGAGGATATCGTTCCAATGATTCTTTCAGTCGCGCCGAAGAAATAGTGAGTTTCATGTCGTCATTGCGAGGAGTCCCGCTTTCTGGGACGACGAAGCAATCCCAACAATTCATGGACATCGACTGGTGGAAAAGAAGTTCTTCGTTTGCATCATGACCAACAAGAACAACACCGTCCTTTACACCGGCGTGACGAATAATCTTGCCAGAAGAGTATGGGAACACAAGCATAGACTGTTGGAAGGATTCACCAAGCGTTACAATGTAGACAAGCTCGTCTATTACGAAATCGTCCATGATGCGTACAATGCAATTGTTCGCGAAAAGCAAATCAAGGGCGGTTCGCGACAGAAGAAGATCGACTTGATTCAGAAGATAAACCCACGATGGAAAGATCTCTCACAGGCTATATGAGATTGCTTCGTCGCTGCGCTCCTCGCAATGACATGGAATCGACAAACAGAATAACATCAATTCAATGACAACCACAAAACCCCAACCCCTCCTTCGCTCCTTCCCTCGCGTCTTCTGGGTCGCAAACGTGATGGAGTTGTTCGAGCGCGCAGCTTACTACGGACTCAACTCCGTGCTCGCGATTTATCTCACCAACTCCATCGTTCAGGGCGGACTCGGCTTCTCTGAACAATCCGTCGGCTTCCTGCAAGGGCTTATCTACGCGCTCACTTATATCATCCCGATACTTGGCGGCGCGCTGGCCGACCGCTACGGTTATCGTCGGATGCTGCTCGTGGCATTCTCGCTCCTCTCAGTTGGCTACTTCGTCAGCGGCCAGATGAGCGCGTACGGCGCAGTGTTCGCCAGTCTGCTCATCATGGCAACAGGCGCGGGACTCTTCAAGCCAATCATCTCAGGAACACTTGCACGCACAACAACTGAAGAGAACTCCGGCTTCGGTTTCGGAATTTACTATTGGATGATAAACCTTGGCGCTTTTCTCGCGCCACTTGTGGTCAGCTACATCAAAGGCTTCTCGTGGAATTACGTGTTCATCGCCTCGTCATTGTACTGCGCCCTTATGCTGTTGCCAACATTGTTCCTCTACAAAGACCCGCCGAAACCGGAAAACACAAAGAGTTTGAAAGAAGTCCTAAGCGGTGCAGCAATGGTCTTGGGTGATGCCCGCTTCATGCTGATGATTTTCGTGTACTCCGGATTTTGGATTTTGTACTTTCAAAACTTTGGCTCAGTGCTCTGGTTCCTTCGCGACTTCGTTGATGCAGCGCCTGTGAATAGGTTGTTTGCATCGCTCGGGCTCACCCTAAAATTCGACGCGGAGTTCGTCACCATCATCAACGCCGGAACAATTATTTTGCTGCAAGTTCTGGTCAGCCGCGCCGTCAAGGACATCAAGCCGCTGCCGACGATGATTAGCGGCATGGTGATTGGCGCAATCGGTTTCATCTGTCTCGCATTTGCAAGCAACGCGTGGATATTCATCCTCGGCATTGCAGTCTTTTCCATTGGCGAGATGACGGCACATCCGAAGTATTACAGCTACATCGGACTCGTTGCACCTGCGGACAAAAAAGCTGTGTACATGGGCTACGCGTTCCTTTACGGTGTTATCGGCAGTCTTATCGGCTCCAACCTCGGCGGCGCGCTGTACGAATCCATGCTCAAACCTTTTGCAGGTCAACCGGGCATCGAAAGCTCGTACAGCCTGCCCGCCGAAGTGCGCAGCACGAAGGCGGGAAATTTTTGGATGATGTTTGCCGCGCTCGACATCGTTGCCGTTCTCGGTTTGCTCCTTTACAACCGTTACTTTGCCGAAGACACACCCGCAACCAACGCCCGCGCCCGGCAAATCATGATTGCCATCTACTCGCTTCTCGTTCTTACCGGCGGATGGTTTTTCTACACATCGGTGTTCGGCGGCGCAACAGTGGCGTACAAGACGATGGTGCAGGCGGTCATTATGTTGTTGATTGGCGCGGGAGGAGTGTTCATCAGCATGAAGCATCGGCATTCACCATTGTAGCGGCACGACATGTCGTGCCGCTACAATGGTCTCTCCATGAAATGAACACCAAAAACCAAATGCAACCAGATTTGCATTTAGTAGCACCAAATGCGATATTAGGCACGTATGGTTCAGCGAAACTTTTGGATAGAACAAATCGACCGCGCATGGAGCCGGCGCAGCGTCGTTTGGCTTTCAGGCGTAAGGCGAGCCGCGAAAACAGTGCTCTGCCAGAGCATGCCGGACGTCGAACACTTCGATTGCGAGCTACCGCGCACACGGACAATGTTGGACGACCCGGAATCGTTCCTCAAAGATTTTCGGGGACGCCGTATTGTGCTGGATGAGATTCACCGGCTGGCAAACCCATCGGAGTTGTTGAAAATTGCCGCCGACTATTTTCCAAAGACTAAGGTCCTCGCAACGGGTTCGTCCACGCTCGGCGCTTCAGCAAAGTTCAAGGATTCCTTGACGGGAAGAAAAACAGAACTGTGGCTCACGCCGATGATGTCCGCCGACCTGAACGACTTCAAGCGCACAGACTTGAAGCACCGTTTCCTGCATGGTGGGCTGCCGCCGTTCTTTTTGGCGTCCGACTTCCCTGAGCGAGACCTTCAGGAATGGATGGATGCATATTGGGCGAAAGATATTCAGGAACTCTTTCGCTTGGAACGGCGACATTCATTCCAGAAGTTCATCGAGTTGTTGATGGCGCAGAGCGGCGGCATCTTTGAAGCAACGAGTTTCTCGAAGCCCTGCGAAGTCAGCCGAAGCAGTATTACAAACAATTCGTCCGTTCAGTTCTCGGTGCGCAACTGAAATCATTGCTGCGCCAAAACTGTACGGGTTTGATACCGGCGTCGTTCGCTACTATCGAGGATGTCACACATTGCGGCAGGAAGACCTCGGACATCTTTGGGAGCATTACGTATTGAATGAACTTCATCATTCGAAAACGCGGGAAGGCTCCGATAGCGATCGAGTGCAAGTGGGCGGCGAAGAAGTTTGACGCCGCAAACCTCCAGGCGTTTGCAAGACAATACCCGAAGGCAACGATGTTCGTCGTGACACAGGATGTTGAGCGCCCGTATTCGCAGAAGGTCAATGGCATTTCCGTAAAATTCGTCAGCCTGCCCGCACTCGTTGAGGCGGTAGCAGACCATACCGTTTGAAATCTGCAAACGGGCTTCCCGCTCACGTTTCGCACCACGAACGGCTTCTTCACGGCAGTATGTTCAAAAGGACAACCATGTACATCAAAGACCTGAAGCACTGCGATGAATTCCTTGCAGGCGACAGCACAATCCTGCGAGAACTGCTTCATCCCGATGCCGCTTTTCGGCATCCCGTACCGCGGGACAAATCTGAACTTTCGCTACGCTACAGCCTCCCGCACGCGCTGCTGAAGCCCGGCACAGCTTGAAGACATCCGAAGTTTACTACATTCCTCCGCACGCGCAGCAGTTCATCGAAAACATCGGGACAACGGATTTGAAATTTCTTTGCATCGTTGACCCTACGTGGCGGAAGGAAGTCGAGGAAGTGTACGAGGCATCGAGGTGGACATTCCCCAAATCAAAAAACGGAAAAAGCTTGCCACAAAGACACCAAGGCACAAAGGGTTCACAAAGTTTTTTTAGGATCAGATTCTTGGGCATCCTATTCCACAATAGTGTCCATGACTTTAAAGAGCATTTTCTTCGTGAATCCTTAGTGACTTTGTGCCTTTGTGGCTATTCTTTGTTTTTTGTTTTCGGGAATCTCCAAGCATCGAGCAATTGGTATTACTCATGCTTATTGATAGATTGTATCGGCATTGGAAATGAGAGATGCGTTAGCAAAGCGGCAAAAAGAGCGGCGGAAGAACGGAACAAAGACTCTTCAAAATCTTATGAAGTTTCCCTACAAGATTGAGCTTACGCCACTTTCAAAGACAGACGGTGGTGGTTATCTGGCAATTATCCCGTTGCTAAAAGGTTGCCAAAGCGATGGGCAAACACCGGATGAAGCGATCAACAATTTGCGCGAAGCACAGCAAGCATGGCTCGAATCAGCACTGAAGCACGGAGACGAGATTCCTGTTCCTCGATTGCACGAACGATAAACCGCTAAAGCGGTTTCTATTTTTTTCTATTCCTCCTTTTCAACTCACTGAAGTGAGGTGTTCATGAGAAATGGGAGAGGATATCACATTAACACCCGACTTTCCCGCATGGCTTCATAGCACAAAAAGGCGGGCAGGCAGTCGGGTGCTTAAGAGAAAGCATAAAAAAACTTCAACCGCTTCTTCTTAGAAACGTGGACGAGAACCCGGTCTTCGGATTGATTGTGGCGATTTACTCTCAATTAAATTGAGATCCGTCATCGGGCAGTGATACTTTTCGTCCAGGTGTCTAGAAATCTGTTTGAAAACCCTTCTTCAAAAAACCTAACCGCAGAGATCGGAGAGAACGCAGAGAAATGAAAGAAATAGAAACACTTTTTTTCCCTCTGCGATCTCTGTGCTCTCTGCGGTTTCAAAACACGGGTTTTCATCCGGGCTTCTAGGAGTCCTTCGGACAGCGGTTTCCTCAATAAACAATCCGAACTCCTAACCTCAAACCATAAGTAATGGCAATTCCCTTTTCCGGCATCTTAGAAATCGAGTCAAAACCTGCCCGCCGAAGTCCGTTCCACGAGTCTAGCGACTCGAGGAGTCGTAGACAGGACCTAGGCGGGCGCTTCGGCTTCGTCCGCGCCATCTCGCCAACGATGAAGCAATCACCAACGGACACGTTCATCCCTCCCGCGCTGATTGCAAAACACAATCTTCGCAAGGGGGTTTTTGTCGAAGGAACCGCCGAAGAAAAGAAAAACAAAAGCCCCGAAGCAAAAACCATCGAGCGCGTCAACGGGATTTCTTCCGCCGGGTGGTTGAAGGTGAAAGAATTCTCCGAGCACGAAGTCGTTTCGCCGAACGAAGTCATCAAGCTTGAAGGAGCCGACTCCTCGCCCGCCGGAAGGCTTGGAAGAATTCCAATGCGTGTCGTAGATTTATTTTGTCCCGTCGGCAAAGGACAGCGGGCACTCATCGTCTCGCCGCCGAAAGCCGGAAAAACAATGCTCATGCAGCAGCTCGCACACGCCATCAGCCACAACAATCCCGAAATTGATTTGCTTGTGCTGTTGATTGACGAGCGACCCGAAGAAGTCACGGACATGAAACGCTCAATTAAAGGACAAGTCTTCGCAAGCTCCAGCGACAGCGAGCGCGGCACGCACGTGCGGCTTGCTCAACTTGTGCTGGAGTACGCAAAGCGAAAAGTTGAAGCCGGAAAGAATGTGGTCATCCTTCTCGATTCGCTCACGCGTCTCGGACGGGCGTTCAACATCCACCAGAAGAGCAGCGGCAGGACAATGTCCGGCGGCGTTGATGCGCGGGCGTTGGAGATTCCGAAGCGCATATTCGGCGCTGCGCGCAATTGCGAGCATGGCGGCTCCCTCACCATTATTGCAACAGCGTTGATTGACACCGGCTCGCGCATGGATGAACTCATTTTTCAAGAGTTTAAGGGCACGGGTAACATGGAACTCGTGCTCGACCGCGATTTGGCAAACGAACGCATCTTTCCTGCCATCAATCTTGGAATGTCGGGAACACGGCGGGAAGAATTGCTCTTTGGCGAGGCAACGACGCTCCATCAAAACCTCCGCCGCTCGGTTGCAAAGATGGCGCCGCGGGAGGCGATGCTTACCTTGCAGAAAATGTTGCAGCAGTTTCCGACGAACGAACTTGTCTTATCCAGATTCTGAGCGAAGCGAAGAATCTCACTGCCAATTGGAAAGTGACACTTTAGCAGGATGTTGAAAAACGGTGATGAAAAAAAGTTTTGAACCGCTCCCAAAGGGATCCCTTCGGAGGCGGTTTGTCTTTTTTCACCAGCCTGCTAGAACTGAAAGAAGCAAAAAGAAGCAGTCTTGCTTTCTTACTTCGTTTTCTTTACGATGAACCATGCAAAACGCTTTGCCATACGTTTGGGACTACAACATAACGCCCGAGCAGTTCACGACATTGCTTGAAGGAAAACTCACCATTGGTCGTCTCGACCGCGATTGGGCAATGCTTCGATTGATTGAGTACGCATCCTACGAAGACATCATTCGAACTATAGGAATGAAAAACTTGCTTAACGAATATCCTCGTCTCCGTTCACGCATCCGTTCCGTCAGCCGCAAACGCGGATTCGACTTTCTTGTTGATTGGGTTCCGACTCATCATCCTGAATGGCTTCAGTAGCATGCCGCGAATCTCCTTTGACGACATCTACAAATTCCAGGACACTGTTCTTGCAACTCTCTCAAATACAGACACAGAATTCTATCTCACTGGCGGAACCGCCGCCTCACGAGGATATTTGCATCATCGCTTCTCTGACGACCTGGATTTTTTTGTGAACGATGACAACCGCTTCACGCTCTGGGCGGATAGATTTCGTCACACTCTCCTTTCGCTTCCAGATTCAGAATGTACTGTGCAAGTAAACGAAAACCGTTTCGTCCGGCTCTTACTTGAATACCAAAACATTTCTCTGAAAATAGAGCTCATCAATGACGTTCCCGCACGCGTCGGAACTCCTTCCTTTCATCCCCAACTTGGACGACTCGACACGGCGGAAAATATTCTCGCGAACAAGGTCAGCGCGGCAGTGGACAGAAACGAGCCGAAAGACCTTGCAGACATTTGGGGGTTCTGCACGAAACTCAATTTGAATCTTCGTGCCGCAATCACCAACGCGCAAGGCAAAGCGGCAGGAATTTTTCCGGCAGATGTTGCGCGAGTGTTATGTTCCGTAAATCAATCGGACTGGGAAGTCGTGAACTGGATTGAGCGTCCTCCGCTTAAGCAATTCCAATCTGGGCTAATCTTGCTCGGTGAAGAATTGCTTCGCCCAAGCTAGAATAGCGCAACATTCTTGTCCACGAAGGGCTGCCTTCGGCAGAAGTTACACGAAAAGTTTTCTAGAAGCACGGACGAAAAGCTGGGAAGAAAGAACTCATCCGCAGAGAACGCAAAGAACGCAGAGGAAATATTTGGAATTTATTTAGAATAGAAACCAATTCAATTAGATTTTTTCTCTGCGACCTCGGCGCTCTCTGCGGTTAGAATTTTTTCTTAGTTTTCGACTATGCCTCTAGGAAACACTCTTACCCACAGAAGACTTGAATAGACAGCGAAGCTCGGTTTACTCAATAACTGATGTTACGCACTGGCAATCTGAAAAGATACTTTGTGGCAAATCGCGTTGTTCACATGACGCTCCTCTGGAGCTTCCTGTCTATCATTGTTGTTGGTTTCTATAAACATAATGCCCCTGACGGGGCTTCCAGAAGACGAGGAAACGCCGTAGGCGTGGCATGTTTATAGAACTTCATCGAAAGTAAACGAGCAAAAGCTCCGTCAGGAGCGATATGTACTCGTTTGCGTAACATCAGTGAGTCGAATCTAAAAAGGTATTCCATGTGAATTTATATTTTGATTTCATTCTAAAATCACTATCGAAATAAAGCAAAACTACCTTTTTAGAGTAGACTCATCATCAGTCAATAATAAAAATATTTCGTGTTCCTTCTGCCGAAGGCATCCCTTCGGGAGTGCCCTTCGTGGACAAATAATCTTTGGCGTATCAAATGCATACTACCGTTCTCAACATCCTAACACCAACCAACTTCAACTTCTGGCGCACAGCCTACAGCCACGGCTGGGCGGACTTGCCGCCGTTCTCTTACAATTCTGATACTGAAGAGCTTTCACGAGTATTGACAGTGGATAGTGGAACGGTAGTTTCAGCCCTGTTGAAGGCAAAAGGAAAAAGGATAAAGGTAAAAATCGATTCAGTAAAACCTCTTTCATTATTCCAAAAGCAATTTCTGATCTCGCAACTGAAAAGCTGTTTGCGCCTGAACGAAGATTTCTCGGACTTCCATCGCGCAGCAAGATGGCATCCCGAATACAAATGGATTGGAACGTCAGGCTCCGGCAGAATGCTGCGCGCACCGACAGTGTTTGAAGACGTTCTAAAAATGATTTGCACAACCAACTGCACATGGGCACTTACAAAATTGATGGTGACAAATCTCGTAGAACATTTTGGTGAAGAATTCCATAGGACGCTTCATGCTTTTCCAACGGCAGAAGCAATCGCTGCATCTTCTGAAAAATATCTTCGTAAAGAAATCAAAGCAGGCTACCGCTCGCCGTACTTGATTGAGCTTGCAGAACGTGTTGCGTCCGGCAAACTCGATTTGGAATCCTGGCGAACATCAGACTTGCCGACCGATGAACTCTTCAAGCAGATGCGGCAAGTAAAAGGAGTCGGTCCATACGCAGCAGGCAATCTCATGAAACTCGTCGGACGTTATGACTATCTCGGACTCGATTCATGGGTGCGAGCGCAATACTACAAGCTTCATCGCAACGGACGAACAGTGAAAGATTCCACCATCGAAAAGCATTACGAGCCGTACGGCAAATGGCGCGGACTCTTCTTTTGGCTGGAGATGACGCGGTATTGGCATGACGATAAGTTCAAACTGTAAGGGAAGCGGGAGACTGCAGACCGGAGACCGATTACAGATTACGGATTACTGAGTTCTTTATGCTGCAAGAGAAAGCACTAAAACCCCTCAACATCTTTTTCAAGATTGCGACGTTCACGTTTGCACTCTCCACGTTTTCATTCGGCGTGGTGAGGGACGATACTCTCTGGATACTGTGGCGCGATAAGACTTCCCTCGCGTTCACACTTCTCGGCATCTCGTTGCTCATGGGAGTAGGCTGGTGGTTCACGGCGCGTCGTCGCAGAGCGCCTGCTTATTGCTATTGAAGCTAACTAAGGAGAATGTGTGGACGTAGAGAAAATAAAGTCGCTGTACGAATATAACGTCTGGGCAAATACGAGAATCGTCAGGGCGGCATCTCGGTTGACACAAGAACAGTTCACGAAGAATCTTGGCGGCAGCTTTCAGTCCGCAATACGCTCGTGCACATAATGTCTGCCGAGTGGGTTTGGTTGATGCGCTGCGAGGGTGTTTCGCCAAAGGAAATGTTGGCAGCTTCGGAGTTTCCGACACTTGACTCGCTCAAACAACGATGGGGCGAAATCGCCCGCGAGCAATCAGTATTCTTCGGAACAGTTACCGAAGAATCCCTGAATTCCTTCGTCACATACACGAACTTCCAAGGCGAGACTTTTTCGTACACGCTTTGGCAGATACTTCAGCATAATGTCAATCATTCAACCTATCATCGAGGACAACTCACGACGATGCTTCGTCTGCTTGGGGCCGAACCGGTTGCAACAGACTTTCTCCTTTTCTATGACTCGTAAGCTTACCGTGAGCTTCGTTTTCTTGCCCTCGACGATTCGATGCCACAAAAAGTTCGAGAGGCTTATTGCTCAACAAGGAAGACACGACGGAGTCGTGTCCCTACAATTTCAGTTTGGGTAGGGACATGCCTCCGGCATGTCCTGCTAAAATGTACGATGACTAAAGACCAAGCTCTCTCCCAAATCGAAAAAGAATTTGCAACCGCGGAACATGCAAAGATCACCGGCAACGACGGCATGGCTCGCGTCTGCGCACGGCGGGCAGTGGGAATTGCAACTACGTTCTGGCTGCAAACAAATCCGAGACAAGGCTGGGGCGTTGACGCAATGAGCCAACTTCGTTTTCTTGCCCTCGACGATGCGATGCCGCAAGAAGTTCGAGATGCGGCAAAACGACTTACCACAAAGATTACAGAACAGTTCACTTCTCCCTTCTCAACAAACCCAATCAACGACAGCAAAATCATCATTTCTCATCTCATGGGACAACAATGAAGAAAGCATTCCTACTCCTCGCACTTCTCACAACACTCGCGACAGCGCAGCCGATTCAATTGGATATGAATGTGTTTGCCGAACGCCGTGAAGCGTTCATGAAAAAGATGGAGCCGAACAGCGCGGCTATCTTTCCGTGCAAACCGGGATATCTGCGCAACCTCGACGTCGAGTACGACTACAGGCAGGAGAGCAACTTCTACTACTTGAGCGGATTTGAAGAGCCGGAAGCAATTCTCATCATCAATCCTTCTGCGCCGAAGCACAAGTATGTGATGTTTGTGAGAAAGCGTGACGCCGGCAGAGAAACGTGGGACGGTGCGCGTGCTGGGGTTGAAGGTGCGATGACAACGTTCAAAGCTGACACCACGTATGTGTTTGATGATTTCCAAAGCAAAGCATATCGCCACTTCGCATACGGCGGAACGATTTATTACACGTTCGGCATCAACATGAAGATTGATGATATGATGAGAGAGATGTTTGTCGAGCGACGCAGCGGCGGCAACTGGCCCATTGCCGACCCCTCAGCAATTCTTGCGGAGATGCGTGTGATAAAGAACGACGGCGATTTGAAGATGGGAATGCAAAAGGCAGTGGAGATTTCTGCAAAAGCTCACATCGAAGCAATGAAGTCCATTGAGCCGGGAATGAATGAATCAGAGATTCAAGCCGTGTTTGAGTTTGTTTATCGAAGAAACGGCTCGCCGCGCAACGGCTATCCATGCATCGTCGGGTCGGGACCGAACAGTTGCACACTGCATTACAACAAGAACACTCGCACGATGAAGGACGGCGAACTGCTTCTCATGGACTGCGGCGCCGAGTACGGCTACTACTCTGCCGACATCACCCGAACAGTTCCGGTGAACGGCAAGTTCACGAAAGAGCAACGGGAGATTTACCAGATAGTGCTCGACGCGCAGAACGCAGCGATGCGTTTGGTAAAGCCGGGCTTGATAAAGAAAGAGCTGGATGCCGCGATTGATTCCGTGCTCGGCAACGGTTTGGTGAAGTTAGGTTTCATCAAAGACAAGAAAGACTTCCGTACCTTCACGCTGCACGGCTACTCACACTGGATAGGGCTTGAAGTGCACGACGTTGGCAGCTACACACTGAACGGGAAGTCGAGACCGCTTGAAGCGGGTATGTGCTTCACACTCGAGCCGGGCATTTACGTGCGACCCGATCTGTTTGAGAAGATGAAATACCCAGACGGGGAGATTGAAAAGTTCCGTAAGAAGATTGAGCCGTACTTGAACATCGGCGTGCGGATTGAGGATGATATTCTCGTGACGGAGAACGGCTATATCAATATGAGCGCGAATGCGCCGCGAGAGATTGATGTAATTGAAAAGTTGATGAAACAGAAGGGGGTGGGAAATTCCGCGAACTAATTTCTTTTCACATCACTCGTTGTCAAATATCGATAACTGAACACCAGATTCAGGATCGAGAATGACTTTTCGAGGAATCAGCCTGCTTCCATTGAGCCCGCCGAGCCTGTTAATGTTTTCGGTGACCAATGGCAAACAGTACTTTTGCATTTCTTCATTTACTTGAGGCGTATTAAAGCGTAGCACATTCCATCCAACAGTTTTCAAATCATTGTCGCGACGATTGTCTTCCGATGCGCGACGCGGGTGTGAATGCCACGTGTCTCCGTCGGTCTCAACATCTATCTTTCCTTTGTGACAGTAGATCGCGAAGTCAAGCGCGTAATCGCGGTTCTTTATTCGTACAAATTCTTGCCGATATGCGAACGCGTTTGAACTCAGCCCACATCTTGTCTTCCAATGTGCTCTCATCAAAGAGATCATTGATTTCTTCCGCCGCCACCAGTTTCTCTAACGTGGTCGAGATGAAGATGATGCGTCTGAAGCGTCTGCTCAGAATAGGCTTGGACAGTCTTTGAAGTTCGCCAATCGAAATTTTGAAATACTCTTTCTCACTCTGTTCGTTGCGAGGTTCCTTTGGAAAGAGTTGACGTCGTTTGGCTTTCTTGATGTGTTCAACTTCAGAAAAATAGTTCACCGCATAGGCCTCATTGCCAAATTCTTTTGTTTGATAGAAAGCCAACCACTGGGGCGGCCAGCGTTTCTTGAGGCGGCTTTCGACACTGTCAGTTGGAATTCTATACCAATGCTCCTCGCGAAGGATCGAAAAATCTCTTTTGTAATTGAGAAGGGCAACAAGAACCTCGAATTTCGTTGTCATCACTCGCGAACTCGCCTGCTCAACCATTTCTTGAATGACGCTTGACTTTCACCCGAGGGCTTTCCCAACAGTAGTCCTTCAACGCTGATGTCTTCGTCAAGGTCTTCCCAATGAATGCCGTGACCCTTTCCAATCAATCTCCACTTGTTTCGTTCGTCAGTGGTTCCATGCAACAGACGCGGATACCAAGCGAGAGGAACTGTAATCGTTCGACCGTCGCTGAGGTCAACGCTCAAACTATCTTCCGTCACGGACACACGAAGCGCGTTCGGGATTTCAAGTTCAATGACCGAAGAATTCATTCCATTTCCCAATGAGATGTTGCTGATGCGTTATGATTTCTTTCTGTATAATACGAATATGCACTGGCTCCTCCCTATCAGAAGCGTAGAAGAAAAAGCGATATGGTCCGACTGTGAGAACAGTGGGCATCTCTCAATCCCCTAAACACGTCCCCACCGCCCGCGCGGCAAACACAAGCTGCGAGTCGGGAGGAACAAGGCGCTGCTTGCCGACTGCGTCTTTAAGCGGAACAGTGACGACATTATTTTGCCGCAGGCTGGCCATCACACCAAACCCTCCACGAGAAGCAGCTTCGAGTGCGACTGTGCCGAAAAGCGTTGCTAGAATTCTATCGAAGGCCGTTGGGCTGCCGCCGCGTTGCACGTGACCAAGAACGGTGACGCGGGTTTCAAGCCCGGTTTCTTCTTCGATGCGCCTTGCGACCAATTCGCCGATGCCGCCAAGCCGCATGGGGTCGGTCCGTTTCGTATCCATTTGCTTCACGCTAATGTCGCCGCCGAAGGCCTTTGCGCCTTCTGCGACAGAGATGATGCTGAACTTTGCCCCTTTACTTCGCTTCAACACTGCTTCGAACACTGATTCCCACTTAAAAGAAATTTCGGGAATCAAAATAATATCTGCGCCGCCCGCAACGCCTGCACCCAGCGCAATCCATCCCGCGTAGCGTCCCATCGTTTCAACAACCATCACACGATGATGAGCAGAGGCAGTGGTCTGCAATCGGTCAATCGCTTCCGTCGCAACCGCACGCGCTGAGTCGTGACCAAATGTGATATCTGTTGCGTCAAGGTCGTTATCAATCGTCTTCGGTACACCGACAACGTTGAGGCCCATTTCGGAAAACGTATTTGCGATAATTTGTGTTCCGTCTCCGCCGATAGTAATGAGCACGTCAAGTTTCAAGTCGCGATAATGTTCCATCACTTGCTGCGACGCATCAACAATGCGGATGTTGGCGCCGGTGCCCATCGGAAAGTGGAAGGGGTCTCCTTTATTGGATGTGCCGAGGATTGTTCCGCCCATGTTGATGATGCCGGTAACGTCGCGAGGCGTAAGCTCGCGATGTCGTCCTTCCACCATTCCTTCGTAGCCATCAAGAATGCCGATGACCGTTGCGTTGAAATGCGCCATCGCCGGTTTGGCGACGCTGCGAATAACGGCGTTGAGTCCGGGACAATCACCGCCGCCGGTGAGTATGCCGATGCGTTTGAGTTTCATATCCATAAGAAGAAAAGATGTCGCCACCAAGTCTCTCCCGAGGGGATGCCCTCGGCAGAAGAACACAAAGGGTTCACAAAGTTTTGCCTGTTGAAGGAAACAGCATCAATATACATCTTCGCCCTCACTTTGTAAACGCCACTGCTTGCACCTCTCTGAAATCTTTCGTTTCTTGTAAGTGATCCCATGAGCACTGCTGAAGAATACAAGAAATCTCTGAAAATGGCGGAGGCAGAAGAGATGCTCGACCTCGTCATCTATCGACCAATCGCCTTCGTAATCGTCAAACTGATTTACCGCCTGCCCATCACGCCAAATCAAGTTACGTATGGCGCTTTGATTGCAGGACTCATTTCTGCAATTCAATTCTCCAGAGGAACGCCGAACGGATTCGCGTGGGGAGCCATTTGGTTTGCGATTGCAAACGTTCTCGATTGCGGCGACGGAATGCTTGCGCGCCTACAAAAGAGCGGCACGCCACTCGGCAGGATTGTTGACGGCATTGTTGATTGGGCGTCGAGCGTTGCAATCTTCTTCGGACTCGGCGTTGGAATGTCGGCGTACTTCGAACAACCGCTCTACTGGATCCTTGCAATCGCTGCGGGCGTCACTTCAGGCTATCAGGCAATGGTGTTTGATAAGCGACAGCAAGAATATATCTCCACCGTCCGCGGCGAAAAGAACTTTATGGAACGTGAAAGTGAGAGGGTTGATTCAGAATTGCAGAAAAACAGTAACCCGATACGCAAACTATTTCTTTCTGCATACAAGTCATACATGATGGTGCAGGAAGGCCCGCAAACGAGCGAAGAAGAAATCAAGCAGTATCTGCCGGAAGTGTATCAGCAATACAACAAAGGCATTATGCGCTGGTGGACGTGGCTTGGTCCGACGACAAACCGCACGATGTTGATGATTGCAGGACTGCTTGCTCATCCGGAATGGTTTTGCTGGGTCGTTGTTGTCCCGATGAATGGGTATTTGCTATTCATGTTCTGGCGGCAGAAACAAATAACTCGCCGTCTCGATGAAGCCTCGAAGTCGTCCACCCTTCGCACGGTAAGCATCGTAGCGTGATCGTACATCCTTTACTTACTCGAAAGGCTCCTATGAATCAAATTATGTTGGATCGTAACGAAAACCAATACGGGCCCGCTCCTGCATGTTACAGAGTGCTGCACGAAGCAAACCTCGAACAGCTCAGTTTGTACTCACGCGACTTCGCAAAAGGGAGAAAGAGCGAGCTGTCGCAACGACTTGCTGACGAAATTGGAATCCCTGAAGAGCGTGTGTTGCTGAGTTACGGCAGCGAGGACATGCTGAAGCAGGTTGTGCACTGCTACTTGCATCAAGGCGAGCGCTTGTTGTTGCCGCAGCAATCGTGGTGGTATTACAAAAAGATTGCAAAGGAAGTTCACGGCGACCATGTTGAGTATCCGCTCTACGAGCGAGGAAGTCGTTTTGAGTTTGATGTTGATGAAATCATAAAGCTGTACAACATCCACACACCGCATCTCATTCTCATCGCATCACCCAACAATCCAACCGGCAGCACGATGAGGCGCGATGAGCTTGCCCGGCTGATTGATTATTGCTCGTCTTCATTCGTCGTTCTTGACCAGGCGTATTTTGGTTTTGAAGATTCCTCAAACAATCACTTGAAGGATTTACTCAACATGCACAGCCGTTTGGCTGTGCTGCGAACCTTCTCAAAATACTACGCGCTTGCGGGCCTTCGTATTGGCTACACGTGTGTTGGTACCGAGCTTGCGCATTTGATTGAATTCAGTGCACGCTATCTTGGCTACAATCAATTAACAGAAAAGATTGCTCTTGCTGCTCTTTCGGACAACGCCTACTACGAGCGCATCACGCACTACATGAGCGAAGACAAAGCGTTGTACATTCAAGAACTGAATAAGCTGGATGGGTTCAAGGCATTCGAGTCCGATGCGAACTTCATGCTTGTCCGGTTCCCTGTTGAGCACAAGAAAGTATTGCAGGATGGCTTGAAGCAGCGTGGGGTGATTGTAAAATTCCTCGACGACCCCGGCGTAACAGATTGCATCCGCATTACCATTGGTACACGTGACCAGAATATGCGTGTCATCCGGGCGTTCAAAGATGCCGCGGCAAGTTTTTCTGTCAAAGTGGAGATGGCAAGGTAATGACGGCTGTTATTCTTGCGGCAGGGGTTTCTTCACGCCTCCGCCCACTGACCACCGATACGCCGAAGTCGCTGCTCGAAGTCGGAGACAAGCCGTTGTTGCAGCGGAACCTTGAGACACTGAAGCAAGAGGGAATCACGCGTTGCGTGATTATTACAGGGTATCTGCAGGAAATGATCGAATCCTTCGTTCACTCGCTTCGCCCCGGAATAGAAATCGAGTTCATCTACAATCCTGTGTACGAGCAAACAAACAACAACTACTCGCTGTGGCTTGCCCGTCCGGCAGTTGACGGACAAGAGATTGTCCTGCTTGATGCGGACATCCTGTTCGACCGGAGAATTCTCTCTCGCCTTCTTGCATCCTCTCATAAGGATGCACTCATCATGCGTGCAAGCGATCATCTCGGTCACGAAGAAATAAAATGTGAGCTGGATGATGAGGGAGCAGTTGTGAAGATTGGAAAGCATCTCGACCCGAAAAAGTCGGCAGGCGAATCGCTCGGCATAGAAAAGTTTTCCGCAACAACAACAAGTAAGTTGTTTGACGTTCTTTCCCGCCGCCACGTCCATGATGAATTCTATGAAGCGTCGTTCCAGGAAGTGATTGACAATGGCGCAAGGATTTTTGCTGTGGAAAGTGATGGGCTCCCGTGCATGGAAATCGATACGCCGGACGATCTCGCAGCCGCTGAAGAACTTGCAAAGAAATTGCAGTGACCAAGAACAGGTATTCTTACGTTAGGTCGGTTAAGTCCAACACTTCCGACGAGCTCATCAACACATATCTCATACGTCCGCTTGCAGGCATCTTCGTCCGTTTGTTCTTTTACACTCCCATCACTCCAAATCACGTTACCATCGCATCAACTCTCGTCGGTTTCCTTGCCGCGTATTTCTATCTCGACGGAACGCACGCCCTTAACATCATCGCCGGACTCTCCATCACGCTGAAGGATATTCTTGATTCGGCAGACGGACAGCTTGCGCGAGCAAAACAGCTATACGGCCGCATTGGCCGCTTCCTTGATTCTATCGGAGATTTCTTCGTCAACTTGTTCGTCTTTGCTGCAATCGCAATAGCGCTTTTCCGTTTTACAGAATCCATCTTCACAATTATTTTAGGATTGCTCGGCTTCCTCGGCATAACGCTCCGCGTGTCGTATCATGTCTTCTACCAAACGTCGTACCTCCATCTGCAGGATGCATACCAAGTGAACCGAGTGACGGAAGAAATTCGCGAAGAGGACTTGCAGCAAGATCAACTGACGCTTTGGCTGCAAAGTTTTTTCCAATTCTTATATGGTTTGCAAGATAGATTGATGGTAAGCATTGATGCGTGGTGTAGAGGCGAAGTGGTAAAGAGTGAACGGAACGACGACGCGTGGTATGGCGATCGAGTGGGGCTGGGAATTTCAGGCTTGCTTGGACTTGGGACAGAATTGTTTCTGCTAATGGTATTTTCTGTGATGAATCAGCTCGAAAGCTATCTGTACTTCAGTCTCTTCATGATGAATGGCGTGTGGCTTGCATCCGTTGTCTATCGAAAGGGAGTACTCGCTCGAAAGCTTACGCTTGAGAACTCTCCCGCTCGCCGATGAGATTATCCATTATGCTGATGTGCTGTTCCAGCGTGATTCCTAATAGCTCCCGCAATCCTTCCGTCGCGTGTACATGCCCGGCAGGGAAGCCATCCGTGTCAACCATTTTGCGCACTGCTTCGGTATAGGTTTCCAGCCGAATCGAGCGCTCCATCACGCCATGATCACTTTCGCTGATCGCCAGCGATGAACGAACGGCTTTGAGCAAGCCAACTTCTTCTTCGCCCGGCACCCCCTCTGCCCACATGTGCTTAAGAAAACTTCTGTAGAGTGTTACCGCTTCCTTTCGCAGCAACGAACGACGCTCGTTCAGCGCTCGTTCTTTGGCTTCTTCTTCTCGCTTCCACAATGTACCGCGGGTGGCTCGCTGCTCGAACACTCTGCGCGCTTCTTCCTTCCTGTTCAAGTCATTGAGAATGTCCATCTCATAGTCTTGCGCCCTTGTGTTGGAAGGGGCGATTGCATAGACGGTCTCGATTTCAGCACGCGCTTTATCGTATTGCTGCTGACGATAGAGCTCATCAACCTTTTTCAATGCCGCATCAATCTTCCCCTTGCGGATGGCGCGCTTTTCTTCTTCCTCGCGCTCCTTCACTGCGTGATCGGCCAACTCCTTCTGCAGCGCTTCAACCTCACGCAAATGTTCTTCGCGCCAACGCCGCGTGCCTTCCTTTCGCTTCAGTTGTGTTTGCCGGGCCTCATAGATTTCGACCTCGAGTTGCTTTGCCTCTTCATCATCGGGGTTGACGAGATAGACCTTCGTCACCTCCTTCATCGCATCTTCGTACCGCTCCTCTGCAAGAAATCCTCTTGCCGCTTCAAAATACGTGCGCAGCTTTTTCTGTTGCGCCAATCTCCGACCTTCAGCAATTGCCTGGCGTACAGCCTCTTCGTGGTTTTTCGTCAGCACCTCTTGTTCATGCTTGAGCCGCTCGATTTCTGACTGACGAAGTCGTTCTGCTTCTTCATCCATGCGGCGTTTTTCCTCAAGCAGGCGGTGCTCTTCTTCTTCAAGTCGCCGTGACTCCTGTTCTCCTTTCTGTTTGGCTTCAAGCTCAATGCGGCGCCGCTCTGCTTCCAGAAGCTTCTGTTGTTCCTCTGCAACACGTCGCTGCTCCTCTTCAATCTGCCGTTGATATTCAGCCTCTAAACGACGACGTTCTTCCTCTTCTGCACGCAGCTTTGCTTCGCGCTCTTCACGTTCCTGTTGCTCGGCAAGCTCAAGTTTCCGGCGCTCTTCTTCGAGGCGACCCTGCAATTCTTCTTCGATGCGGCGGCGCTCGGCTTCAAGCTTTTCTGCGGCAGACTTTTCGAGACGGAGACGCTCTGTTTCAAGCTCTCGCTGGGCTTCCTCCTGAATACGCAGCTGCGCTTGCTCATCTTCCAGTGTGCGCATCCCGGCTTCAGCTTCTTGGCGTGCAGCTTCTTCTGCACGTCGTTCTTCTTCCTCGCGCCGGCGAGTTTCTTCAGCCGCCTTCAGTTGGGTTTCGCGCTCGATGCGTTTTCGCTCCGCTTCGAGAAGCAGTCGCTGCTCCTCTGCAAGACGCTTGCGCGCCTCGTCAATTTGCCGCGTGAACTCTTCTTCAATTCTTCGTCGGACTTCTTCTTCCGCCCGGCGTTTTGCCTCAATCACTTCGAGCTCGCGCCGACGCTCTTCTTCCAGCTTGCGCTTCTGCTCTTCAATCTTCGAGCGCAGTTCTTCTTCAATACGCTTTCGTTCTTTGTCCAACCGCACCTGTGCTTCGGCTTCAATGCGTTTGCGTTCTTCTTCAAGCTGCTGGCGCGCTTGCCCGGCAATTCGCTGTCGTGCAAGCTCTTCCTCCCGCTTCAGCTTTATCTCCTGGAGACGACGACGTTCTTCCTCGTGTTGTTTGCGAAGCTGTTCTGCCCCAATGCGCGCACGCTTTTCGTCTTCATAACGCTTTCGCTCTTCTGCCAGCTTCGTTGTTGCTTCTTCGAGCTTCCGACGGATGTCTTCTTCGGCGCGGCGGTGGGTTTCTTCAATCTCGCGACGACGAGCTTCTTCCTCTGCTTTGCGTTGCGCTTCAAGCCCTGCTTTTTCTCGAGCTGCTTCTTCATCGAGCTTCCGGCGTTCTTCTTCCGCTTTAAGAGCAGCCTCAATAATTCCCCGCTGGCGAAATAACTCTTGTTCAACGAGCTTCCGACCCTCCTCTGCGCGCCAGCGCGCTTCTTCTGCCAGCTTTCGCTGCTCTTCTTCTTCTTTTCTCCTTGCTTCTTCGGCAAGACGCAGAAGTTCTTCCTCCTCCGCTCTGCGTTGCGCTGCTTCCGCAATGTGTCGCGCTTCTTCGCCGGCTTTGAGTAATGCCTCGAGTTCAGACCGCTGACGCGCAATTCCAGCCTCGGCTTGCCGCTGCGCTTCTTCCGCTTTACAAAGGGCATCTTCGGCAATCTTCATCTTTTCCGCTTCGCCTGCTCTAATAATCGCTTCAAGCTCTGTACGCTGTCGAACCAACGCGTCTTCAGCGAGCCGCTTTGTTTCATCTTCTTTTTGCTCCGCGAAAGCAAGTTCACGCTCTCGTTGCTCAACGTCGCGCCGGCGCTCCTCCTCTTTCTGCTTTTGGCGAGCCAAGATTTCGTGCGCCTCACGTAGCCGTGCTGCTCGTTTGGCTTGCTCCGCAGAAAGATCGTGCGCGGGGTGCGCTGACGCCGGGATAGTTGCATGCGTTGATACGGAAGGTGATGAGGCTATGTTTTGCTTTGCGCGTCGCCGATCTATCGCGTATTGTACGCGGTCACGGTAGGCAAGAGCGTAGGGATTGTTGGGGTCAATGTCCATGGCTTGCTGGACAAGTCGCTTTGCTCCTTCGTAGTCGGCAACCTTGTATAGCTTGTCAGCCATCTTCAGGTATTCGCCGCTCTTCTTTCGCCTCTCTTGTGCTTCGCCGAATTCAGCCATATTGTAAGCTCATAACTTTAGTGCCAAAAAAATATATCCATAGAACCCTTGAATGTCAATGAACATTCATAAGCCCTTGATGCTGTTCACACTAGTGCCATTCCAACTAATTTTACCGAACAACGTGAAGGTAAAATTATTGTTGGAATGAGCATCCCGCCACTTCTTTTGTGGCGGGGTTAGCAAATGATAGTTGGAAGGAGCGAGTGCGTAATAACGCTTACTTCAATTGCTCGAAGGAAATGTTGAGGACTCGGTAATTTCTCCAATCTCGATAGTCAAAATGCCACCACTCATCGGGATTGACTGCGAAGCCTCCTGCTTCCATTGCACTGCGCAGAATATTTCTGGCGCTGCGCTGCGCTTCCGTTCCGCCCGGATACCCGGCGGCAGCCTTCTCAGTGAAGTCATCATACGAACTTGGCATTTCTACTTCTTTGCCTGTTACAAGATCATATAGTGAAAGATCAATTGCGCAACCGCGGTTGTGCTTCGAGCCTCTCTTTGGATTTGCAACGAATATTCTTTTCTCCTGTGGAGTCTCATCCCAAAACTTCTTCGTCACAGCCCATGGACGATAACCATCAAACACAAGCAAGCCATAACCGTGTTGCTTCAATTTTGTATTCACGCGTGCAAGCGCTTCAGCAGCAGTCCGCTGAAGAAATGCCCGCGCCTGCGTGTACATTTGCCGCTTCATGAAATTGTTTGTTGTCGCGTAACGAATGTCGAGTTTGATCGTGGAATCTAATCGGACGACCTCAACCAAATCGCTTACGCGGAACTGCTTACCTGTTTCCTGCGGCTGTGAGTGAGAAGAAGAAAAGAAAAGCAGCAGATAAACTACAACCGGTATTCTCATGCAATGGGCAAATTTCTGTAAACCGATACGGAGTGTTCCATTCCAATCTCGTCTTTGTCCCAAAACTCGTAACGCTCAAGCCACTTCAAACGAGCGAACACATCATGATGTGCAGGATTTGCATACGCTATGCGAACGAGACGTGGAATACTTCTCCTCCTCATGGGAAGCAGTTTTGATTTCTCTTCTCGTGAGATACATTTTGTCAACGAATCAGCATCATTTTCTTTGTGATGGATACACCGTTCGCCTGCCCCGAAGGGGTCCTTACGGACAAGCGATAGAAATAGACACCACTGGCGAATTGTGAATTGTGAACGGAGAATTGATAATTGTAAACGCCCGCCTCCTTCACTTCATCCACCAGCGTTGCGACTTCGCGACCGAGAATATCATACACCTTCAGCGAAACGTGACTGACTTCTGGCGTCTGATATCTGATCTCTGTTGTTGGGTTGAATGGGTTAGGATAGTTTTGTTCAAGTCTAAATCCGGATGGTATCTCAATTTGGTCTGCAACATCTGTTGTTGCGCTGAGCAGCTTACGCTCGTACACGCCGTTGCTGTGCGTTGCAGCTCTCAAGACACGATTCGATGGCGAGAGAACAAGATCCGCAAGAATTACAGCTTCAGGAAACCCTTCGTTGAAACTCATCCAGTTGTCACCACCGTTTGTCGAGACAAAAACACCCAAATCATTACCGACATAAACATGATTTGAGTTTGAAGGATCAACTGCAAGCGCAGTTGTAGGAACGTTCGGAAGCGTTCCGCTGATGTCTGTCCAACTGAGTCCCGCATTCGTTGACTTCGCAACGCGTGCCGTATCGAAGCCGCCAATCGCGGCATAAACAACTCTGGAATTATTGGGGTCAACCGCTAAATCCAAGTAGTAACGATTCGGTAACGTGCCCGTTACATCCGTCCACGATGTTCCGCCGTTCGTTGTGCGAAACACATGCGGTCGAACTGTCCCCGGAACTGTTCCTACAAACACCGTGTCAGGATTTGTCGGAGCAACCGCCATGCAGAGCGGAGGATTTCCATCGAGCGGCGCACCTCCATTTGTTGCAGACCAGCTAGCACCCGCATTCGTCGTTTTGAAGATCACGCTGCGTCCGAAGTAGAGGACATTGGGATTCGATTTCGAAAGGACAAATGGCGTATTCCAACAAGAGACGCCGGTGAAACTTCCGCTTGTGCTGCTGAATGAAACGCCCCGATTCGTCGATTTGAAAATGCCGCCACCACCACGGTTCCCTGCGTATTGGATCATATCCGTTTGTTGGTTGATAGCCGTCCACCCAATTTCATCAACGCCACCGGAAGGCCATGACGGGGAGCCAATGTATTTGTATCCAAAATGATCCTGTACCTGGCCAAGCGCCATGAGCGAGTCCTGTGCAGAATTGGAAAACCCATTGTAGAATTGCGACGTCAGCAATCCCGTGTTTGCGTCTTGATACGTATCGCCGAAGTTTGTGGAGCGAAACACGCCGCCATCGCTCACAACATACAGTATGTTTGGATCCGTCGGATGATGCGCGTAATGGTGCATATCGTAGTACGTGCCGGACTTTTGGGTTGACGAGGTTCCACCATTTGTCGACTTGAAGATATACACTCCGCCGCGAACAACCTTGCTCGAGTCTGTTGGATGAACTGCAACAAAGTGTGAGTACCAACCTTGAACACCGTACAACGCTTCACTGCTTACTAAATTCCACGTCACGCCAAAGTTCGTTGCTCGCCAGAGACTTCCACTGCCTGTCGTGCTATCGGCGAGGCTTGCATACACAACGTTCGGGTATGCCTGATACACATCGAACATCCCTTTCCCGGAAAAATTCGGTAAGCCGGAAACAATCGTGAATGAATTGCCCGCGTCGGTTGAGCGATAGACGCCATATCCGGGCGATTTGAAGTTGCCGCACACTGCAAGTGCTTGCGTCGTGTCGTTTGGATTTATCACAACGTCAGTCGCCATAACGACATTCAACGTCCGATTCCATGCGTTGCCTGCGTCTGTAGATTTGTACACGCCTTCAGATGTTGCTGCAAGAATTGTCTTCGGGTTGAGAGGATTCAACCGAATCATTTGAACGCCGCGTTGTTGGTTGTATGACCAGTCGAGACTTTTCGTCCACGTTGCGCCGCCGTTGGTCGTTTTCAGAATGCCCATGCCGTAGCTTCCGCGCGTGGTGCGGATGACAATGCCGCCCGTCGAGCCGAGATAGCGATACACTTCTCCCGTACCGATGTAGATGGTGTTGGAATCTGTTGGAAGGATTGCAATCGAGTTCACACCAAGAACAGGGAAACCCGTCGGAACACGTTGCCAATCGCCACCCAAACCACCCGTGTACGAACGCCACAAACCGCCGCTCGCCGCGCCTGCGTACACTGTATTGGGATTCAAAGGATTTAACGCAACGCTGATCATTCGTCCTGAGAAATTCGTCGGGCCGATTGATCGCCACTGGTCGGCAGCGGACGTTTTTGCTTCATGCATCTGTGTTTTCGCAAGGACAAATGCTTTGTAATGTGCATCAGGAGAAATATCTGCGGCGGGATAGGCACGCGATTGCGTCCATAGTTCCAACGCTTCCAGCGATTCTGAGGTTGTTTCCTCTCGTTGTGGAGGGTATTGCGATAATTCGAAGCCCACAACAAATGCTATTACCGAAAAAATGATTGCTACAAATGTTTTCATAATTTCACCTTACTAAAATGAGTTTCTTGGTTTCAACAAAACCTTGTCCTGAGCGAAGCGAAGGATCTACTCTAAGTCGATAGAAGTACACTCCACTGGGAATGTCTTTCGCATCCCAACTGAGTTCATAGTTGCCCGGCTTCTTGTTGCCTTCAAAAACAATGGCGACTTCTCTTCCTAACACGTCAAAGATTTTGAGCGACGCAAATCCGAAATCGGCAATCCGGAATGCAAAATGCGTTGATGGATTAAATGGATTGGGATAATTCTGTTCCAACCTAAACTCAGAAGCTTCGGCCGACGGTTTCTCCCCAACACTCGTCAAGCGAACATTCTCAGCAACGAGTTGGTAGGCACTGTCAGGAACTGTCGGCGTGTGAATGTACAGGCGATGAGTTGTTGCGTCAAAGAAAAAGCCGTCACCGTTTCGCCGCAAGTCATCATACGAAAATCTTTGAGCAACTGCTTGACCGTTCTTTTGAACGCGGGTCGGGGCAGAATGTACGCTGTGGATTTCCGAAATATACGACCGTCGCGGCGACTTCCCTGTATATGTCCCGAGTGTTGGATTGATCAAAATGGAAAGATTCGCGTTTGTCCCCGACACTGTTGTAAACTGGACAAACGTTGTCTGTGCAAAACTTCCCGACTGATATGCCAACGTCTTTCCATCATCTTCATACAAAATGAAACGAGCTTCAACTCCAGTCGCTGGATAGACTGCAAGCATCAACGTATCGAGCGGACGCTCATCCACATAATTCATCACAGGCTGCATCGGAATGATGCTGCCGGCTTTCACAAACAACGGAAGCGTTTCGAGCGGCGCATTCACGCCAACGTATTGCGCACCGTCGAGAATTTCGTCGGTCCAGAAGTTGAGCCATTTGCCTTCCGGCAGATAGAATGTTTTCACGGTTTGTCCGGCAGCTACGACAGGCGCTGCAATCATCGCATCGCCCCACATGTAGGCAGAGCTTTCGTTCTTGAGATACGGATCGGTCGGATAATCGAAGAACAACGGATGAGCGAGCGGCAGTCCCGTTGAATAATTCTTATAGGCCATCGTGTAGATGTATGGAAGAAGACGATAACGAAGCTCGATGTATTTTTTCGAGATGCGCTCTGCTTCTGCGCCGAACGCCCATGGCTCAGTGTCTTGTCCACCAACGCCGGGACCGGCACCATGCGCTCGTGCAATCGGACAGAACGATCCGTACTGCATCCACCGAACGTACAACTCAGGCGTTGTAAAACCGTTTGTGAATCCACCAATGTCGGAGTTATGATATGCGAATCCGGACATTCCCATATTCAACATCATCGGAAGCTGGACGGCAAGCCCGCCAAAACTTTTTCCGACATCGCCCGACCATGGAATACTTCCATAGCGCTGACTTCCCGCGTAACCTGAACGAGTAAGATTGAAGAGACGCTGATTCGGTCTGAGCTGATTGAAGCCTTCGAAAATCGTTTTCGCCCACAGCAAGTTGTAGATGTTATGGACCTTCGCCGTAGAGCCGAGATAATGCACCATGTCATCAGGATGTCGTTCAGGTTCACCAAGGTCAGTCCAAATTCCTGCAAGCTCGTTGCCGAAAAAGCTCGGGTGCTTGCTCCACCACCATTGTCGCGCTTCAGGTTTTGTTATGTCAAGCAAGCCTGCTGTACAGTTACACGACCACCAATTGCTCAACCCGTATGTTTGTCCTGATTGATTCTTTGCGAGGTAACCGAGCGCAGAGCCGGCAGAATAATTCCCGGAGTACGAAACAATGTATGGCTCAGTGATTACGACTGTCTTGAATCCTTGCGCGAGAAAATCCGTCATCATCTGAAACGGATTGGGGAAGGCAGAAGCGTTCCAGCTCAAGTCGCCCATATGTTGGAACCAATACAGGTCAAGAACAATTGCATCGCACGGAATCTGTTTCACTCGCATGGTCTGCACCATCGCTCGTGCTTCTGTTTCGTTTCGGTAACCATACTTCGATTGAATGAAACCGAACGCCCACTTTGGAGGCAGCGGCTGGCGACCTGTAAGCCATGTGTACTTTTCCAATTGATCTTGAATGCGCGAAGCAACGATGAGATAATAGGAAAGCTCGCCGCGGGAAGTTCTGTATGAGAATTTCTCCATACTCGAAACGCCGAAATCAAACCGTCCTAAGTACGTGTTCTCGAAGTAGAGTGCGTAACCTTTTGTTGATGCAACAAACGGGACGTTGAGATTCATCGTTGGTAACGGAAACGCATAGCCTCCAATTTGCTCATTGTAGCTATCGAAGGTTTGCCCTCGTTTATCCAAGCTCGTTCCTCGCTCTCCTGTTCCGTAAAAATGCTCATCGCTTGCCATCGCAAACACTGCCCAGCGTCCAGCTTGCTGAGTCGCGAGTCCGCCTTCAAGCGGTTCTGTGAGCACCAACTGTCCCAACGAATTGTAGTACGAGAAACGAAGCGGATTTTTTCGAGCAACTACCGTCACTGCACTTGAAGCAACGCGCAGCGTTGAATCCGTTGTTGTAACGGAAACGCCGACGTTTTCCGATGTGTCTTGCACAATAACGAACGAAGAATCAAGAACCCGCCCTAGGCGGGCGGGAAAGAAATCTACACGAAGGATGTCCGGTTTGTAAAAGATGAAGCGAACGGAAGAACTTCCGGCGCGAACACGAATTGCTTTCCCTTCGATTGAGTGCCCCGTGTAGCCGCCGAGATATGTTTGTGCGTTTGAGAGAGAGAAAAGAAAAGCGAGAGAGAATATTGTGGCGAGCTTCTTCATGGCAACTGCAATATATTGCCGTTGCGCGGGAGAAGCAAGGGGAGAAACATGTAGAGCGGAATGGCATTCCGCTCTACAATCATATTTGCGTCCGCCATACTGACAATGCCGCTAAGATTGACGTCTGCGTTAGAGTAGCCTGTTGCGGTCAGGAAACCAAACACAGAATTCGCATCCGTAGCGCTTACAATGGACGATTGGTTGTTGGTGAACTGATACGGGAGGGAGGTATTGTGTCACTTACGACCGCGCCAGTAAAACGGGCGACGCTTTTGATGAGCGATTGCGAGGATGCGAATTTTGTCGGGCATGATTCTGTATATGATATTGTATGGAAACCGATGAAGAATTCTTTTCCTCGCACCTCCGCGAGTCTTGGGAGCGGCTTCTGGAAAACTACAAACAAACTCCATCACCTTTTCCACCTCATCCGTGAAGTCCTTTCCAAGTCCCGACAGATGTTCGTCATACCACTTCGCCGCGTTTCCCAATTCTTCGGTAGCTTCTTCGTGAACGGAAACGTTGGGTATCATTTCAATCGGGATCGAATTTCGCGCAGAACTTCTTCCAGCGGATATTCCTTTGCCTTGCCTGCCTCAAGTTCGGCGTCTCTGCGCAGGGCTTCGTCTATCCACATTTCCTCAATCTCCTGCTCTGAGAGATCCTCCGCATCGGAATCATTGAGACTTTTCAGCAGCGAATGCGCGAGTTGTGCCCGCTCTTTCTGATCGAGCATCATCACAGCCGCTTCCAATTCTTTGAAACTCATTCCACATTCTCCTTTCTCGATTTATTTGCGCCCGTGCCCGTAGAACGGACGACGCCTTTTGATGAACGACCTAACCAAATATACAGTTTTGCCAAACAAGAAAATATCTCACTTTTGCTCAACCAACGCCGCAACCGCGCCTGCAGGATCCTGAATAACGCCATAGCGACCGTAGCCTCCCGTTCCTTTGATCTGCACAAGCAACTTACCGCCGAGCTCAATACAACGTGCCGCGCTCTTCTCGATGTTTTCAACTGTGATGTAGATGAGCCATTGCGGAGGAAGCCTCTCGTTCACGCCGCGAGCGTGGCAGATTCCGGCAGTGCTCTTGTCACTTGCCGGCGTCAGCATATTGAAATCGCTGTAGCCGCCCATGTCAACGGGAGAATGTTTCCAGCCAACAACTTCGCTGTAGAAGTCGCGCACTTCTTCTGCATTGGGGATTGTGAGATCAGTCCATGCAATTGAGCCAACTTCGGGTTTTGGGGGATGTCAGGGTCGCACTCATTTGAGAAGAAGCATCCTCTTCGAAAGAGCCGCACCGTTTACATTCAACCGATACACATATACGCCGGAGGCGTATCCGCCTGTGGTGGACACTCCACTTGACGCATCTGACGCATTCCATACAACATTGTATTTGCCTGCATTCAAGCGGTCATTAACCAACGTTGCAACTTCTCTTCCCAACATATCACGTACCTCGAGAGACACAAATGACAACGTTGTCGTCGGATTGAACGGGTTAGGATAGTTCTGATATAAGAAAAACTCCATCGGGAGAGTTGAAGATACAACCGAACTCGGTCCGGACGATGAGGCAGAAACAGCAACACTCACAGTCGGCTGATCGGGATCGTTGGACTGCACAATAACCGCGCTTGTGTAGGTTTGATTCGGTTGGTCGGGTTTGAACTTCACGCGCACTTGTGCAAACGAATCGATGGAAACAGTTGTGGGAGAATCAAGAATCGAGAACGCTGCTGAAGGATTCTGCAGAGTTATGGAAGAGACAGCCAGCAACGCTCTGCCGCGATTCACAATCGTCAAACGCCATTCGGATGAATCCCCAAATACAACCGGTCTGAACTGAATGCTTGCCGGCGAGACAAGTATATCCGGCTGCAACGTTGGCGGCAGAGTGCTGCGGAAATATGCAATACGATCGATAAACTCCGGATGGTCAATCAACGGATTGCGCTTGCCTTGATATGTCGCTATTGCATTGTTGCGAAGAATCTCCTTCGTGCTCACCGGGTCCGTTCTGTACCATTGGCGCAGATAAAATTCCTGTGCAGCATCAATGAAGTTGCCGTAGTTGTTGGGATAGCGAAGCAGGAAGTAGAACAATGCCCGCGCAACATCACCTTTATGAACATCTCGCGGTTCAAATGCAACCATGCCGTTAGGATTGCGCCCCAGCTTCGAGCCACCGTTTTGCCAGGTGATGTTTGAAACAACGGGACCGAACGGATAATTTGCGCGCTGACTGTTCGCAGTCTCATCCGTCGGGTACAAACAAACCTTGCGTGGTCGCATACAACGCACCGGAGAATGTGGCTGTTCCCGTCACTCGCAGCGGCAGCGTACCACGAGCACCGGAATTTTCAATCAACACAACATCATTCCATGTTACGTTCTGGTCTGTCTGAAAGTAAAGCCATACACGCACGCTGTCGTGCGGCAACACGACAAACGACGTATCACGAGCCGAGAACACAGCTTTGTTTGTGTTGATGTCCGTAACTTGCAATGTATCGCTGCCGTTGTTGCGGATGCGGAACGAAAGGCTGTCGCGTGTGTTGACGAGAAGCGTATCGAACTGAAGAGAAGAAGGTGAAAGCGAAATACTTTGAGCGTTGGAAGAGAAAGAAAGGATGACTATCGAAAGAATGACGATAATGAGCTTCATGGGAATGCTTCGATTGTTGAAGAGAAACGGCTTGGACTAATATAGCGAAGGGAATTGGGTTTTGAAAGGGGGCTTGATTCTCGAATCCGTTTTCCGCAATATGTAAGAGAGAGAATCAAAAGGTGCATCATGCAAGAGTACTCCAATACATTCCATAAAGAATTCGAAGAAC
>Ga0209514_10001368_pt1 | contig 42480 bp, 33 predicted proteins | sample Subgrocontami58m_FD_187452 | JGI IMG/M metagenome (GOLD analysis project Ga0209514, IMG submission 187452) | Subsurface groundwater microbial communities from S. Glens Falls, New York, USA - GMW37 contaminated, 5.8 m (SPAdes) (version 3) | ecosystem: Environmental > Aquatic > Deep subsurface >...
CCCTGGTCACCAAACATTACGAAACAGGCCAGAAAGTCTCAGATGAGCAAATGCGTGGCCTCTGCCTGAAAACACAGCCTATGTGTCCGCGTTGGAATTACACGCTCACTCCTCGCGAAAATCGTAATTAATTTTTGCACGTGCCCTTAGCGTGCTGTTGATTGCTACGGAGGACGGGCGTTCCGAGGGCGATGAAGTCAGCCCGCTTTCGTTCAGCCGGGCAACTGGCCGCGAGTGACGCCGAGTTGGTTCAGCAACTTCAGTTCGCGCCACAATTGAGCGCCGGTGATCTCACCGCGGAGCAGCCGCTGATATTGCGCAATGGTTCGCTGGACCTGGTCCGCAGTTTCGTTGAGAAATTCCAGCCGGAAATGGCGCAACCCCAGAGCAACCATGCGCGACAAATGCTCGGCGCCGGTTTGTGCCAGCGCATTAAAGACGGTGTTCCGGCAGCCAGCGTCCGCTTTGAGGGGATGCTTCGCTCCGACCCGATCGCGCAGTTCAACCTGATGTTTGTCGCACGGGCGCCCGCAATTCCGGTAGTCAGTTCCAGACGATAAGAACGCGCAGAAGACGCAATGCTCCATATGAAACATCGGCATGTGCTGGTGGACCGTCACTTCAAACCAGTCGGGCGGCGCTGATTTCGCGAGCTCGTGCAGTTGTTCGAAATTCAAATCGTAGGAAGCGGTGACCCGTTCCAAACCGAAGCGGCTCAAAAAATATTCCGCCGCGAGTCCGTTCGCCACGTTCAACGAAAAATCGCCCCGACGCCGAGCGCCGGAAAAAAATTTCAAATGATCGTAATTGCGGACGAGGTATCCGTCGGCTTCCGAAGAACGAACGATGTCGAGGATCCATTCTTCGCCGCTTTTAAAGATGCGGGGCGGCGCCACCCAAATCGTCCCCGCCTCACTGGGGTTTTTGGGGAGAGCAGATTGGAGTTGGCGGAATCGCGCGACCGCGGCGCGGTATTGTTTTGGATCCTCGAGCTCGCAGTAGATCGTTCGAATGCCGCTGTCCCAGGTGGCTTGGAGTTGGTCGAGGCTGCGCGCCAGCACGACAAACTCCGGGGCAGAATTTCGCGCCGAGCCGTCTGAGCGGGGTGGGGCGAGGCTCGCGATGGGGCAGGGCGGGCGGAGGGTCCAGCGTTTCGGCTGAGCGCGCTGTTGTTCGAGTTGCTCGGCCAATTCTCTGCGCAACCGATTCAATTCGCTGACCGGTAAAATGAGCTCGCCCTCGAGACGATTTTCCAGAGTGTCGAGGCGAAACGGCGTTCCGCCCAGCCGGCCGAGCTGCTCGCGAAGGCGTTGTTCGGTGAGCGGCTGATTTGCGGCGGGCGCCAACGGAACTTTAGAAGCGGCTTGGGCAACGTGGCCGAGTTCGTCGCGCGCAATGATTGTGGCGGGTTCGCCCTTGCGGCCGTGAACGTCGATCTGAATTGGCCGTTGAAACTGCGGCTGAGTTCCGGCGAAGGTCTGGCGCAGTTCGCGGTTCAACATCGGATCGTCCGTTTTCCAAAGACGATTTCGAGGATGAATTTTCGAGAAATTGAGTTCACCCGTCCCAAAGCTGAGCCACGCCTCATTCGCATTGGCTGGCTCGACTGAATAAACGCGCCCGCCTTCCTCCGGTTCATCCGGACGCCCGGCATCGAACACGACTCCGTCGCCCGGCTTGAGCGGGCCGGCGAGCTGGACCAGCACTTTTTGGTTTTTGACTTTTTGAATGGCCCCGAGATAAACGCCGCGTTTTTTTCCGAAACGGGCGTGAACCAATTTCTGGTTGTCGATTCCGCCGAGCCAGCCGGTGTGGAGCCCGCGCGAAAAAGCCATTTCCAAAGCGTAACTGCTGTTCCGTTTCAAATCGTCGAACGGGTTTGCTTTGGATGATTCCGGCTGCTTGGCTTCCCCTTGCGGGCTCCGAGGCGCCAGCAAATCCAAGGCGTGGCGATAAACCCGCGTGATGTTCGCGACGTATTCAGGCGATTTGAGCCGGCCTTCTATCTTCAATGAAACAACCCCGGCGCGGGCGAGTTGGGGCAGCAACTCGATGCCGGCGAGGTCCTGCGGGCTCAGCAAATAGCGGCGATCACCGAGGGGGACGCTTTGGCCATCCGAGATCAATTCATAGGGCATGCGGCAGGCTTGAGCGCATTCGCCGCGATTGGCCGAGCGGCCACCGAGCGATTCGCTCGTGAGGCATTGGCCCGAGTAGGCCACGCAAAGGGCGCCATGAACGAAAACTTCCAAAGGAAACCCGGCGCTGGGTTCGGTTTTGCTCGATCCAGAGTCGGAAAGGGCAGACTGGATTTTTTCAATTTCTCGAACCGAACATTCGCGGGCGAGCACGACCAATTGGCAGCCAAGATCACGCGCGAATTCGACGCCGGCGGCGCTGGTGATTGTCATCTGGGTGGACGCATGGATTGGAAAATCGGGGGAAAGTGAACGAATCAACCGGCATATCCCGACATCTTGAACGATCGCGGCATCGACGCCCGCGGCGATCACCGTCCGGAGGTACCGTCGAGCATCGTCCAATTCGTTTGGAAAAATCAGCGTGTTAAAGGTCAAGTAACCTTTGACTCCACGCCGGTGCAGGAACTCCATTAACCGCGGCAGATCCGCCTCGGTAAAATTGTCGGCGCGCATGCGCGCATTAAACCGATCGAGTCCGAAATAGATGGCATCCGCTCCATTTTCGACCGCGGCTTTGGCGCAGTCCCAGTTACCGGCGGGAGCGAGCAACTCGGGCGCAGTGCTGCGGAGTTGGGCAGTTGCGGGACGGCTTAGCGCGGGATCGTTCATGCTCTGGATTCCCTGAACCACAAAAGTTATTCGATGCGAGTCAGCTTTTCATTCCCACCCAAAGCGGGGCCGCCTGCCTCGATGAATCTGTTAGAGACAACGGGGGAGGAACCATGGCTTGGAATTCGGGTGTGATTATTGTTTTTCAACTCGTCTGGTCTGAGGCTCGCCTCGCTAGGAATCGTAAAAATAGCACATCCCTCGCAAATTGAACACCTCTCCGGTCCGCCTTGAAATTCCGGCTCGTCAGTAGCCTCGCCCCACCGGAATGACAAGGTGCATACTCTTTGGCGGCTCGTCGGTAGCCTCGCCCCACCGGAATGAGGAATCCGAGAGGCTTTCGACGAGGGTGTCGAAAGAAAGCCTTTACAGCGTCGGATTCTCGTTTAAGCGCAGCCAATAAAGGTCAATGAGTTTTACCATTTCGAGCAGCGCATCGAACCCGACTGGCTTGACGAGGTACGAATTGGCCCCGCCTTCGTAAGCCAGGTTGATGTCCCTGTCATGTTTCGAAGAGGTCAGGACAGTGACTGGCAGGCGCTTTAGATTCGGGTGATGGCGGATCCAACAGAGAACTTCGAGACCGGACTTCCGGGGGATTTTCAAATCGAGCAGGATGAGCGAGGGCAAAGGGTAGCGGCGCCGGTCGGCATAAATTGCTTCGCCCGTCAGATAAGCGACGGCACTATCGCCATCGGTAATGGAGTCCAACGCAACAGGAATGTTTGCCTTTTTGAACGCCCGCTGGACCAGCAAGATGTCATTCGGATCGTCTTCAATGTGAAGGACAAAATGCTGCAGTTTATTCATGGTGCGGGCAAGGCAACTCTATCCAAAATCGGCTGCCTTGTCCAACCGCGGACTCAAGGCCAAAGGAACCTCCCATGCGTTCCGCTCCTTTCCGGACGATGGCCAAACCGATGCCTGTGCCAGGGTACGCGTCCACCGGGTGCAGACGTTCGAAGATCCGAAAGATCCGCTCCTGGTGCTGGGGAGCAATCCCGATCCCATTGTCATGAACCCAGAGCCGCACTCGATGATTTTTCTGTTCGGCCCCGATCTTCACATGCGGCCGGATGGAAGGGGCAACGAACTTCATCGCGTTGGAGATGAGGTTGGCGGCCATGTGCTCGAGCGTTCCTTGGTGTCCGATCACCAAGGGCAGAGGCCGTGTGACTTGAATCTCCGCTTGGCGCTGGGCTTGTTCTTCCGCGAGGAGGGCCATGGCATTTTCCACAACGGTTTCCAAGCTGACGGAAGTGAACTTGAGGTCCGAGCGGGTCAGCCGGCTGTACGCGAGCAAATCCTGGATGAGCGCATCCATTCGTTTGGCGGCAAGGATAATCCGGTCCAAGTAATCGCGCGCTTGGGCGTCGAGTTGGGGTTCGTAATCCTCGATCAACGCTTGGGACAGACCGTGCATCGAGCGAAGCGGGGCGCGGAGGTCATGGGCCACAGTATAGGTGAACGCCTCCATCTGCTCGTGGCTCTCCTGGAGGTCGGACGTTCGTTCGCGCACACGGCGTTCGAGTTCCTGATTGAGTTGGCGGATCGATTCTTCCGTCTTCTTCCGTTCCGTGATGTCGCGCATGATTTTCGCAAACCCGCGCAACTTTTCTGAGTGATCGCGCAGGGCAAACAAATAACCGCTGGCCCAGAAGCGCGTTCCATCCTTGCGGACGTGCCAGCGCTCGTCATTAGCCTGCCCTTCGTTTAGGGCCGTGCTGATTTCGTTTTGGGGGATTCCCGCAGCTTGATCTTCCTGGGTGAACAACAATGCCCCAGGCTGGCCAACTATCTCGGTTTCCGAGTAACCCAGGATCCGTTCCGCGCCGGTATTCCAACTGGAAATGCGGCCGCTCGTGTCGAGCATAATGATCGCGTAATCGCGGGCTTGCTCGATGAACAACCGGAAACGCCTCTCGCTTTCGACCAGGGCGGCTTCGGCCTGCTCGCGTTCCGCCAGCTCACGCTCAGCGGCGCGGAACAGCAGCGCGTTGTCGATCGCGAAGCCGGCCAGCAGCGCCACTTCTTCCGCCAAGGCCAGATCCGCCGGGCCGTAGGTGCGCGTCGATTCTGCGACAAAGGTAATCGCCCCGAACGCTTTTCCACGCGCTTTGATTGGCACGATCACGGCCGAGCGCAATCCGAGCTGCTGGAGCAATGCCACTTGCTCCGGTCCAGCGCCGGCCCGTTTGAGGAGTTCCTCATCGATTTCGCCATAAAGCTCAGATTGCCCGTTTCGAATGACTCGCGCCACGCCGTGCGGTGAATGCTGGGGCGGCGGAAATTTCCGGCGAAGCTGTTCCGCTGCTTCGATCTTGGCCGGGTCGGAATGAATGAGAACTAAACGTTCGAGCTGGCCCTTCTCATCGAGCATGTCGATCGCGCACCAATCCGCAATCTTCGGAACCGCCAACCGGGCGACGTTGGCGAGGGTTGTCTCGTAGTGCAGGGACTGGCTCAGGACCTTGCCACATTCGGCCAGGAAGAGGGGCGCCTCTTCCGCGCGTTTGCGCTCGGTGACATCGCGGATGACAGCGGTGAACAGGCGCCGATTATTCAGCACGGATAATCCGAAAGAGAGATCCAGCGCGAGTTCGCGGCCGGACTGATGCAGCCCCGGCAGCTCGATGCCCTTGCGTTGGATTGTTTCTGAATTGGACTCGAGAAACCGCCGAATCCCCGCGAAATGGCCGGCCCGGAATCGAGGCGGAATCAAATCTGAGAGGCTGCGCCCAACGAGCTCGCCGGGACCGTAGCCGAAAATTTGTTCGGCGCTTTGGTTGGCCGAAACGATCACGCTCTGGGAATCCATCGTGATAATTCCGTCCGCGGCGATGTCGGAAATCGCGCGGTACAGCTCGACGCTCTCGCGCAATTTATCGCGTTGGGCCGCGAGATTTTCCTCCGAAACCTTGAGCTTGTGGGCATAGGCTTCGGCCGATTTCCTCGCTTTGATCTCGGCGTTGATGAACGAGTAGAGGACGAAACTCAAAAATGCGCCGAGCAGCGCGACCAGCATTGGCGAGGCAACGGTGGGAGTGACCGCGGCGGTGAAGAGCAATCCGGTCAAGAGCACGCCAAGGGGAACCCACCCGCTGAATCGACCGGTGCTCGCTTTTTTCCAAAACAAATTCATCCCGAGGGAGGAAATCCTGACGGCGGACGATACCGCCCGCCGATTGCCCCACTCTCCTTTACCACATCGAGTTCGATTCCTCAATTGAGGGCGCGTCTGGAATGGAAATCGCTTTACAAGCTGCAGCATCAATCATTAACTTACGAAAAAATTTAACACAGTTATGCGTGTATCTTCCTTCTCGACGGGTTTGTTAGCCGGCTTGCTGTTGGTTGCTGCGGGTTGCGCGGGACCGGAACAAAAACTTGGCCGTGGTGTTCGGAACTTCACGGAATTGGGCCGGATGGGAGAAATCCGGCGCTCGATGGAACAGACCGCCATCTGGGATGGCGCCGACGTCGCCTACACGACCGGCGTCCTGCGTGGATTAAATCGGAGCTTCGCCCGGACCGCGGTCGGCGCCTACGAGATTGTGACTTTCCCATTCCCGAGTTACGACCCCGTTTTTTATCCGGTCGATCCGGTTTATCCCGACAGCTACAAACCGCACCTGCTGGCCGACCCGACGTTTGGCCCGGATGCCGCTTTGGGATTCAGCGGCGGCGATGTCCTTCCCATCGTTCCGGGAAGCCGCTTCCGGATTTTCGATTATTGAGTCCAGCTTCCGCTTTTCCGCGAGCGCCAACATTTTTTGTTGGCGCTTTTTTTATGAAAAAATTGGAGAGGCTTTCTCCCTGCAAAATCAATTTATTGCTCAACGTCCTTGGCAAACGGGCTGATGGCTTTCACGAGTTGGAAACGGTGATGCATCCGTTGAAGATCGCGGATCGGCTCGAATTCGAACCCGCCGCTGCGGGCATCGAACTTCGCTGCAATCATCCGGAACTGCCGTGCGACGCCGGCAATTTGGTCTATCGCGCCGCGGCGCTTTTTTTCGAGCGGCTTGGCCACCCGGCCGGCGTGCGGATTACGTTGGAAAAAAATGTTCCACTCGCGGCAGGACTGGGTGGAGGCAGCAGCAACGCGGCACAAACGTTGGCAGGCCTGAACGAGCTGTTTGACGCGCCTTTCAGCCGCGATCAACTGGCGGGAATGGCGGCTGGGCTTGGCTCGGATATCCCCTTTTTTCTGTACGACTCAGCTGCGATCGCGTTTGGCCGCGGCGAACGGATCGAACCGATCGCCCAACTCCCGGCGTTGCGAGGGGCATTCGTCGTCTTGGTTCATCCTGGGTTCGGCGTCCCGACCGCTTGGGCGTATAAGGAACTCGCCAAATTCCCGGAGGCGTTGAACGGGCGGCCCGGCCGGGCGCAAGCACTCGTGGCAAAACTGCGTTCGGATGATTTGCGAAGCGCTCGAACGGAATTTTACAATTCGTTGGAAGCTCCGGTGCTCAAAAAATATCCTGTGTTGCAGCTGTATCTGGAAACGTTCTTCGAGAATGGGGCGGCGGCGGCGCTCATGTCGGGCAGCGGTTCATCGACGTTCGCTCTGGTCGAGAGCCAGGAAGCGGCTGAAAAAATCGCGCAAGCATTTCGAAAACGATTTGGCGAATCTGCTTGGCTCGCGATCACGCCGTTGGCGTAGCTCAGCGACTTGCGCTTTGCGCTCGGAGCCCTCGCGGTTTGACGATTTTTTCGAGCAGGTCCGGCTTTTCCGGCACGCGTTCGAGGTGCGGATAGCGGGCGCCGTTGCGGTACTCCAAACGGTAATTCCTAAAATAATCGGAGTTCTCGACCAAGAGCTCCATCGGTTGGGCCTTCGTTGCCTTGACAGACTCACGCAGGATTTCAGGCGTCCACTTCCGTCCGTTGACCGCGACGAGTTTCATTCCCGGGGCAATCCCAGCTTGGGCAGCGGGTTTGCCCGGAAGCACATCTTTGATCGCTCCATCTTCGGCTACGATCATTCCAATCGAGTAGGTCAGATCGACCACTTTATCGGCCGCTTCCATCGCTTTGATTAAGTCGGGAATTTCCTCTTTGTAAACGAGCTTCCAGCCGCTCCCCTCAATCCCGCCAACCGGCGCGCGCGGTTCAACCGCTTCGACGCGGTCATGAAAAAACTTGCGCCAATCCTCCGGCGCGACCCCGTTGAGCGCCTCGATTAATTGGTCGAACGTGTAAGGCACGACGGCGGGCGCGCTGTTGGTCCCGCCGAAAAATGCGCGGCAGAAATCATCGAGCGATTTTTGCCCGCGTGTCTTCGTGCGGATGAGCACATCTGCGTCGAGCCAGATCAAGTTGCCCTCGTCGTAAAAATCGACGCCACGCCGCCACGAGGCCCATTCGCCGGCGGAAGGGTAAAGGATCTGAGCGGCGCGGGTCGTGTCGAGCAGCGGGCGCCAGGCGCGCCCAGGCCGCAGATCGAGTTGCGCAGCGGTTCGCGCCAGATGTTCGCGATACGTTTCCGGTTTCCAAAGGCCGCAACGCGTAGTGAGCACGAACGTCAGATAATCGGTCAGGCCTTCGTAAACCCAGAGCAAATCGGTTTTGATCGGTTCCTGGAAATCTTTGGCAATCATTTCCGCCGGACGGCGGAATTTGCCATTCCATGAGTGGGTCATTTCGTGCGGCAGCAACAGCGCCTCCGTTTTGCGCAGGTTATCGTCCGTCAGCGTTTGCTCCGGCACACGGTCGTCGCTCGATTCGTGATGTTCCAATCCGAAGTGCGCAATGTGATCGCTCAGCGAATAAAGGAAATGATACGAACGATAATGGCGCGCGCCAAAAAGTGCGCCGGTTTCCGCGACCAGGTTTTTGTAGCCGGTTTCGTCCTCCGGCTTGATTTCGAGCGCAGCAGCGCTGTCGGCCACGATGTCGAGCTCGTGGGAGAGCCCATCCACATTGCCCAGCGCCACCCTAAGGAAATGCTTTCCGGCAGCCACCGGCGAATCGACCAATTGAGTCAGTGACACTGGCGCGAATTCGATTTGGCCGCCCGATTGTTTTTTGACCGGCAAGGCGGTTCCGAATTTCCAATCCGGCGGCAAACGAAGACTGGCTTGAACCTGCAGCGTGTCCGCAAGTGAACCTTTCGGGTAAAGAATGATTTGGTTCCAGCTGATGACAATGAGCTGCGAGGTCGCGGATGCGCCGGCGGAGAACATCTGGCTCGTGGTCATTAAAAAATCGAGCTCCACGTCCAGCGTCTGCGCGCCCGCCGGAACGTCGCAATGGATTTCGAACATATCGATGGCGTCGCGGGTCCATGGCACTGTCTTGCTTCCGGCTTTGATTTTGATCCCGGCCAGGTCGGCAATCGGACCGTCCGGCGCGTGTTCGCCCGGAATCCATTTTGGGTAGCAAAGCGTGAGTGGCCCGGCGTTCACAGGAATCGCGAGCCGCGCGTGAAGAATGTGGCGCCCGGCGTCGGTTGCGTCTGCGGCGAGTTTGATGGGACCCTGCCCGACCACGGCGGGGCAAAGCAGCGCACTCGCCATTAAAGACGGAAGAAAGGAAGTCAAAAGAAAAGCCCTGTGTTTCATGGATGAATTGGAACGAGCGGCAGTGTAGGGAAGGGCCCCGACTACTTCCAGGGAATTTCATGTCCGAGGATTTTATGCAGGTATTTTGGTTTGGGCGGCCGCAGTCGCGGCGATTCCAAGAAGCGTGAGGCGGTCCTTTCCTACCGTCCCACCGGCGCACCGTCCATCAGGAACGTTACTTGCCAAGCTCCTGGAACACTATTACGTTCGGCGCTCTCGTATGGAAAAAGTCATTATCATCGGCACAGGTTGCGCCGGACTGACTGCCGCGATTTATACCGCGCGCGCCAATCTGAATCCGCTCGTGCTCACTGGCACGATGCCAGGCGGCCTCCTGACCACGACCAGCATTGTGGAAAATTTTCCCGGGTTTCCGGAAGGAATCGATGGTTATGAATTAATGGTGCGGATGCAAAAGCAAGCCGAGCGGTTCGGCGCCCGGGTTCAATTCGGCGTCGTGGAAGCCGCGCATCTGGGCCATGTGCCGTTTCGTTTGATCGTCGATGGCGAGACGATCCAGGCGCAAACCATCATTATTGCCAGCGGCGCTGGCCATCGTCATTTGGGTCTCGAAAGCGAGCGCTTGCTCGAAAAAAAGGGGGTGACGTACTGCGCCACGTGCGACGGCGCTCTCCCAATTTTCCGAAACCAGCCATTGGTGGTCATTGGAGGCGGCGACTCGGCGTGCGAAGAGGCCACTTACCTGACGCGTTTCGGATCGGTCGTTTACCTGATTCATCGCCGGGACGCCTTGAGGGCGTCCAAGATCATGGCGGAACGGACACTTTCACACGCGAAGATAAAACCGATCTGGAATTCTGTCGTGACGGAAGTTCTCGACGTCAAACAAGACAAGGTCACGGGCGTGCGGGTTCGGGACCTCCGGACGAAGGAGGAGCAGTTGGTGGAATGCGCGGGTGTGTTCATTGCGATTGGACATTTGCCAAACACCGAGCTTTTCAGAGGACAGATCGACATGGACGAAAACGGCTACATCATCCCCAAGCATGGGACGCACACGAATATTCCAGGTGTGTTCGTGGCGGGGGATTGTTCGGACCATGTCTACCGGCAAGCGGTCACCGCGGCAGGGCTGGGCTGTGCTGCGGCCATCGATGCCGAACGATTTTTGGCCAAACTCAATCAGTAAATTTTCGATTTGGAGCAGCAATGGCCAGGCGGCTTAAATCCATTTGGTTTTCATGGGAATTGATGTTTAATGACTGGAATGAAATTGCGCCGAGCGCAAATCGAACGAACGACGAAAGAAACGCAGATTTCCCTGGGCCTGCAGATTGATGGAAAGGGAAAAGCGGAGATCCGGACGGGCATCGCATTTTTGGATCACATGCTCGTGCTGTTCGCCAAACATTCGCTAAGCAATTTGAAATTGGTCTGTCGCGGCGACATCGAGGTGGACGGCCATCACACGGTAGAGGACTGCGGGATCGCGTTGGGCCAAGCTTTCCTCCAGGCGCTGGGCGATAAAAAGGGGATTTGCCGGTATGGACACGGGTTCGATCCGCGGAATCCGTTTACGGGCGAAGCGTATGTGCCCATGGATGAGTGTCTGGCGCGTTGTGTGATTGATTTTTGCGGCCGGCCCACGCTGGTTTGGCGCGGCTTGGATAACTTTCCGTTCAAGAAGATTACGTCTGCGGAGAAAAACCAGGACATGGCTTGTTCGTTTCGTTTCGGTTTGGCGCGCGAATTCTTTCAAGGCTTCGCCAACGAGGCGCGTTGCGCGCTTCACCTGGAGCTGCTTTATGGCGAAGAACCGCATCACGTTGTGGAAGCGCTTTTCAAGGCGTTTGCCAAAGCCGCGGATGCGGCTTGCCAGCGAGACCCGCGCATCGCGGGTCTGCTTCCGAGCAGCAAAGGAAAATTATGAATTCCGCTGAATATAATCCAAGGAGTGCCGTCCATAAGAATGAGGACGCCTAGCGAATACAAGGCCATGCCGGAAACAGCGCTGGTTAAAGCAGCGCAAAAAGGTGACATGGAGGCCTTTGAGGAACTGGTGTTCCGGCATCGCGACAAAATTTTCGCGCGAGCCTTTAGCATGATGCGCAACGAGGAAGCCGCCGTCGATCTCTCGCAAGAAGCTTGGGTCAAAGGATGGCAGCGTTTAGTCCAGTTCCAAGGCGAAGCGAGTTTTGTCACATGGATGACTCGGATCGTGATCAACCTTTGCCTCGATCAACTGCGGAAAGACAAGCGTTTGCGTGCGGATTCGATCGAGCAATTAAACGAGGATATCGGCGGGGTCGAGCGGTTCATGCCGGTCTTAAACCCTAACCCGACTGAAGGGCTCGAACGGGCTGAATTGCGACGCCGGATTGACCAGGCGCTAGGCCAGTTGTCCTACGAACATCGGACCGTGCTGATCCTGCACGAGTTTGAGGACCTTGAGTACAAAGAGATCGCTAAACGGATGAAATGCTCGATCGGCACGGTAATGTCTCGGCTATTTTACGCCCGCCGGCGCATGGCTGCGCTCCTCGCCGGTTTCAAGAAAGAAGAACTGAAATGAAGCCATCCATCGAACTTAAACTGCAGGCTTTCCTCGACCAGGAGTTGCCTCCCGCGGACGCGCAGGAAGTCACCGAGCTCATCGAGCGCGATCCCCAGTGGCGGTCACTCTTCCAGGAACTGCAAACTACAAAAAGTCTGATCTCCCAAAATGAGCCGGAAGCCCCGCTGACTGAAACGCGCGATTGGTACTGGAAGGGGATTCATGATCGTCTCGAAGATACGCCGGCCGTCGAGCGCACCCGTGGCTCTCTGGCGTTATCATGGGCTATCCGTTGGGCGTTGCCGATCGCCGGGGCGACTGCGCTTTTCGCGGCCATGCTGATTCGTTCTGGCACTTCGACGATCGATCCTTTCCACCACGAAGTTGAAACGAGCCTTGACCAGGCGAAATTGATTTCGTTTTACGCCCCTCAAGCAGGCATGACCGTTTTCTGGGTCGACACGCAATGACCAAGGAAACGGCCCCTCCAGTTTTGAAAGAACCCATAATGCTTCACAGGCCTACTCCCGCTAAATCCCCCTGGCGGTTGCTTCCGCTCGTCGCCTTGGCTGTTCTCGTGGCAGGGTCGGCTGTGGCAGCCGAATTGCCGCTCCACATCCAGTTGATCTGGGGCACTAACGGCGAGAAACCGAAAGAGGGCCCGCCCTTGAAAGATGTCGACGCAAAGTTGAAGGAGCGGCTCACCGCGGTTTTTAAATGGCAACATTATTACGAAGTCCACCAGACGAACATCACTGTTGCTGAAAAGCAGGTCCGTAAAGTGAAAATCGATAAGCCCTGCGATATCGAGATCCATAATCTCGGCAATTCACTGATCGAAGTGAAACTGTTTGGCAAGGGAGAGAAAGTGTTCACTTCGAAGGCGCCGCTAAAGGACAAAGAACCAGTCGTTTTGGCCGGCCCAGACAAGAACGACACGGCTTGGTTTGTGGTGCTGACTCCCAAATAGAAGACTCGGGCGTCTGTCGGCAAATCCCGCCCGCCCCTTTTCGAGTAAAAGGCTTCTCTGACGGCTCGCGGCGCCCCGGACCGTTTCTCCACGTCGCCGGTTGTTTGCCAAGAATTTTTGCAGTGCTTGCCTTCAGTCGGCCTGCGAGATGGCTGTCTTTTCGTGAGGGGGACTGTGACGATGAGAGCTGGTGGGAGGACTTTTCGGGATAGCAAATCAATTCCGGTTCACCGGAACATTCGGCTTACCCCAAGCCATTGAGGAAGGAGACAAGCAACTGCACAACTAATTGTAGATTTTTTGCGTCCAACGCGCAAAATAACGGTTGTGTTCAAGCGCAGTTTTAGGTATCTTGACGGCGAGTTTTCAAGGCGCTCAGCGATCCAACTTTGGAGCCCCTTTTCAGCTACAAAAACAGCTCTATGACAGTAGAAAAATACGACGCTTCAAAGATCGACAAGCTGGAAGGCTTGGAGGCCGTTCGGAAACGTCCGGGAATGTACATCGGCGACCCGGATGAACGCGGATTGCACCATTGCGTGTTTGAAGTGCTCGACAACTCGATCGACGAACACTTGGCCGGTTTTTGTAATCGCATCGATGTGCTGATCCACATGGATGGTTCGGTCTCGATCCGGGATGATGGGCGCGGCATTCCCGTCGATATGCACCCCAAGTTCAAGATTCCGGCGGTGGAATTGGTGCTGACGAATCTGCACGCGGGTGGAAAGTTCGGCCAAGGCGCCTACAAGTACTCCGGCGGATTGCACGGCGTGGGCGCGAAGTGCGTCAACGCTCTTTCGGAATGGTTCAAGGTCGAGGTTTCACGCGATAATCAGGTTTATTACATGGAGTTCGCCCGCGGAGTCACCGTGCGCAGACTCGAAGTGATTGGGAAATCGAAGAATAACGGCACGCTCATCACTTTTAAGCCGGACGCGGAGATTTTTACGATCACGACCGAATTCAAATTCGATTTGCTGGCGAACCGGCTGCGCGAACTTGCCTTTCTAAATCCGGGAGTGGAGATCCTGCTGACGGATGAGCGGGCTGAGAACAAGAGCGAGCGGTTTTTCTACAAGCAGGGGATCGAAGAATTCGTCAGGCAGCTCGGAAAAAATAAGCAGGTTTTGCATCCCAAGCCGATTGGGATCAACCGGCAAAAGGACGAGATCATTGTCGATTGCGTTCTGCAATACAACGACAGCTACACCGATCAAATCCTGTGCTTTGCCAATTCGATCCCAAACCCGGATGGCGGCACGCATCTAACCGGTTTCCGCAGCGCGTTGACCCGGGCCATCAACCAGTACGCCAAGGCGAATAATTTGCTGAAAGAGAAAGATCCGAGCATTTCGGGCGATGACGTTCGGGAAGGTTTGGTTTGCGTGCTCAGCGTTAAATTGCCGAACCCACGGTTCGAATCGCAAACGAAGGTTAAGCTGGTCAACACCGAAATCGACGGGATTGTTTCGTCTGCTATTTACGACGGGTTGATGACGCATTTCGACGCCAATCCTTCCGTGGCCAAGCGCGTCGTCGAAAAAGGGTTGATGGCCGCGCGTGCCCGGGAAGCCGCACGGAAAGCCAGGGAAACCGTCCGAAAAAGCGCCCTCACTGGCGGCGGCTTGCCCGGGAAATTGGCCGATTGTTCCGATCGCGATCCTTCCAACACCGAACTTTACATTGTCGAGGGTGATTCAGCCGGCGGCTCCGCCAAGCAGGGACGCGATCGAAAGTTCCAGGCGATTCTTCCGATTCGCGGCAAGCTGATTAATGTCGAGAAAGCCCGGCTCGATAAGGTTCTGCAAAACAGCGAAATTCGGACGATGATCACAGCCATTGGCACTGGCATTGGCGATGGTGAAGGGGAAGGCGCGTTCAACCTGGAAAAACTGCGTTACCACAAAATCATTATCATGACGGACGCGGATGTGGACGGGTCGCACATCCGGACGCTGTTGCTGACGTTTTTTTACCGGCAAATGACCGAGCTGGTGAAGCGCGGATTTGTTTACATCGCGCAGCCCCCGCTCTACCAAATCTCTCGCAAGAAGCGGGTCGAGTACGTCGATGACGAGCCGCAGATGAACAAAATTTTGATTCAGCTCGGGACGGAAGATGTGCGGCTTCGGAATCTGACCGACAACAAGGAAGTTTCGCAGAAACAGCTCGCGGAGATTCTCGAACTGCTCGAATCACTCGACAAATACGCCCGAGCGATTCGCCGGCATGGCGGCGATTTTGGCGATTATTTGGATCACCGCGAACCCAAGACGCTCGAACTGCCGCGCCATTTCGTGAAGGTGCGCGACGGCAATGAGGAAAGCGTTCACTATTTTCTGACGGAAGAACAACTGGGCGAGTTCAGCGCGAAGAATCCGGATCTGCGTCTTTTCGGCGAGGAAGAAACGGAGGTCCCGCAGCCGGACAGGCCAAAGGGAAGCAACGTTCGCCGGGCGCGGCACGTCGAGCTGTATGAGAGCAAAGCGATCGGCGAATTGCTCGAAAAACTGGCGAAGAAAGGGCTCAATTTCGAGCATTACTCCGCACAGGACAAGCCGTTGTTTGAATTGGTGGAGGGCGAGGGCGAGCGCGCGGCAATCACCCCGCTGTTTTCGATCGCGGAAATCCTCGCGGCGGTAAAGGAAGTGGGCAAGCGCGGGCTGCAGATCAAGCGATTCAAGGGTTTGGGGGAGATGAATCCAAAGGAACTCTTCGAAACAACGATGAACCCGGAAAATCGAAAGCTGCTCCGGATCGATCTGACCGATGCAGTCGAAGCCGAGGAGATGTTCACGCGGTTGATGGGCGAGGAGGTCGAGCCGCGCCGCCAGTTCATCGAAGACAATGCTTTGAACGTTCGCAATCTGGATGTCTGACGCGCATCTCGAATGGCGCGCTTCGATTTGCGAATGAGCTCTCAATTGAACACCGCGAATTCTCAGTTTGCCGTCTGCCATTTGCCATTTGCCATTTGCCATTTGCCATTTGCCATTTGAGGTATGCCTGACGAACCCGAAGACCAAAACATTCCGCTGCCGCACCATTCGTCGGTCTTCGCTCCCAACGAGAAAATCGACAAAATAAACGTCGCGGACGAGATCAAGAATTCGTTCCTCGACTATTCGATGTCGGTGATTATTTCCCGCGCGCTGCCGGATGTGCGTGACGGGCTGAAGCCTTCTCAGCGGAGAATCCTCTACGCGATGTACGAGTTGTCGCTGTTTCCAGGGCGAAAGCCGTACAAGTGCGCGAAAATCTGCGGCGATACCAGCGGCAATTACCATCCCCATGGCGAAGCGGTGATCTATCCCACGCTCGTGCACATGGCCCAGCCGTGGTCGATGCGTGAGCGGCTCATCGAAGGGCAGGGGAACTTCGGTTCGGTCGAGGGTGACCCTCCCGCGGCCATGCGGTATACGGAGGCGCGGCTCACTGCGCTGGGAGCGGCGCTGATGTCCGACATGGAAAAGGACACGGTCGATTTCGTTCCGAACTATGACGATCGACTGACGGAACCGACGGTATTCCCGGCGGCCTTTCCGAATTTGCTCGTCAACGGCGGCACTGGCATTGCCGTGGGAATGGCCACGAACATTCCGCCGCACAACCTCGGCGAAGTCATCGATGGCATTTGCGCTCAGATCGAGAATCCAAACATCACGCCAGCCGAGCTGCTGAAATTTATCAAAGGACCCGATTTTCCGACCGGCTGCACGATCTGCGGAATGGAAGGGGTCAAACTCTATTTTCACACTGGGCGGGGCAGCATCAAAGTTCGCGGCAAAGTGGGCGTGGAACAGCTCAAGGGAGGCCGGGAGCAAATCGTCATCACGGAAATTCCTTTCAACGTCAACCGGGCTGTCCTGGTCGAACGGATCGCCGAGCTGGTCAACGAGAAAACGATTCCGGACATCACCGCCATTCGGGACGAATCGGACGAAAACACGCGCGTCGTCGTCGAGCTGAAGCGGGACGCGCTCCCCAAAGTCGTCATCAACAATCTTTACAAGCACACGCAGCTCGAGAGCTCATTCGCCGCGAACGTGCTGGCGATCGATCACCTTCGCCCGAAGGTGCTCAACATGAAGGAGCTCATCAACGCGTACATCGAGCATCGCCGCGAAGTGATCCTGCGGCGGACCCGCTTCGAGCTGCGCAAGGCGGAGGAGCGGGCTGAAATTCTCGAAGGCTACTTAATTGCGCTGGCGAATCTGGACGAGTTCATTCGGATCATTCGCAGTTCAGCCAATCGTGATGAAGCCAAAGTGAAATTGCTCGCGTTCGATTTTACGCGCGCGGTCGTGGAAGGGCTCGGGATCTTGATTCGGAGCGAGGCCCGCCTGGTCAATGGCCGGTATTCCTTTAGCGAAGCCCAAGCCAATGCCATTCTCGATTTGCGGCTCTACCAGCTGACTGGAATGGAGCGCGACAAGGTCAAGGGCGAATACCATGAGCTGGTCGAGAAAATCAAAGATCTGCTCGATATCCTGGCCAAGGAATCGCGCGTGATGGAAATCATCAAAACCGAACTGCTCGCGATCAAGGAAAAGCATGCGACGCCGCGCCTGACCGAATTGGCGCCGGACGAAGGCGAAATTGCCATCGAGGATCTGATCGCGAACGAGCCGGTCATCATCACGATCACGCATAATGGCCTGATCAAACGAACCAACATCAGCTCGTACCGGGCGCAGCGGCGGGGCGGCAAAGGAGTGATCGGGATGAGCACGCGGGAAACGACCGCGGAAGGGGAGCAGCCCGATTTTATCGAGCACTTGTTTACGGCCAGCACCCACGATTATCTGTTGTTCTTCACAAACACTGGGCGTGTTTACGTTGAGCGCGTGCTCGAGATCCCGGACATGGGGCGGGCCGCCAAAGGCAGGAGCATTGCGAATCTTTTGGAACTGCAGCCGCAAGAGAAAATAGCCGCGCTCATTCGGATCGTCTCCAAAACGGGACCGAACAAGGAAGACATTACCTGGCAACAGCCGTCGTTTCTTTTCTTCGCGACCCAGCTGGGCACAGTCAAGAAAACGGCGCTCGCGGATTTCGCCAATGTCCGGCGCGGGGGCATCATTGCCATCACGATCGAACCGGGGGATTCGCTCATTCAAGTCCGGCTGACGAGCGGCCAAGATCAAGTGGTATTGATCACGCGGGAAGGGATGAGCATTCGGTTTTCGGAGGAAGATGTTCGGTCGATGGGCCGGCCTGCGGCGGGCGTCCGCGGAATTTCGTTGGATAAGGGCGATGCCGTCGTGGCGCAGGCGTTAGTAGTCCCAGACGCAACTTTGCTGGTGGCAGGCGAAAGAGGCATTGGCAAACGAACCAATTTTGACGAGTACCGGCTGCAAACGCGCGGCGGCAAAGGCATCATCACCATGAAAACAAACGACAAGACGGGGCGGGTGATCGGCGCGCTCACAGTGCGGGACCATGATGAGTTGATGCTCATCACGCAGAGCGGCCAGATGGTTCGAACTGCTGTGAGAGACATCCGCGAAACCGGTCGAAATACCCAAGGAGTGAAATTAATCAATCTCGAGCTGAGCGACGCCTTGTCCGATATCGCGCCCGTGATTAACGAGGAGGCGGAAGAAACCGCCCCCGCGCCAGAGTGAACGGATTTGTGGACCGCGAAGAGTCCTTCAGCCGAAGAAACAACCCGCTAATTCAAAGCGCCCGCAAATTGTTAAAGAACGATCAGGAGAGATGGTAATCCGCTCCTTGTCGCTTATTCGCGGTCGCTTTGAATTCGCGGGTAAGCCTCTCTTCCATATTCACGCGGGCAGACTTTGCTTTTCAAAATCCATCTGCGCCAATCAACGGTTAATCAGTGCCCTTTCGGGGTTCCATCCCTTCGCGACGTCCGCGAATCATTGCGTCGCCTCAACGATGCGATAAAACCGGTTTGCCCGATTTTTTGCCGTCGCATCGATCGCGCTGGCTTGCTCCCCGTTGATCGTGATGAGAAGGTTCAATGGCTGCCAACCGCCCGGCAGCGACTCCGTGAATTCGAGTCGATAAAGGATTCCCGGACGCGCATTCCAGATCAATGTCACTTCGCCCGTGGAAACCCGCATCACTCGAGTGACTCGAAAATCCGATTCCGGTCCGGGCAATCTCACCGCGAACAAGTCGCTCTGCTGGTTGAAATCTCCTTCCGCAACATCCGACGCGAAGCTCGTGAAAAGGACCGTTCGGCCGTCGCGCCCCAGCACGGGATTGCTCGATAAATCATTCCCAGGCACGGCTTGAGCAAGGCTGCGACTCAGGACGATTGTTCTTCTCGCATGCAGGTCGCGGGCGAAAATATCCGCCTTGCCATTTTTATCGCCTGCCACCAGATTGCTCGCGCGGCTGGCGAACACCACAAAGCGTCCATCCGGAGTGATGGAAGGGCTGAACGATTCCGCGTTGGCCGCTTGAGAATCACCTTCGGAAACGCTGACAATATTCGTTTCGACTCGCGGGAAATCAATCACCTGGATTTTTTGATCGGGCCCGAAACTTGACCCGACGGAGAGATAAGCGAGCAGATCGCCGGATTTGTTCAGGCTGGGCGCCGTTGCTCTCGATGCGACGTTCAGAGTGACGTTCGGCTCGAACTGATGAAGCGCCACAAAAGGACTTCCGTTCGTAAAAGGCCGCTGCACTTCGAAGGCGACCTTGTGGCCATCGCCGCTGAATGCGAACGAGCGAGGGAAAAGCCTTCGTGTCGAATCGTCCGAGGCAAGGGTTCGCAGTTCACCGGAAACGAGATTCCACGCCTTGACTGAAACGATTCCGCCAATGACCGTCGCGCTTTCAAAGACAATCCATTTGCCATCCGGGCTAAACACCGGATGGTACGAATCCGTGGTGCGAAGCGAATTCATGCTGATGGGCCGAAGTGCTCCGGTTGCTCGTTCGTACAGGAACACGTCGCGAACGGTGTTGATATCGCCGGCGACCAGATCGGAAGCCCGGCTTTCGAAAGCGACGTAATCTCCGTTGGGCGAGATCGAAGCCGAGGCCGATTCAGCGTTGCCCGGCCTGTTTGCTCTGTTGTGACTGGCCAGATAAGTTTTTTGCGCGGCTAAATCTCGGAAGAAGACATCCTCGAGTTGGTTCGTATCATTCGGGACCAAATTAGAAGCAATGCTCGTGAATGCGACCCACCGTCCATCAGCGCTGATCGTCGCCTGACGGCATACCCCATTGGCGGCGGTTGAGTTGTCTTCACTCCGGCTCACTAACTGGGCCGCGCCGGTGGAAAGATCGCGCACGAACACATTCGGCACTCCGTTCAGCAGCGTGCTTGTCAAATTCTCGACGTTGCTGACGAATACCAACCAGCGCCCGTCCGCACTCATGCTTTCCGGGCTCACGGAGTTCAGGCCAATGCCGGTGAACGATTGGACCGCAGATTTCGAAACGACATCGAGATGGTCCGTGTTCCAGTCATAAAGAAAAACGTCCGTGCTGCTGTTGAAGTCACCCCCGACCAGATCCGACGCCGAAGATTGGAATGCCAGTTTGCCGTCGGAAGTCATCGTGGCGGCTGGGAAATCAGTGCCAAACATTGATGAGGACGCGCGATGAGTGATCTGACGCGTTTCGCGGCTGGCCCGGTTTTGCAGAAATATCTCGAGCGGTTCATTGCTCGGGTAAACCAGCCCGTTCGTCCTATACCCGAGCCACGCGACAAAATTCCCATCCGGGCTCACCGCTGCCAATTCGCCGAATGCCTGAGCCTCAACCTTTCCGGGAACCTGGACTGTGTTTGACGAGATTAAAGTCGAAGTGCGATTCACCGCGTCCCAAACATAGACCGCTGCAGGGGAGTTCAAGGAACCGTTGCGCGGCGCGGCTTGGAAGAATACCAACTGGCCGTCCGAGCTCAGCAGCGGCCCGCTCAACCCGCCGCGTCGAGCGGTCAACAGCGTATCGAGTTCCGGGACGAGCAACTCTGCGGTTCCAGACGGAAGTGCGGCCCGGTAAACCCCGCCGGTAACTCCCGCTGTGCCGGAGAGCATCGCATAAAATGCGACGACTTTTCCGTCTCCGCTCTGCACGGGACGGCTCGAAGCGGCTCGCACAAACGTTCCCGGCTGCACGCCATTGAAGACATCGATCATCTGAGAACGCCCGGCTGACAAATCACGCCAATAAAGGTTGTTCGTGCCGCTGCCGCCGCTATTCGCCAGCTGCAAACTTGCGCTCAGGAAAACCGCCGCACCCCCGTCGTTGCTCGGCTCGGGAGTGGTCGATCCCCCCGTGCTTCCAGAAAGCAGCATTGGATCACGTTGACTCACGAGAATGATCTTTCCGGTTGAGACTTCTGCTCGAAAGACGTCGCTGACCGAATTTGTGTCGTCCAGAACAAGGTTCGACGCGCTGCTTTCAAAAAACACAAAGCGCCCATCGGCCGACATAACCGGGCTGATCGATGGACCATTCGCGGCACTCCCATCAATCGCGCCGCTGATCAGGCGTGTGTTCCCGGTTTTGAGGTCGCGCACAAAAACGTCCGCGAAGCCGTTCGTGTCGCCGGCCACGAGATCGGTGGCTTCGCTGGCGAATGCGATCAACTGTCCGTCGGCAGAAATCGAAGCGTCGTACGATCGCCCGTTGCCGCTTGTTTGGTTCGTGTTGAGGCTGACCAGAGCGATGTTCCCGGAAGCAACATTCCGAACGAATACATCGAGCAATCCCCGGTTCACATCGTTTGTGACGAGGTCGCGGGCCGTGCTGAGAAAGACAATCGATTTTCCATCAGCACTGAAGGTTGGCGCGGTTGAATCGCCCATGGCAGTGGCCGAGCCGCTCATCGAATCAACGAGAGCGGCCGGTTGGCTGAAAATTTCCGAAGCGACGGATCCGAGCATCAATCCTGCTATAAATCCGCAAAGAGATTTTGAAGAAAAACGGGTGAGCGAGAGATCGGAATCCATACGAGTCTTGAATTTTAGCTAAAACCGAGCCAACACACATGTGACCATGAAGAATGTTTTTGGATTTTGCAGCAGGCCGGGCGGCGGATCGGGAAAGCATTCAGCGGCATTCGCCCGAACCGATTTGCTGGCCCTCACAGCCATTCTGACGGTCCTGGGGCTGCTGAATATTGCCGCGGTTTCGTCCAATCGCGCCGGCAGCCAAGCAGCTGGATGCCTCACGAATCTCCGTGAGTTGATGGTCGCTTGCCAACAGTTCGCCGTTGACGCAGGGCATCTGCCGCCGAATCCGGACGATGGGAACGCGACGCCCGGTCACAACTGGGTTCCTGGGCAGGCCGGCCGCGGAGGCGCTCAGGAATTCAACCCCGACATTCTGAAAGACCCAACGCGTTCCTTGCTGTTCCCGTATCTAGTGGAAAAAGACCCGAAAATATTTCGCTGCGCGGCAGATCTGAGGTCCGGACGGTACCAAGGAACGGACGCTGCGTTGCGCGGAACAATGGTTTTTGCGGCGCGATCTTACTCGATGAACCTGGCGGTGGGCACCAACCCGTACCGACCGGGCGATGTCGCCACCGACGGCGCTTGGCTGGATAACAGTCATTCTCACCTGCTGGGCCAAACTTGGCGGACGTACGCACGCTTCGACGACATGGTTGCCCCAACTCCAGCGAAACTCGTCGTGCTCTTGGATGAGGACGAGTTCAGTTTGAACGATGGTGTTTTCGCTTTCGGAATGGCACGCGCGGAATGGATCGATTGGCCGGGAACACGGCATAGCAACGGAGCTACTTTCTCTTTCGCGGACGGCCATGCTGAGCTGCGCCGCTGGGCCGATGATCGAACCGCTGTCCAGAACGGAAAAGTGTCCCGTTTGGCAGTTCCTGGCAGCGTCGATTACCAATGGCTGCGCGAACGGATTAGCGCACCGATCCGTCCCTGACGCTGCCTGCTCCTCCCATAAATGCGGGCTAGACACTCGCGGGAAGATCGGTAATTTCGCTTCTCCATGGCGAATCACGAAGGCGCCCCGCCAAAGCCGGTGGCTTCCAAACGCAAGATTTTTTTCAAACGACTGCTCAGTTCGCTCATCCTTTGGACCTTGGTTGTTTCTGCGCTCTTCTCGCACAATAAAATCTTCTCCGACTATGTCTTCCTGCTGGTGATGATCGCTATCGCGGGCATTGGCCTGGAGGAATTCTACGAACTGGTGGGAAGGCGCCAATTAGTCTGCTTCAGAGCTTGGGGAATATTCGGCGGCGTTCTCTTGATGGGCGCGACATTCGTCTATCTTTCCGGAATGTTGGGGAGCCACGCCGTTCCCGCTGAAGCCAACGATTTTGAAACAAGCTTCCTGATTCTGTTCGTGCTAGGGCTTTGCATTCGGCAATTCGTTTCCAAAAGCAACACCGCCGGCCTGCTCGCGATTTCAACCACTCTGTTCGGGCTGATGTACGTGCCGTGGCTGTTGAATTTCATTCAGAAAATCAAATTCTTCCCCAATGTCGAAGGCGCGCTTTACATTTTTTACTTTATCCTCGTTACGAAGTGCAGCGACATCGGAGCTTATGCCGTCGGGTCGGTCTTTGGCCGGCACAAAATGATCCCGCGAATCAGCCCGAACAAAACGTGGGAGGGCTTAGCCGGCGCGGTGCTCGTGTCCACTTTGGCGAGCCTTGTTTTCGCTCATTTCGCGGGCCATCGCTTGGCCGGGATGACAAAGATGCACGCGATTTTTCTCGGAGTTATCCTGAGTTCGGCAGCTGTCGTCGGCGATCTGATCGAATCGATTTTCAAACGCGAAGCGGGCGTCAAGGATTCGGGGCGGTTCTTTCCGGGGATTGGCGGCATCCTCGATCTGGTGGATAGCTTGCTATTCAATGCTCCCTTAATGTACCTCTATCTGCGGCACATCCTGACGTAACCCGCATCTGATTTTGATTCGACCCGACGTTCATGAAAAAAGTCGTTGTTCTTGGCAGCACAGGCTCGATCGGCGCCAGCACGCTCAAAGTGGCTGAGGATTTGCCCGACCGAATTAAATTGGTCGGCTTGGCCGCCGGTAACAACGCGCAGCTTCTGATGGAGCAGGTGCTGCGGCACCGGCCCGAAGCCGTATCCATTCACGACCCGGAAAAAGCCAAGGAACTTCAAAGTGCTCTCGGCACTTCAACGACGGTTTATGCCGGCATCGAGGGCTTGGTCCAACTGGCCACTCTGCCCTCGGCGGACATCGTGTTGATCGCCATCGTCGGCACAGCGGGCTTGCACCCGGCGCTCGCGGCGATTCGCGCAGGGAAAGATATCGCGATTGCCTCGAAGGAAATCCTGGTCATGGCGGGCGAAATCGTCATGCGCGAAGCTCGAAAATTTGGCGTCCGAGTTCTCGCGGTGGACAGCGAGCACTCCGCGATTTTCCAATGCCTCGAGGGCCGAACGGCCTCGTCCGTCCGCAAACTTTGGTTGACCGCTTCCGGTGGCCCTTTTCGAATGACACCGAAGGAGGAGTTTCCACGAATCACCGTCGAACAAGCCTTGAAGCATCCTTCCTGGGTCATGGGGCGGAAGATCACCCTCGATTCGGCGACGCTCTTCAATAAGGGCCTCGAGATGATCGAGGCGCGATGGTTGTTCGACATCGAAATTGCTCGCGTCCAGGTCATCATTCATCCGCAAAGCGTCGTTCATTCCATGGTCGAATTTGTGGACGGATCGATTCTCGCCCAACTCTCGACTCCGGACATGTGCTTGCCAATCCAATACGCCCTGACGCACCCCGATCGAGTCGAGAACCACCGCGTGCAAACGAATTTCGCTCAGATCGGCAGCCTGACATTCCAGGAACCGGACTCTGACCGCTTTCCGGCCCTGCACCTGGCCCGGCGGGCGGCTGAGGTGGGTGGGACCATGCCAGCGGTTCTTAATGCCGCGAATGAGGTGGCAGTCGAAGCCTTTTGTGCCGGGAAAATTCGATTCGACCAGATCAGCCAACTGGTTGCTGCGCGAATGGACCAGCATCAGGTCACCGAACATCCCAGCCTTGACCAAATTCTCGCGGCCGACCTTTGGGCCCGTTCGGTCCTGTAGCGCAGGCTTCCAAGCCTGCGGGTGCGGCGATTTTCCAATCGCCCTCGTTGAATGAGGAGCTGGAAAGCTCTTGCAACCCGCCGACAACACTGTCTGCGCTGCGTAGCGCAGGCTTTTCAGCCGACGACCGCACCCCAGGGATGATTCAGGTAGCTGAAGACCTCAGTCTTCAGCCAGGCAGTCACTGGGCCTGAACTCTGACGAATTCACCCAGGGAGAAGCTTTTGCGCCGACGTTTCATCGAGAGGGGTTGCTATTGGCCGGTTTCAAAGTTAGATTCGCCACCAAAATCAGCATGAGTCATTTCTGGAATATTCTGTATGTAGTCGGGGCGATGGTGCTGCTCTTCGGAGCCGCGGTTTTCGTCCACGAGTTTGGACATTTTTGGATGGCGCGCCGCCGCGGCATGAAAGTGGAAGCGTTTGCCATCGGTTTTGGCCCCAAAATTGTCAGCTGGAAACGCGATGGAATCGAGTATTCATGGCGATGGATTCCCGCCGGCGGCTTTGTGAAGCTCCCGCAAATGATCACATCTGATGCGCTCGAAGGACGTTCCGGCGATGAGCACATTCCGCCCGCGGCGCCATTCTCCAAAATCCTCGTGGCTTTCGCCGGTCCATTCATGAACGTCGTATTCGCCTTTGCGATTGCCACGCTCATTTATTTTGTCGGCCTTCCCGTGCCCGTGAATCCTTCGATCGTTGGCCATGTCGAACCCGACTCCGACGAAGCCAAACTCGGCATCCAGGCAGGCGATCGGATCGTGGCAGTCAACGGCGAGAAAGTGAAATCGTGGCAGGATGTTTTCCAAGCCACTGCCCTGGCGCGGACGAATGTTTTGCCTGTGGCCATTGACCGCAGCGGCCTCATTCACACGTACCAGCTGAAGACCACCACGGATAATCCGCTCGGGTTGAAAATGCTCAACCTCGAATCCAAAGATCACGTCGTCATCGGATCGGTGGAGCGGGGGAGCGCCGCGGACGCCGCCCATCTGCAACCCGGGGACGAAATCGTGAAGTTTGGCGGAGTGCCGATCGTGGCCCGCGAACAGTTGTCGGAAATCGTGAATAAGCACGCTGATCAACTGAGCCCGATTGTGATTCATCGGGGCAACGAAACCCTCTCATTGAATGTGACTCCCAAGCTCGATCCGCAACATCACCGGGCGCGGATCGGAATTGTATTTGCCACCAAATACGAAGTCCAAAAGCCAGGCCCATCGCCATGGGCGCAAATCACCGAAGTCTGGAACAAAACCTTCCGAACTTTGGGCGCGCTGTTCCATTCAAAAGAAACCGGCGTCGGGGTCAAAGATCTCAGCGGGCCGCCCGGGATTTTGGCGATGCTTGCGGCCCAGATTAACACCGATTTTCGGCTCGCCCTGAGTTTTCTTGTGCTGCTCAACATCAACCTCGCCGTTTTGAATTTGCTCCCGATCCCGGTTCTGGACGGTGGACACATTCTCATGGCTGTCATTGAAAAAATTTGGCGGAGGCCCCTGAGCGTCCGTTTCGTCGAATACACGACCACCGCATTCGCCCTCGCGCTGATCACTTTCATGCTCTACGTCTCGTTTAATGACGTGACTCAGCGGTACTCGCTTTTCAAATCGATGTTCCAAGGCAAGGCGCACATCGAAGAGCATTCCAGCTCGCCTTCGACCAATTCTCTGCCGTGATTTCGCAGCGGAACATTCGAAAGCGTATGGCCCCATTCGAGTGGGCCGTCGGGTGTCCACCCTTAAGAGTGTTTGGTTCAAGGATTCACCACTTGCTCGTTTTCCGGCCAAAGCCGGGACACCGAACATCGCTTGGTGCTTCATGAATTATTGCTCCTCGCCCTATCTTTATCAGAGACGCGCCACCCGGGAGGTTGTCGTGGGGGATTCTTTGCGCGGTGGCGTGATTATTGGCGGAAACCATCCGGTCGTCGTCCAATCAATGCTCACTTGCGACACAATGGACACCGCCGAATCCGTCCGCCAAACACTCGAATTGGTCGAGGTCGGCTGCCAAATTGTTCGCATCACTGCCCCTACCGTAAAGGACGCGGCGAACCTGAAAAACATCGTCGCCGAACTGCGCGCGCTGAATTGCCACGTCCCGATTGTGGCGGACATTCACTTTAAACCCGACGCCGCGCTCGAAGCCGCGCGTTGGGTTGAAAAGGTCCGCGTCAATCCCGGCAATTACGCCGATTCAAAAAAGTTCGCGATCAAGGAATACACCGACGACCAATACGCGGCGGAATTATTGCGCATCGAGGAAAAGTTCACGCCTTTGGTTAAACTCTGCCAAGAGCTCGGCCGAGCGATGCGCATTGGCACTAACCACGGATCGCTCAGCGATCGCATCATGAACCGTTATGGCGACACGCCGCTCGGAATGGTCGAAAGCGCGCTCGAATTCGCCAGGATCGCTCGCAAGCACAATTACCACAATTTCCTCTTCTCGATGAAAGCGAGCAATCCCAAGATCATGATCGAGTGCTATCGGTTGCTCGTCGCGCGATTGAATGAACTCGGATCGGATTGGAATTATCCAATTCATTTAGGAGTGACGGAGGCGGGTGAGGGGGAAGATGGCCGGATCAAAAGCGCCATCGGCATTGGATCACTGCTCGTCGATGGCTTGGGCGATACGATCCGAGTTTCGCTGACCGAGGATTCGCCTCGGGAGATCGAGGTCTGCCGTGATTTGCTCGGCCTGATTCCGCGGCTGGCCAATCGATCCATTCACCTTCAGGAAAACCGCCCCTGTTTTGATCCGTTTCATTTCGAGCGCCGGGCCACACCGGAAATCGAGCTCGCCGAAAATGTCCGCGCGGGGGGCGAGCAAACCATCCGAGTCGTGGTGACACGCGCCACCTGGGAGAAGGTCGCCCCGCGCATTCGTCCAAAAGACGACGTCAAACCGGAAGCCATTTACGAAGACCTGAATGTTTGCGAGATCGACCCGACGGAAGATTTCAAAGTCCAATGCGAAACGCAGTTGGTCACCGTGCGCGATGGCGTGAGCTTGCCCGCGATCGCAGCGTTTCGGTTGCTGGCCAGCAAACTGCGCCGGCTCGGCTTGAACAATCCAATTCTGCTCAAGGATTGTCTGGATCTTCCCGACGTCCCGCTCGAGCCGAAGATCGCGCTGCTCCAAGCTTCGGTAGTCATCGGCGCGCTATTGGCGGATGGAATTGGGGACGCCATTCTGGTGCGCGGTGAACCGGGGGCGGGTCAGTCGCTGCGTTTAGCCTTCAACATTCTTCAAGCCGCTGGCTGCCGCAGCTTCAAAACCGATTATGTCGCGTGCCCCTCATGCGGCCGGACATTGTTTAATCTGCAAACGGTCACCGCCAGGATCAAAGCACGGACCGACCATTTAAAGGGGGTGAAGATCGCGATCATGGGCTGCATCGTCAATGGCCCGGGAGAAATGGCCGACGCCGATTTCGGTTATGTCGGAGGGGCGCCTGGAAAAATCAATCTTTACGTCGGCAAGACTCCAATCAAATTCAACATTCCCGAAGCCGAAGCCGTCGATCGTCTGGTCGACTTAATTCGCGAACACGGCAAATGGGTCGAGGCGGAACCTTAGATTTTGGTTTTTGGAGGATGTGTCGTGTCGAAGCTTTTCGAGAAGCGGGTTTCTACTCCGAGTTTTCCGGGAATTAGCGGTCGCTTCGAATTAGCGGGTGGCCTCTGCGTCTCCCGCTGAATCAACTTCCGGTTAATTCCCAGTCGTCAATTCGCAATCGTCAATTCGCAATCGTCAATTCCTTAGATTCCCATGTTGGCGAGAAGCGTGGAGATGCGATTGACGATTTCGACCAACTGCGGGTGAGCTTCTTCAATCCCGCTCACGGTTGAGGAAAGCCCGCCCAGCGCGTGCTCGAGCGCCTGCGGCTTCTTTTCCGAGCGCGTGGCTTCGTGCATCGAGAGCTCGACGAATCCGGTGATGCTCTTGGCCTGGTCCGGATCCGCTTTGGAAAGGTGACCGATCTCCCCTCGCAAAGTCGCCAGCAACTTCAGCAGCTCGTTCCGAATGTCAGGCTTCATTGAGGAACCCGCCGCGATCCGTTTTTCCAACTCACGCAAAGTGTCTTCAATCATACCCGGTAAAATCGAACGTAGAGTAACGCTCAAAAGTTAAAGAAGCCAGCTGCTGTTTGATGCGGCTGCGGCTCAAATTGTCAGTCCGCCAGGCGTGAGCCTGGCCTTTGCCTGCGACTGCTTCGGAGCAAAAATAGGCGCCGGGCAGCGGCGCTTTTCCAAATGAAAACGGGCCCTGGCGCACACACGGTTTTTCGCCAAGGCCCGTAATCTTTAGGAAACCGAGAACGGCGGTTTCCTGAATTGTTGAAACGCTGAGAGCTTTTCCCCTTGTGCATGCCGGTCGCGCCCTGGCAATGAGCAGACACAATTCGGCCTTGGCGCGACCATTCCTCAAGGAGGAAGGCTCATCAATCGTTTGGGTCGGGCCGAGACTAAAAGGAAATAAGAATTCGTCAAACGAAAAATAAGAGAAACAAACGTGTCGTAGCGCCGACATTCCTGTCTGCGGGTTCAGGAGCTTTCCAGCTCCTCCTTCACCCAAGCGCGTGCTTCTCCGCCCGCGCCGATTTCCGCTTTCAACGCGTCCAGCCTTTCCTTAGCTTTCTCCGCAATTAATTTCTTATGCCCCAGTTCAAAGTCGTCTCCCTCGATCACGGCTATCCCACCACGGAAATCGAAGAACGCATCGTTACCCAGGCGGGCGGCGCATACCTCAATGCCGATCGTTTCCCGATCGAGGAAGCCTTCCGCGCTTGTGAAGATGCGGATGCAATCCTTTTGCGCTGGCGGCCGATCGGCGCCGACCTCCTGCGCCGCTTCCACCAATGCAAAATCATCGTCCGTTACGGTGTCGGCACGGATAACGTCGACGTCGTCGCCGCCACCGAAGCGAAAATTATCGTCGGGCACGTTCCGAATTATTGTTTCGAGGAAGTGTCCGATCACGCCATCGCGCTGCTGTTGGGATGTATTCGACAGATCGTTCCATTGCATCGGAAGCTTTCCGAGGGCGGTTGGGACATGAACCCGTCGCACAAGATGTGGCGCACGCCAGGCCGAACTCTGGGTTTGATAGGCTTCGGGCATATCGCCCAAGCCGTGGCGCGCAAAATGGCCGGCTGGAACATGAAAATCATCGCCACGGATCCATTCGTCGATCCCGCGCGCGCCGAGTCGCTCAGTGTGGAGTTAACCAGTTTGGAAAATGTTTGCCGGCGCGCCGATTATATTTCTCTGCACGTTCCGCTCTTGCCCGAAACGCGGGGCCTAATTAGTTCGCAGCAATTTTCCTGGATGAAACCCGGCATCATCCTCGTCAATACCGCACGGGGCCCGGTTTTGGATGCCAATGCGCTTTTGGCAGCGATTGACCACGGCGTCGTTGCCTCCGCCGGCTTGGATGTGTTCGAGAACGAGCCGCTGCCGAAAGAGTCACCGCTGCGGCGGCATCCGAAAATCACGGTGACCGATCACATCGCCTGGTATTCGGAAGAATCCGAAGCCGAACTGCGCGCGACTGCGGCTGAGGAAGCGGTGCGGGTGGCGCTGGGAGGTCTGCCGCGTTCGCTGGCCAATCCCGAGGTCCTGCATCGGCTGGGACGATTCCATGAATGGACGCCCAATGATACGGCGCGATGGCAATTGCGGCGGTTGGAACAGTTGCAGAAATCCGCGCCGGATTAATTCCGTTTGGCCCGGACTCTCCAGCGCGCAAATTTCAGACCGAGCCATCGCCCCCAACTGCCACTCGGATCGTAGGACGGCGAAGCGAACTCCCGAAGCCGCCGTTTCAAATTGCGGCAAGCCCACCACCCAAAAACGGCGTCCACCGCCAGACCCGTTAACAGCCACCCCACGACAGCGAAAGGAAAGACCTGATCAAAGGAGGGCGCCCGCGAACCGAGCAAAACAAAGGTGACGCTTATCGCCGCATAAAAGAAGAGGTTTGGCAAAAAAAGAAGCTGCACGATCGTTTCGGTGCGAGCTTGGCGGGCGTTTCGGGCGCGGATTCCTTTCCACATTGCGGTCCATTTTAGCGCGATCAAATCAGCGCCGAACATGATGACGCTTGCGCCGATCACAAGGAGGTAATTGCGCGGGCTGCCGCCGGGCAAATCAGGCGCAAGCAGGAGGGACGAGACAGCAATGCCCAGCAGGCCCAGTAACCAGATCACCGGCGCCAGCACGACGCGCCAGATCGCCATCCACTGCCCGCGGATGATTTCTTCAACTGCCAACGGAGTTGATAGGAGAAATTCGAGCGCTCCACTGGCTTTTTCCTGAGCGAGATGATGACTGGCTTCCCCGGCGATCCATGTTTTCAAATACAAACTGGTGGTGGCAGCTGCCAGAAGTGATCCCCAAACAAACGGCCATTTCCGAAGTGGATAATAAAAGACGGACGCCAAAATCAGCGTGGCGAGCGTGATCCCGACCCACAGACCCGCTGATTTGAGACGGCTTCGGCTGACCAGCCATAGAACCGGATTTAATCTGAGCAAAGCTTTCCGGCGCTTTTCCCGCTGCAGCGGTTTGCCAAATCGGAAACGGTTCCAGCGCGCTTGCCACGTCGGCTTCGAGCCGCTGCTAATTCGTTCTGGCCAGACGCGGGCCAGCCCGAAGATCGCAATCGCGAGAAATGCCCAAGCCTCCAAATGAATCACACTCTGATGAAGCCAGAATCCCGAAGGACTCGCCAGGCTGCCCGCGGTCTGTGGAGCCAAAGGCCTGCTCGCCATGCCGACGAATCCGAGAAGAAAAGCCAGACGCGGATACCTCAGAGAAGCCAGAGCCGAGCTGGCGAGTGGAATAACAATCCAGAGTGACAGCAGCAGGAGCGTCCCGTTCCGCTGAACCTGCCGTGCCTCGCGGCCAAACGTCGAGAAACAAATTCCGACGGCTGCGGACAAAAAAAGCGAGTTTAACAGCAGGAACGCAACCCGGACGAACGTCGCAGCACTCACGCCGCCGAACACCAATGCCATCGAGAACACCGGAAAGGTCGCAAGCAACGAGTAGAATGCGGTGATGGTGCCCGCGGCGAGTTTGCCCAAGACGATGTCGTATCGTTTCAGGGGGGTTAACAGCAGAAAACCCAGCGTTCCTTCGCGCTTTTCCGAGCTGATGGAATCGGCTGTCAGCTGCAACCCGGCGGTCAGACAAAAAAGAAACGTGAAAAGAACTAGCGTGTCGAAGGCAGCAGCGCCGCTCGAGCGCCCTCCAAACGCGGAGGCAACCAGAAGCCAGCCGCCAAAAACGGCGCTGGCCAAGGCTGCTCCAACGCGGCTCCAAAATGTTCGCGAGCGGCGGGACGCCACGCGCAGCTCACGTTCGACAATTGGCAGGAAAGACATGATCGGAACCGTAGCTGAACTCGTCAGAGTTCAGAAGTATGCCAGCAATTCTCATTTTGCGGAGCGCGGTTGTGTGCGGAGCACCAGCCGCAGCTCGTCGATTGCAGAAGTCACGTTACTATTCTTTCGGCCGCTTCGATTTGGGACTGAAAAACCACTCTGCCCGAACGTCACGTCGTGCTGCGGCTGGTCTGCGACACAGCCGCGCTCCAAACCCATAATGAGAAATCCTGGAAGCATGCACCTTGACATGCGCTTCTCTTGAGGACTCACGTTTTCAGCTACGTGAATGGAAAGGTCCCATTTCATCTTTGAAACGCATTTGACCATGAACCTCACGGGCCGTTGGTGCATACTCGTTTGTCGGCTCGTCGGTGAACTCACACCATCAACTTGCTTTCCGCCGATTTCCTTTCTTCCATTCCTCTCTTTGGCTCCGCTACTCTCCGCGTCGTGAAACCTAGCGAACAGTTCCTTTCCAAGTCGCGGCAGCTGATCGAACAGGTTCAATCCCAAATCTCGTCCATTGAAACCGCTGCCGAATGGTTCGCCAAAAGCATCCTCGCCGGCCGCATGGTCCATCTGTTCGGGTCCGGCCACAGCCGCATCCTGGTCGAGGAAATGTGGCCGCGCTACGGTTCTTTTCCCGGTTTCAATCCAATCGTCGAATTGTCGCTCAGCTTTCATAATCTCGTCATCGGCGCCAACGGCCAACGGCAAGCCATGTTCCTCGAAAATGTGAGCGGGCTGGCGGCGCGCATTCTTCGAAACTTCGCCCTCTCATCCGAAGATTGCGCCTTGGTCGCGTCCTCCAGCGGATGCAATGTTGTGCCAATCGAAATGGCCGAAGGTTTTCGGGAGAAACAAATTAAAGTCGTGGCGATTGTCAGTCGAGCCCATTCGGAAGCGAGCCGCAGCCAGCATCCTTCCGGCAAAAAATTGACGGATGTGGCAGATCTGGTTTTGGACACCGGCGCGCCCGTCGGCGATGCGATGGTCCAAATCGATGGCCTCAGCACGCCTGTTGCCCCAGGCTCCACCATCGGCGGTTGTTTGCTGGTGAATGCGATCAAAGCCTCCGTCGCCGAACGGCTCACCAAAGCGGGCGCTCCACCGACTGTGCTGACGGCCGCCGCACTGGTCGGCGCGCCGAAAGCGACGGAATTATTCGAGAGCGCGTACGACGAACATGCCCGCAGAATGGCGGGCCTCTACCAAACTCTTGGGACACCGGCAAAATGAGTTGGCCTCTAAGTTCAGCAAAGCGCCCGCGAAAATCTGCAAATTGCCCGCCCCTGGATTGCTTCGTGCTATTCGCTGTTTAGCAATTTATGAAAGAGCAACCGCTCCGCACCACTGTCATCGGCAGCTACCCGTTTCCGAGTTGGCTCGAATTCGCCTCTGAAAACCTCGACCGCTTCGGCGTCGCCGATCGGAGCGAATTGGTCGATGACGCCGTCATCATCGCGGTTCACGACCAAATGCAAGCGGGGCTGGATGTGATCACCGACGGCGAACAGACGCGCCTGGACTTCAACCTCTCGTTTTATGGATTTATCGAAGGGATCGAGATGGAATCCGCCAGCCCGCGTCGGTTTGGCCCGCCCGCTCACGATCAACGCGGGAAACACAAAGTCATCGCGGAGCTGAAAGCGCCTCGAGGCTTGGGCGCGGTGGCCGATTTTGAAAGGTTGAAACGGCTCGCGCCGCGCGGGCCCACGCTCAAGGCCAGTGTGCCCGGACCATACACGTTGAGCGGACGGCTTATGCCAAACGCCCAATATCCCGACCGGTTCGCCTTGACCGAAGCGCTCCTGCCTTTGGTCCGCGCCGAGTTGGAAGCGCTGGTCCAAGCGGGTTGCCGCGAGATCACCGTGGATGAACCGTCCATGAGCTGTTACGCCCATCGCGAAGACACCAAACGTCTCGTCGATGTGTTCAACCGCACGGTCGAAACCGTTTGCGGCAATTGCCGCTTGTCGACGCATCTCTGCTTCGGAAACTATAAAGGCCGCGCGGTCGGCCCTCGAAGGTACGGTCCGATGTTTCCTGACTTCCTCGGCATGCGCGTGAATGAATTTCACCTCGAAATGGCCAGCCGGGAATTCTCTGAACTCGAACTGCTGGGAACGATCGCCCAACAAACAGATGTCGCCGTCGGCATCATCGACGTGAAAAGCTATTATATCGAAACCGTGGAAGACGTCGCGACACGGGTGCGGGCCTGTTTGAAATTCGCGCCCGCTGAACGGCTGTCGTTTGCGCCCGATTGCGGGCTTAGCCAAACCGCGCGTTGGGCGGCGAAAACCAAATTGAAGAACATGGTCCAGGGGGTGAAATTAGTTCGCAAGGAACTGGGCCTATGACTCGTCGAATGGCGTGCACGTGGATACCGTGGGCCACTGTAGCCGCCGAGGCAACGAGGCGGACAAAGCGGCTGAACGCTTCCGTCAAACATCCAACAACCAACCTTGACCATCCAACATCCGATTCGATGTTCGATGTTTCATGCTGGATGTTCGACGTTCTCTGTTCAGGGTCGCACTGCGTTTCAAAAAGAAAGGCGCCTTCCCATATAACAATTCCGCCGATCACACCGGCTGCTCTCAACTGAATGATCGAACCGATCCTTAAAGGCGAAACATTCCTTGCTGATGTTCGCGCCGCTCGCGAATTCCTCGATCAGTTGCACCTTTGGTGGCTTGGCCAAAGCGGTTTTCTCGTTCAATGGAACGGGAACCATCTCTTGCTCGATCCCTATCTTTCCGATTCGTTGACGGAGAAATATTCCGGAACGGACAAACCGCACGTTCGGATGACGGAGCGCGTGATCGCGCCGGAGCAACTCGATTTCATCGATGTCGTCACATCGAGCCACCATCATACCGATCACTTGGATGCGCAAACCCTCGTGCCTTTATTGAAGGCGAACGCAGATTTAAGACTGATCATTCCAGAGGCCAACCGGCAATTCGTGGCGGATCGACTGCACATTCCCGCCGCGCTGCCTATCGGTTTGAACGCGAGCGAATCCGTGGAAGCCGGCGGGTTCGCGTTCCACGCGGTTCCCTCGGCGCACGAACTGATCGAAACTGACGATCAGGGCCGGCACAAATTCCTCGGCTATGTTGTCGAAGCTGGGCCATGGGAAATCTATCACAGCGGCGACACAGTGCTGTTTCCAGGCATCCATGAAATCTTGCGACGGTGGAAAATTGATGTGGCGTTGCTGCCGATTAACGGTCGCGCACCGGAACGGCGCGTGGCCGGGAATTTAAACGGCCGCGAAGCAGCGACATTGGCCCACGAGATCGGCGCCAAACTCGTCATCCCATGCCACTACGAAATGTTCGAGTTCAACACCGCCAGCCCGGACGAATTTGTCGCGACGGCAGACAAGCTTGGCCAACCGTACAAAGTGCTTCGGGCCGGGGAACGCTGGTCCAGCACGTGAACCGTAGCGCAGACATTCTTGTCTGCGGGTTACAGGAACTTTCCAGTTCCTCCTTCAACCAAGCAATTGGAACATCTCTCTCACCTACATAGACCTCGGTGCATCACAATTCATCAGATGGGGCGAGGCTACGGACGAGCCGCCCAAGATTGTAGCGCAGACATTCTTGTCTGCGGGTTACAGGAACTTTCCAGTTCCTCCCGCAACCAGGCAATTGGAAAATCTCTCTCACCTCCAGAGACCTCGGTGCATCACAATTCATCAGATGGGGCGAGGCTACGGACGAGCCGCCCAAGATTGTAGCGCAGACATTCTTGTCTGCGGGCTGCAGGAACTTTCCAGTTCCTCCTTCAACCAGGCAATTGGAAAATCTCTCTCACCTCCAGAAACCTCGGTGCATCACAATTCATCAGATGGGGCGCGGCTACGGACGAGCCGAAGTTCATGGTCGCGGCGGGTGCAACAGATTGGGGGCTTTCTCCATAAACCTCACAAACGAGCGCTGCCAAACTGGGAAAGTAAAATGCGCCAGGACGCAGTTCAATGCGAATACGCGGCGGGATTTGAAAAAATGCTGGATAAACATCAGGGGAAAAATTCGAAGTGGGATTGCTTCGCGCAGTTCGGAAAATGCTTTATCTGCTGGCTCACCCGTGGGGCGGCCGCTTTTGATTTTCTCCAGTTGGCGGTCCAACTCCGCATCACCGCTCGGGGTCTGTGCTTGCCGCGGCTTAAGATCTGCCATGGAGCGAAACCACTCGGATTCCCGCAACACGGAAGACGGGCTTCCCAGGCAATTCGCTGGTAATGAACTCCTCCGCACCTTGACGAATTGCAGCTGCGAGATTCAGTGCGTCACCGGCAGAAAGTCCATATCTTTTCGCGAGCGCGAGGGCAGCGGCGCCCAGTTCCTGGCTAAAAGGTTCGCTGCCTGCAGTTGATTTGAAATGTTCGTTATAAAACTCGATCTCCACTCGACGCTTTTCGAAAGTGGGTTTTGGCAGCAACTCCAGTTTCACATTGTCACAGGCGAAAGATTCTCGGTGATCATCGGCCATGATGGATGATGCCATCTCAGTCTGAGGTGAGAGTTCCCCACGCCACGCGGTCAGCAACACTCCAGAATCCAGAAATGTTTTCAATGAAACTGACCTCGTCGTTCCGCCAATTCCGCCGCAATTCCTTTCGCATCCAGCAACGGCGCGCGTTCATGCCGGCCTTTCTTCACCAACGCCGCCAATCGCCGGCCGCGCTCTGATTTCGGGTTCCAGTCCGATGGCTTTCGCAGTGATAGCTTTTCTTCCAAACTTCATCCTCCGCCCTGTTCACGGGCAATGATTTCCTTCATGGCCAGCACATCCAGTTGGTCTTTCTCACGCCAGGAGCCTTGCTTGAGCTCGATCAACTGCTCGGGCGCCAGGTGAAGGAACGAGCAGGTAACCAGATCATGACGGCGCAGTGACGATCGGAAATCTTCCAAGGTGCGGCCGCGCATCAACGTGAAGATATCGAGATCAAAGTCTTCCATGACACGTATCGAACCTTCCTGCCGGGAAAAATCGTCCGGCGTGAGTTCACGCCCATGGCCTTCGCCGAATCTTGCCAGGACCGAAAGAAGATTGATCAAGTTCTCGCGCGCATCCGAGACGAGAATATCGAGATCCTCCGTCAGACGGACGTACCCGTTGGCAATGATGGCCACGCCACCCACTACCGCGAAATCAACGCCGGATGTGCCCAGATCCGCCAACAACCTTTCGTACGGGGAAATAATCTCTTTCGCGGATGAGTTCACGATCTTGAGTCAAACGGCGAGCAAAGAGTTGCAAGTGATAAAGGCGCGTCAGGACCTCTTTGGGATCCCGCCGCCGCCCCACCAGCTTTCGGACTGGCTGCTGCATGGGGTCGATCTCGTTGTTCATTTGAGCAACGTTATGCCCTCAACCATGGCAAGGTCAACAGGACTGTTTTCCAGCGTCTGATTGACATCGCCGGACAACATCGCCTGGCGCAGACATTCCTGTCTGCGGGTTACCGGAGCTTTCCAGCTCCTGCTTCAATGAGGCGATTCAAAATTTCCTCCCCTTGGAGACTACTTTTTCTGTAAACATCGGGCGCAGTGCTGTTGTAAACGTCGACAGAGTCTCGTCCGCACCAGATCGCGCCGGGAGGAACGGGTTATTCAGCACGGGGAGACTCTGTCGAAATATGTTTTCTGTCGCGCAGCGTCAGAATCGGAAAGAGGACCCGAGACTGACCCGGACCGCCTCGAATTGGCTCGAGTTGATATAGTCGACTGCGGTGCCGAGGTAAAAGCTCTTACTGAAATTGTAGACGACGTGCGCGCCGTACGTCTGGAATCCATCCACCGCCGCCTCTTCCAGAAACCGGCTGTCCACCACGTAACCTTCCAGCGTCCAACCGCCGATATCTTTCGAAAGGCGGATCCCATTATTCACGATTCGCTGATCGATATCCCGCTGGATATCCACTCCGCCGATCTCGATGCCGATATCGTGAAACGTTCCAATTTGGTTTCCCATCGCGATGGTTAATCCTTGGGTTATTTCATATTCAAGCATACTCGCGGCGCCGGCGTAATAAACTAACGCTCCGTTGGCTCCTTCCACATCAACGCGCCCCATCACGCCTCCCATCGGAGTCAGTTGCCAACCCCAACGCGACCCGTCCCCGATCGATAGCACTCGCCAGGGGAGTCCAAGATTCAGACCCGCTCCATAGATATAGTTCCGTTCCATTTCAGTTATGTTCAGGGGGATGGCGACTTCGAGTCTCAACGGGGTGGCGCCCAGCGGAAAACCGAATTCGATGGGAAGATCAAGTCGGGAGGCGTTGAGCTTGCCCGCAGGAGTTTCGATGGTGGCCGTCGAATAGCTCAATCCCGCCCCCAACCCGAACGCCAGCTGCAATTCATCGGCGGCGCCGGCGATGCCATTGGCCTTGGGGTCGCGATGGCTCGTGCCGAGCCCAAACCGCCCAAACGAATCGGTCGCCAGCGTCGCCGTCGTGGCAAATGGATTGCCATCGTTGGGCGCGGCGGCGGAGCGTTTGGAGATTTCCGAGTCGAGTTTGGCCAGTTCTGATGCCCCGTTTTTCTTGAGCCATTCCTCGATCTGATGCTCTACGTCTGAGCGGGTCGGTCCGACAAATGACTTGCTCAAGCCTGTCAAGGAACTCGTCAATAAGGCGCTCACGCCCGTGGCATCCTCGGAAAGGTCAAATCCTAATGCGTCGGGAACGCCGAAATAGGTGGCGCTGGCGTCAAACCGCGGCCGCGTGCTCAGCGAGCGAAACTCGTCTGAGCTGTTAATGAGGTGATCCACCAATCGGATGATGGAGTGATCCCCAACGGCGAATCCTCGGCCAAACACTGGATCGTCCGCAACGCGGATTTCGAACAGATCAGTGGCCGATGCGGCCCAGCAAGAAAGCGGCGCCGCGACCAGAGACAAGATTGTGGTGCTGAATTTAATTTTAGAACGGATCAGGTGGGTTGGTTTGGTTTTCATTGAGGTTGTTTATGTGTGAGTGGGAATCAAAGCTTCCGCACAATACCGCCGGTGGCTTCTTCCAGAGCCTGCGAAATGGCTTGACCGAGATCGCTGTCATCCAAAACCCAGATGCCTTCCTTCTTTGCCAGCGTCTCGCCATTGATTTCGACCAGGATGCCCGTGGCGCTCTTGGTGAGTTTGCCTGCGCCAATGGTCGTTCGCTCGGTTCCTGAGCGCAGGTCCCGGAGATGGAGCTCGACCTTGGCGATGGAATCCTTGCTCGCCCGTGAGAACGGCCCGAACTTGATGGTGGCGCCGGCTTTGTCTTTGATTTCGAGAAGCGTGACACCGAGCTCATAGTCATAAATGACTTTTTGCAGCCGCGGGAACATGGACGACACTGCCTCGAGAAAGCCTTCTGTCACCGGCCTAAATCGGCCGGTTTTTTCGAGGACGCTTGCGATCTTCACGTGCGTGTAAAAACTTAGGTCGTCAAATGCTTTGTCGCCCGTCCGGTTTGATACTTGGCTCAGCTTGACGGTCAAGCGGGGTGAAGCTGCTGGCACTGTCGTTAATTGATGGCGCAGCGATTGCACAAGCTCCTGGCAAGCCGCTCGCGCGCCGGCGACGGGGTTGTCCCCCCGCACCATGGCAAAACTCTGCAGGCCCTGGGCCGGCCATCTCGGCTTCGAAAAATCATAAAACTCGAGCCGCAACTCGATCGGATAATGAACCGCCTCTCGCGTTAAGTGAGCCCAGCGGATCAGTTCGTTGCGCGCAACTTTCTCCGGCTTGATGAAATGGCTGGTCAGCACGATGACCGCGGCCTTCTGTTCCGACGAGATCAGCTCCTGCACAAAATTTTGATCGGACAGACTCCGGCCATCCATCACGAGTTCAAAGCGCGGATCATCGCTCAATAGCCTCTCGAGCTCTGTCCATATAGCGAAACCATACCCTCGGCTCTTCAACTCCTCGATCGTGCTGGGATAGAATCGAACCACGTCCGCAGGAAAACTGTTAGGCAAGACGTGGAGCAAAACTCTGTCAGCGGTGGCCGGCTCATGGACTTTAGCTTCCAGCCCCGCAATCTGGCTGGAGAAAAGCTTTTCATCATCCTTGAACCAGCGCGTGGTATGATAAGGCGCACGGGCGTCGGTCCAGATCAGTTCGATTTCAACCTGGATCCGCCCATCTCGGAGTTCATAGCTTCCCTGTAGGACCCCGTCCCATTGCGAGAGCTTTAGAGCGGCCTCCTCCTTTCCAGGAGGGGCGTTCGTACCGCCTTGAAATTGGCGTTCGGCAACGAGTTCGCCCAGACGGTCGCTGGTCACGACCAGGAATGGCGGCGTCTGGGCGAAGCTAGTTTGCACCTTTTCGCGGAGGAGTGTGCTGAATGGGGAAAGTCTCTGGTGGTTCGCGCATGGAAACTTTCCAATGCGGAGGACTACCGGCTGATTCTGGCGCAGCCCAGCGGCGCATTCAGCCGCAATGTCGCCGATCGTATCGGCCCGGGCCTCAGCTGCGGCTCCCCAGGTGAAAACCGCTCCCCATACACAAATCAAAATGGCGCGGACGGATGTTGAGTTTATGTTCACTGCATTGGTGGATGACAGCGAATCGGGCTCATTGCTGGAGTCGTTATGCGGTCAAATCACGCCTCGCCCTCGAAGCCGTTGCAGAAGCTCCGCCACCGCTCGTTTGGCCGCTTCCTGGGCGCCGCTCAATGGATTCGCCGCATTCTCCGCCAATCCGCTCGCGATGGCGGGGTTTCGATTCCATGGTTTGTTGGCCGGATTGAACAGCCGCAAATCCAGCTGAATGGTATAGCTCTTTTTGGGGGTTGCCCTTTTCTTGTTCCCCAAATCGTCTGACGCGGCCTCGTTGACGAATACCTTCGTATTCACGCTGAGCACAGCGCTGGCTTGCCTGGGCGAACCTTGCGTTTCAGCTTCCCCAACCAGCTGTTTCATCAATTCTGTGTTGCTAATGTCGCCTGCCTCGACAAACAACTCGAAGGCGGGATGCTCGCTCAGCAAGCGTTCGAGAGTTGTCCAAATAGCGAATTCGCACCCGCTGGCTTTCAAGTGGCGCACCCATTCGGGGTTATCGCGCACCGCATCCGCACTAAAGGACGAAGCCAAGATGTGCAGGCGGATTTTATCCTGATTGAGAGGGGCGTGCAGGCGGTCTTCCCAATAGATGTCCTCTTGGACGTCGGAGCGGCTCACTTCCATTTGCGCTTTGGTAATCCGCCCGCCGTCGAGCCAGGCAATCTCAGCAAAAATCAAAATCTTTTCTCGCGTCGTAAAATAACTGCCCCGCACGAGCCCATCGATGGCTTTGACGGAGAACTCCGCTTTCTGTTTTTGGAACTCGAGTTCGTTCTGCAAATCTCGGAGTTGGTTGCGGCTGATCACCTCGAATGACTTTCTTCTCGAACTGAGCGCAGTCTCGATCCCGTCGCGCAGCAGATTACTAAATGCTGTCAGTCCGTTGTTATGTGCGTTAATGAACTGGCCCACGCCAATCCGCACGCGTTGGGTCAGACCAGCCTGGATTTCCAACTCCTCGGCCAAACGAGCGAAAGTAGCAGGGGCCAGTTGGGGAGCAGCGCCTTCATTAGCGATCGAATTGGCGCAACAAAGCGCCAGCAGCAAACGACCAGAAGCGCTTCCCCAAACGTGCTGCATTATTGCGCGTAGAATGGAATGCATGCACTTTTCCAACGATGATTACTTTGGCTTCCCTCGATTGGCTTCGCCCGAATGCTCCGCCCCAGTCGATTCAGCTGCCTCGGGATCGTAAACGAACTGAATGTAATGCCGGGTGTTACGGTCCAGGGCGAATTCGGCGCCGAGTGCTTTCTGCACATGCTGAGAAAGGATGCGCGCATCCAGCCGGCTCTCGACATCAAGGTAGCTGAAGCCGCGGCGGTCAAATGTCCCAGGCAGCACGGCCGTGATGCCTGGAACGGCGCTCAAATCCGTGATCACTCGATCATAGCGAGGCTTGCTCGCTCGATGGATCTCAACCGTGATGAGCGAACCCAGGTCCAATTCCGTAATCCAACTGGCGAAAAGCTTCCACTACCGTCCCACAGGAAATTGAGGAAATGGGTTGGCAAGTTCGTTTGACTCTGCCACACGGCAGAGATGAAAAAGAAAAAAACAAACACGCCAACCCGGAACATTTTCACCACCCTGCGTCAGAT
>Ga0209514_10001369_pt1 | contig 42452 bp, 43 predicted proteins | sample Subgrocontami58m_FD_187452 | JGI IMG/M metagenome (GOLD analysis project Ga0209514, IMG submission 187452) | Subsurface groundwater microbial communities from S. Glens Falls, New York, USA - GMW37 contaminated, 5.8 m (SPAdes) (version 3) | ecosystem: Environmental > Aquatic > Deep subsurface >...
CTGAACCACACCTTTGCCGGCAATGGCCCCTGCAAGGTTCTCAACCCCTGGACGGAGAGGTACTTCATGAATTTTACCAAACGCTGGGGCGTGGAGCCCGGTTTGGTCCCCGGCCTTCCTTCCTATACAACCGCCTGGGCGATCAAGGATGCCGTGGAGCGGGCCGGTTCCATCGATTCCGACGCCGTGGCGGCAGCACTGCACAAAACAGACCTGGAAGTGCCATACGGCAGGCTTAAGTTCGATCCCAAGAGGCATTCCGCCCTCGTTACCGACGATCCCAAGACCGGCATGACGACCATGTGGGCGCAATGGCAGTCCAAAGAGGTAAAGGTCATGGGCCGCCAGACGAGAAGAGTTTGCGTCTGGCCGCCGGCGGCCGCGACCGGTAAGGTGATCATTCCCAATTGGATCAAGTAGGATGCGAAGATGGACATCCTAATCTATGGTCTGATCAATGCTGCCACCTTTACGCTCCTGGCTTTGGGTTTTTCCCTGATCTATGGCGTGAGCAGGGTGGCGAATTTTGCCCATGGCGCAGTATATATTTTGACGGGTTTTGTGGTCTGGGCTTTTTTGAAGGTGGGGTTGAATTATCCCCTGGCCATTATCCTGGCGGTGGGGGTTAGCGCCCTCGTAGGGATCGGCATCTATCAGGGCATCCTCATCAGGGTCAGAGGCATTGCCGCATCCGAAGTGATTGCCTCTTTTGCCGTCGGCATGGGCATCATCGAGCTGATCAAGATGGTAGGCTTCGTCGGTTCTTTCGGGAATCCGATCTTTGTGCGCGGATCGGTGGAAATAGCCGGTGTGACCGTGGATTATCAGCGTCTCTTTGTCGTCGTCGCCGCCGTCGCCGCGGTCCTCTTTGTCTTTATTCTTACCCGCTTCACTAAAGCGGGGTTGGCGCTCCGGGGCATTGCCCAGGATGAACATGCGGCGATGATGCTGGGGATCAATTCCGATCGTTCCGCCACCGTCAGCCTGGCCATCGGTTCCGGGTTGGCGGGGGTGGCGGCGGTCGTCCTGTTGCCTTTGGGCGACCTCTATGCCGGTATCGGCTATGAAGCCCTTACCTATGCGGTGGCGGTTTCCATTGTTGGCGGCCTGGGAAGTCTGGGGGGTACGGTGCTGGCCAGTTTGGTGCTCTCGTTCCTCCAGGTGCTGACGGTCCAGCTGCTGGGCGGGCAATGGCGGATGCTGGTGATCTTTCTGGCGATCCTGGTCATCCTGGTGTTCAAGCCTTCCGGTTTCTTCGGCCGGCAGAAAGAATTGGAGGAAAGGGTGTAATATGGCGGCAGGATTGCAGAACGGTCGGGAAAGACGGAGGGAGCGGATCGACCGCGGGATCAAGGTCCGGACGGACGGCCTGTATGCCTTGCTCTCCTGGCGGGAGATGTGTTACCTGGTCGCGCCGCGGGCGCTCTTGGTAGCCGGGTTGCTGATTGCTCCTCTTCTTCTTCCGACGCTCTGGCAGAGGGTCTTCTGCTTGACGGGCATTTACACCCTCCTGGCCTTTGCCTACGATTTCCTGGTCAGCTACGTGGGATTCGTCAGCCTGGGAGGGGCCTTATGGATGGGGATCGGCGGCTATACGGCGGGGATTATCGCTTCTGAATTTGGCTTGCCCCCGGTCCTCACGCTGCCTATCGCCACATTCCTGGGTGGCGCCATTTGCACCCTCCTTTTAATGCCTACCCTCAGGCTCAGAGGGATCTACTTCGCCATCGCCACCTTTGTTTACCCTTTTATTTTCAACCACCTTATCGAGGCCTTGCAGATCGCCGGCGGGACTTTGGGACTGATGAACCTGCCCACTATTCAAAATGACTGGGTTCTGGTTTACACCATGGCGGTTTTCGTGCTGATTGTTTTGTTCGGCCTGAGACGGCTGGTCAGCGAGGATCTCGGCATCGTCTTTCGGAGCATGATGGAGAACGATCAGGCCGTCAGCGCCGCCGGCATCAATATAGTTTTCCTGAAAATCATCGGTGTATTCATAGCTTCCTGCATCGGCTGTTTTGCCGGGGCCTTTCTTTGCGTTCTCTATGGTTCGGTGAGCATGAGTTTTTTTGCCCTGGATTTTTCCATCCTTCCCATTGCCGCCACGGTCATCGGCGGCGCCGGCACCTTTGCCGGGGCGCTCCTGGGGGCGGTCGTTCTTGTCCCTTTGACGGAACTTATCAGGGGGTTCGGATCGCTCCGGATGGTAGCTTACTCGCTCATCCTGGTGCTCTTTGTGGCCTTGAAACCGGTGGGAGTATTGCCTTATCTAACGCGGAAATACGAACAATTTGAGCGCTGGGTGGAGGTGTAGACGTGAGCGAAAAAGAAAGTCCGGCCCTCATCCGGGTAGAAAATGTGACGAAAAGTTTTTACGGGGTCCGGGCGTTAAATGGCGTCAGCTTTAACGTCGCCAGAGGCGAAGTTTTGGGGATCATGGGACCCAACGGCTCGGGAAAAACCACCCTCATCAATTGCCTGACGGGATTCCTGAAACCGACCTCCGGGGCGATCTATTTCCAGGGCGAAGACATCACCGGACAGGCGCCCTATAAGATCGCCAATGCCGGCATCGGGCGAACCTTTCAGATTGTGCGGCCCTATTACACCTTGCCGGCCTATAAAAACCTCATCGCTCCCATGTTTTCCCCCCGGGCGAGGAAATTCGCCGGCGGGGGCGGGCTGGGCGACCGAGACGCAATAGCCATTGATATTCTTGAGGAATTGGGATTCGAACGGGATGCGCGCGTTCCTTATAAACCGGCGGGCACGTTGCCTTTAGGCTATCTGAAACGGCTGGAGCTGGCCCGTTGCCTGGCCTTGAAGGCGGACGTCATGGTTTGTGACGAGGTGTTTTCCGGGCTCGGCGCGGCGGAGATCTCAAGCCTCCTGCCCCTGCTGGAAAGGCTGAACGGGGAAGGGGTGACACTGATCATGATCGAGCATCGGCTGAAAGAGCTTTTCCGGCTTGCTTCCCGCGTGGTGGTATTGAATTATGGCGTGAAACTCTTTGACGGCGCCCCGGAGGCGGCCATGAGAGATGAAGCGGTCAAGGAGGCTTATTTCGGTAAAGGGAAAGAGGCAGTGTTATGAAGGCGCCGCTGTTAAGTGTGGAAAAACTGATGGTGTTTTATGAAAACGCCATTGCGGTAAACAACCTCAGCCTGGAAGTGGAGGAGGGCCGGATTACCGGCATCTTCGGAATGAACAGCGCCGGGAAGAGCACGCTCATGTATACGATCGCCGGGATAATGCTGGACGTGCAGCGGCGCGAGGCGATGAAAGAGGGGGAGCGGATAACTATCCTCGGTTCCATCAGGTTCGATGGGCAGGATGTGAGCAGGCTGGCACCCTGGACGCGGGCGAAGATGGGTATCATCTTGTGCCCGGAGCGGCGGCGCCTCTTTGTCGAAAGCAGCGTGCTGGAAAACCTGAAAATCGGCGCCTACATGGCCAGCCGGGCACAGTGGCATGATACCCTGGAATATGTCCTGGACCTATTCCCCCCGCTGGTAAAATTGAAAAGGCGCGCCGCCGGTTTTCTGAGCGGCGGGGAACAACAGATGGTCGCCATCGGCCGGGCCCTGATGTGCCAGCCCAAATTGCTGCTCTTGGACGAGCCCTTCCTGGGTTTAAGCATCGGGATGCAGGATGTGCTGATCGAGGCCATAAAGAATATCAGCGAACGGAGGAAGATAACCATTGTCATCTCGGAGCAATATGCCCGTCCCTTGTTTCCCGTCATCGATTACGGGTATATCATCGAGAACGGCAATATATCCGTCGCGGGCAGTTCGCGGGAACTGCTGGAAAATCCGGATGTCCATGCGGCCTATTTGGGGATGTGAAAGAATATGGAAAATACGGCGATAAGGACGCTTATAAGGGAAGAAGATGAATCCATCCTGAGAACACTGGAGGAAGCCAGTGAACGGTTTGCCCATAAACCGGCGTTGATTTACCTGAACCGGTCCTTCACCTATGCCGAACTCAAAGAGCTCGTCGACCGCTTCGCGGCGGGCTTGACCGCCCTGGGGGTGGGCAAGGACGACAAGGTAATCATCTATCTCCCCAATACCCCCCAATTCGTCATTGCTTTTTATGCCCTGATCAAGATCGGCGCGGTACCGGTGCCGATTTCGCCCATCTACACGCCCTCCGAGGTGGGATATATGAGCCGGGATTGTTCAGCGAAGGCCATCATTTGCATGGACACCAATTTCGGCTACGTGAAGGAGGTGCAGTCCCAGGGTACTTTAAAGACCATAATCTTTACCAACCTCATCGAACTGCTTCCCCTGTGGAAAAAAGCCATCGGCTTCGGCTTCCATATCGTCCCGAGGGGCAAGACGGAGAAAGGTAAGGATATCTATGGCTTTTCCGAGCTTCTGAAGTATCCTCCGATGACGCAGAAAATAGATATCTCGACCAGGAAAGACATCTGCCGCGTTCTTTACACCGGGGGAACAACGGGCTATCCGAAAGGCCTGCCCTCCTGCCATTCCCTTTTGTACTTCGGGGCCAGGGAAATGTCGGCGGTGGTCGCAGATACGGACATCACCAAAGGCAACTCCAAGATCGTCATGACTCTGCCCCTCTACCACGCCCTGGCGCAGGCGGTACTGACCGGCGTGATTTTCACTTTCGGCAACACTGCCATCGTAATGCCCCAGCCGCAGGTGGACGCGATCTTGGAATGTATCCAGAGGAACAAGGCGGATATGTTCCTTGGAGTGCCGGCGCTTTATCGCATGATCCTGGAAAATGAGCGGCTGGATCAATACGATCTGAGCTCTCTGAAATATTGCTGGTCCGGAGGGGATATCCTCCCTGACGAGATTTTCAACCGCTGGGAGAAGCGGTTTGGCCTGCCCCTGCATCAGCTGTACGGCTCGACGGAGGGTGAATTGCATGCCGCCACCTCCCTGGACAGGAGGCCGACGTTAAGAAGTGTCGGCTTGCCGGCGAGTTCGGCCGGCAAGAAGTTCAAACTGGTGGATCCGGAAACATTGCAGCCGGTGCCCGACGGGACGGCGGGCGAACTCTTGGTTTCTTCGCCTTATTTTCTTAATCGCTACCTGAATAAGCCCGAGGAAACGGCGGCCTGTTTTATCGACGTTGACGGCGCCATTTATTACCGCACAAAAGATATCCTCATGATGAAGGAGGGGGAACTCTTTTTTGTTGACCGGGATGCGGATGTTATCAAGCACAAGGGCTACCGGGTGTCGGCTTCCGAGATCGAGGCAGCCTTGCAGGACCATCCCACGGTGGTTGCGGCTTGCGCTGTCGGCGTACCGGACCCCAAGGTGGGGGAGCGGATCAAGGCCTTCGTGGTCCTGAAAGAAGATGCCCGGGGCGCCAGTCCGCGGGACCTGATCAAGTGGTGCGGCGAGAGGCTCGCCCCTTACAAGGTTCCGCAATATATCGAATTTCGGGACATGCTGCCCAAGTCCAAGGTGGGCAAGCTCCTCCGCCGCGAAATCAGGGATGAAGAACGGAAAAAAGTAGCGGCCAAAGAATAGGGTCTTTAGCTCGGGCCATCTCCTCCCCCGATTCATCTTTCCAACAATTATCCTCTTATTATTCCCAAATAAGAAATGAATTTCCCAAATCGGGAACTTCTCTTTTAATAACTCTCTAAAATACGGCCACTTAGCTTTGGCGCGCAATTTGCTGTAATCTTGGCTCGAAGCCTAACCTTGAAAGGGGGTAACCGGAAGAAGATGATGCCATAAATGGTAAGTTCTCACATGGGAAATATTATTTAATTCGACAGTTGACAATCTATTATGAAGGAGGAATAAGTTATGAAGCATGGTAAATATGTGGTGTCGTTGATAACCGTCCTGGCCTTGGCTTTTATGTTCATCGGCTGTGCAAAACCACCCGAGGCGGAGAAGTCAGCCGCTAAAGCCGCCCTGGACGCGGCAGTAACAGCAGGCGCCGATAAGTATGCTACGGCCGATTTTGAAGCCGCCAAGAAAGTCTGGGAAGGTGCCGAAGCTAAAATGACCGAAAAAGCATACAAAGAGGCCAAGCAAGGCTATGAAAGCGCTAAGGCCGCCTTCGAAAAGGCTGCCGGCGCTGCCGATGGGGGAAAAAAGGCCGTGGCTGACGAGGTGAATGCCACAGTGGCCGGTCTGGAGGAAGCCTGGAAAAATCTTGAGGAAGCAGCCAAGAAGGTCGAGAAGCGGATGAAGGACCGGAAGGAGCTCTGGGATGCCGATGCCAAGGCCTTTGCGGATGGACTGCAAGCGACCAAAGACCTGACCGCCGCCGATCCCGCCGGTGCCAAGACGAAAGTCGCCGAGCTCAAGACAATTATCGACAAATGGGATGCCGCCGTTAAGGAACTGGCTGCCGTCCCGGAAAAACCTGAGCCGGCCAAGACCACAAAGGCAAAAAAGAAATAGCTTATCGATAAGGAGGAATGACAATTATGAAGAGCATTGTTAAATATTTGGCAGTAATCATGATGACAATTTTCCTGCTTGCGGGTTGCGGCAAGCAGCCGACCGAGGAGATTAACGCGGCCAAGGCATCAGTGGACGCGGTCATGGCGGAAGGAGCACAAAAATTTGCGGCAGAAGACGCAAAAAAATTGAATGACAGCCTGCAAGCGGCCCAGGATGAGCTTAAGGTTCAGGAGGGCAAAACATTCAAGGATTTTGCGAAGGCCAAAGAACTGCTGGCCAAGGCAAAAGCCGATGCCGATGTCCTCAAGACGGCTTTGCCCGCCAAGAAGGAAGAGGCAAAGAAGAATGCGCTGGCGGCTCTGGAAGCTGCACAAGCAGCGGCAACCGAAGCGAAGGCGCTCTTGGCCAAAGCCCCGAAAGGGAAAGGTTCCAGGGCTGATATTGAGGCGTTAAAGGGCGATCTGGAAGGAATGGATGATGCGCTGGCCGAGGCAAAGAAGGCCAGCGATGCCGAAGACTATAGCGGAGCCATTGAAAGATCGAACACGGTCAAGGACAAGGCCTCGGCAGTCGCTGATCAGCTAAAAAAGGCCCTGGCAAAAGTCGGGAAGAAATAAATTGATCTGTACCTGAGAAACAAACCGGGAATGCAATCTATTATTATCCGAACACTTATTCTGTCCCTGTTAATATGGCTTTCCGGTTGTACCGTCCCACCACTGCCTCCAGAGGTTAAACTGTCAGAAGAACAGGAACTTAACCTCTGGAGGTCAGGGGCGGCGGTCTATGCGGCGGAAGGATATGACCGGTACCGTCTATCTTTTCGGCAGGCCAAAGAAGACTTGATTAAAGAGCAATCCCGGTGGGTCTGGTTTCAGGACTACCGGGTGGTCCAGTCCGAGTTCAGAGCTGTTTTGAAGTCCGGCGTCGCTTTACAGGAGCAGGTTGCTCAACAAAAACAAATCATCAAGGAGAGGATCTTCCCTCAGCTATCCTCTCTGAAAAGCAGAATTGCCACCCTGAAAGGAATAACCGCAGCGGCCAATGAAGGAAGACTGGCAAGGAAGGACCTCATCAGGGCTGAGTTGCTCCTGTCCGAGGCCGCTGACCGGTTTGCCGGCGGTGATTACAGGGCGGCCGAAGCGAAATTCAAAGATTTATCAGGCTACCTGAAGGCGGCTGAAGACGCGCTCCTCCCTGTTCTGGACCGGTTTGCGGACAGCAGTCGTATAAAGAAATGGCGGCAGATGGCGGACCGGACCATCGCCGAATCAAAAGACAGGGGCATTAAAGCTATCATCGTCAACAAAAGCGAACATCTCCTTGTGCTTTACAATAATGGTGCTCCCCTCAAGACTTATAATGTTGGCCTCGGACGCAATGGTTACTTCGATAAACTGCATGCCGGTGACAATTCGACTCCGGAAGGGAGGTACCAGATAATAAAGAAGATCCCCCAGAGCCGTTACCACAAGGCATTATTGATAAATTACCCCAATGACGAAGACCGGAGAAATTACCTGCGGGCGAAAAGAAAGGGGCTTATTCCGGCCGGGACCGGGATCGGCGGACTGATAGAAATCCACGGCGGCGGCAAAGACAGCATGACCTATGGTTGCGTGGGGATGGACAATGAAAGTATCGATGACCTCTTCAGTCTTGTTTCCGTCGGGACGCCGGTGACGATTGTCGGGGCCGTCGACGACAATAACAGCCTTTCCACAGCCATAAAGGGCCTTTGAAAGATGTTGGAAAACCGGTTTCTTCTAAGATTATTGCTATTTGCAGCGATCCTGTTCCTGGCCCTTGATGCTGCCGGGTATTATATCGGAACCAGAAATGTGTCTTTCGGTAAGCAGGAAGGGGCAAAAAGTAACAACGGCAAAGTTAGTTTCTCTGCCCTCAGGGCAAAAAACCGGGCGCTCAGACAAAGGTTAAATGGTCTTACCCCCAATGAGACTTATATTGTCATCGACACCGGTCGGAATTTGCTCTATCTGAAAAAAGGCGACAGGACGATGTTCGAGGCCGTCATTTCCAGCGGCAGCGGCAATATGCTGAAAGATCCATCGGGCAAACGTCAATGGGTATTTGACACCCCGCGGGGCGAGTATCGGATCAAGACAAAATACCTAACCCCCGCCTGGACAAAGCCGGACTGGGCTTTTATCGAGGAAGGCGAGGCGATACCCAAAGACCCCAGGAAAAGGGTCGAGGAAGGCGTCCTCGGCGGCTACGCGCTGGGCTTCGGCAATGGTTATTTTATTCATGGGACACTTTACACCCGGCTCCTGGGTAGAAATGTCACCCACGGATGCATCCGGGTCGGTGACCGGGACTTGAAGGCTGTTTATGCCGCCGCCGGGATAGGTACAAGGTTATATATCTTTTAATGATGCGGTGGGGACTCATATTTTTCTTAATCGTCTTCAATGCCGGTCCGGCCCCCGCCGGTAACGATAAGGAAATATTTCTCAGGGAAAACCGGCTTCTGGAAGAAGAGCTGAAACTGGCCCGGAAACAGGATATCTATCTGGTTTTCAATCTGCGGGAAAAAACAGCCTCTCTCAAGGCAAGGGGGCTTCAGCTCAGGAAACTGCCGATCAAGGATTTTCAATATTGGGGCAGCCCTCTGGCGGCCAGGGCCTATCATCTGAAAAGGAAGAGCGCCCTCTTCGAACCGGGACGGGAAATCGTCAGCCCCGGAAAAACCAAGAATAATGATAATTTTGAGATAGAAGCCCTGGAGCTGGCCGATATGCCGTCAAGATATGCTTTTGTTCTTGACGGCGACGTAAGGATATCCATCAGACCGCACGCGGCCGATATTCTCTCAGGGATGCTTAACCTCTTTTCCTGGCCGATAAAATTCTTGACGCGCCCAGCGGCCATGTTTTGGAATGCCTTGAGAAAAAAGCCCTATACGGCTATAGATGTTGTCCTGGATAAAAGTGACGCCCAAACCTTGTACTGGTCGCTGGCCGACCGTTCGGGCGTGGTCGTCTATCCCCCGTGATCATTAGCAAGTTACAGATTATTTTACGTTTCTCGGGCAAAAAAAATCGTCCAGGCGATTATCCCGTTTCTCGGGTTCGGCCGCGGGAGCGGACAAAGCGACTTCAAGGACTTTCCGTAGCCGCTGAAGGGGCAATATATTAGTGCAATTTAACATTCCTGTCGTGAGAGACTATTTTTTCCGGCTCTCCCTGAACAAGAAACTTGTGGCCCTGATGCTGCTTCAGAGCCTGAGTATTATCGCCCTGCTTGTTTTTCTCTACTATCAGACTGAAACATCAATCTATCACGAGTTCGAAAAGCAGATCGCCGATCTTTCCCGAGGCATACAAAAGGGTGTTGAGGAAGTCACCAGCAGCAATCTCCCGGATGAGAACCGCCTCCAGAACTATTTAAAAAAACTGAAAACTAAGGGGGTAAAGGAGATATCGATCATCAGCAATTCCGACCGGATCATGGCCAGCACTGACGCACGAAATATCGGCAAATGGCTTACCAAGGCCAAAAAAGAACTAATCTTCAAGGCGGAACTCGGTGAGCCGGTAATGGGTGAGGGGCAGCTATATAATGTCATAGTTCCTGTCGTGGCCGGCGATAAGCATTACGGCTACATCCACCTCACACTAAATACTGAGGGTTTTTCAGCCCATATGCAGGCCAGAATGATCAAAAGAGTTTCGGCGACAGTAATCATCCTGGGGATCGGCCTGCTCCTGAGTATCATTATGGCGAAGAGGTATACAAGACCCATTGAGGATGTTGTTCGGGCCGCCGGCAACGTAGCGCTCGGCAACCTCGATCAGGAAATACGCACAGACAGGAAAGACGAAATAGGCGAACTTGCCAGCAGTTTCAATTACATGGTCGGTAAACTCAGAGAAGAACGCCTGTTGGAAGAAAGGCTGCGCAAGGCCGAGCATTTGGCGGGTATCGGACAATTTTCGCTGAGCATTGCGCACGAGATAAGGAATCCGCTCAATTTCATCAACCTGTCCATTGACCATATGCAGAAAAAATATCAACCCTCGGCCGAAGGGGATAAAGAACGCTTCGATTCACTGATTCTTAATATCAAGAATGAGATACAGCGCGTGAGTGGCTTTGCCGAGAGTTTTCTCGAGTATAGCAGGTCCCTGAAGCTTGATTTCCGCGAGGTCGATATCGAGAAGCTGATAGAGGAAGTTATCGAACTCGTAAAAGCCAAAGCGGAAAAGGAGAAAATTGAAATCATCAGGGAGTCGAACAGGGGGCCGGTGGTGCTCCATGTAGATCCCGGATTTATCAAAACCTGCCTCTACAATATAATATTGAATGCCTTTCACGCCATGCCCGATGGTGGCAGGGTTTCGATCAGAACGGGTGGGACGGAAGGCAAATTCAGCATCTGCATCGAAGATACCGGGGTGGGTATTTCCACCGCGAATATTGCGAAAATATTTGATCCTTTTTTCACGACGAAACAAGACGGGATCGGGATTGGGCTGGCGCTTACCAAAAGGGTTGTGGAAGAACATAAAGGCCGGATAGAATTCAGGAGCAGCGAAGGCCGAGGCAGCGCTGTCACAATATTGCTGCCTTGGGATGGGGAAAAGTGAAATGGCGGTCATAGTGGTTGTGGACGACGAACGGCTTCAGAGGGATATAGTGAAGACCATCCTCGATGATGAAGGATACGAGACCTATACGGCCGCTTCCGGCGAAGAGGCTTTAGTAACCGCCAAGAAATATCATCCCGACGTCATCCTTGCGGATCTTAGGATGGCGGGAATGGATGGGATCGAACTGCTGGAATCAGTTCAGAAAGATTCCTTTGCCCCGACCATGATTATCATGACCGCCCACGGTACCATATCTTCCGCCGTTGAGGCGATGAAAAAAGGGGCTTTTGACTATCTGACTAAACCCCTGCATATGGATTCCATGCTGATGACCATCAGAAGGGCCGTGGAGCATGCCGAGCTGTTGAAGGAAAACCGTCAGCTTCAGAGGGAGCTCTATGACAGGTTCCGGATCGAAGGTATCATCGGCAGCTCCACCGAGATGCAGGAGGCGGTGAAGGCCATGAAAAAAGTCGCGAGCAGCTCCGCGACGGTTTTGATAATGGGTGAAAGCGGCACGGGCAAGGAACTTGCCGCCCGGGCCATCCATTACAACAGCCCCAGAAGGTCGCGACCTTTCATCGCCCTGAACTGTGCCTCCATCCCGGAAAACCTCTTCGAGAGCGAACTCTTCGGCTATGAACCCGGTGCCTTTACGGGTGCAGTTGCACGAAAAATAGGTCTCTTCGAGGCAGCAAACAAGGGCACGCTTTTTTTCGACGAGATCGGCGACCTGCCCCTCACCACGCAGTCAAAGCTTTTAAGGGCGCTGCAGGATAAAGAGATCAGAAGGCTGGGAGGAAAGGAACCGATAAAGGTCGATGTTAGAATCATAGCGGCAACTAACAAGGACATCGAAAAGGAACTCGCCCAGGACCGTTTCCGGGAAGACCTTTACTATCGGCTGCGGGTGGTTGTCATAGCTCTTCCGCCGCTCAGGGACAGGAGAAACGACATCCCGGAACTGGCGGAGTTTTTCCTGCACCGGTACAACCGTGAATTCGGAAAAAGGATAAAAAGCATGGATCCCGCCGCGCTGAAAGCCCTTAGGGAATATAACTGGCCCGGCAACATCCGGCAGTTGGAATCGGTCATCGAAAGGTCGGTAATCATGACCGATACCGAAATTATAACTTTGAAAGATGTTAAGAGCGAACTCAGGATGCCGGGGACGGAGGGCTCATTCCTTTTCGATCTTCCGGATGAAGGAATAGATTTCGAGGAGTTGGAAAAGGAACTGCTGAGAAAGGCTATGGCGCGAACGAACGGAATCATGACCAAGGCCGCCAAGCTCCTCGGGATGAGCTATAAGACCTTTTGGTACAGATGGGAAAAAATTAACGGGGACAATCCTCCTTCCCCCGGTGCAGCAGCGGATCGGCCGGACAACATCAATCACACCCCAGAAAAAACAGGTGTGTAGCAATTTCCCTTGACACATCAAGATACTTGTCACATATTCCCACCTTCAGAAAAAAGTTAATTGCTGTTCCCATTCCCATCATTCTATATACGAGGAGGTCCAATATGGCACCAGGATCGATCAGCTTAAAAAGCTTTCTGGCAGCTGCTGCATTACTGATGTTTGTTTCCCAGGGGCTGGCACTGGAAAAGTCCAAAACGGCGGAGCCTGCTTCCAGGAAAACTCAGGCTGTCGAAAAAGAGTCCTCGCGGGCCGCGTGGGAGACGACCTTGCGCAAGGCGCGGGAAGAGGGTGAAGTGGCGGTCTGCGGCGTCTCCATTGCTGCGGGGTTGAGGGATTCGATCAAGCTCTTTAAGGAAAAATTCGGCATCAATTTGCTAATTACCACCGGCAGGACTTCCGAAATGGCGCCCAAGCTCCTGCAGGAGAGGAGAAACGGCCTTTATCTGCAGGACGTGATGATCTCGGGACAAAATACCATGGTTGAGACGTTGAAGCCGGCGGGGGCGTTTGACCCCCTGGAGCCCTTGCTCGTGCTGCCGGAAGTGACGGATCAGAAGCTCTGGTATGATGGCCGCTTTAACTGGGCCGATGAGGGACGCTATATTTTTAACTTCGCCCTCTATCCCATTCACATGGTTTTCATTAATACCGAGTTGGTAAAACCGGGAGAGATACGTTCCTATTATGACCTGCTGCAGCCAAAATGGAAGGATAAGATCTTAATCAATGATCCCACCACGGCCGGTGTGGCCAATATCAGTTTTAGCGCGATGGTTTATAATTCCTTGGTTGATCAGGACTTCTTTCGCAAGTTGGTCGCTCAAAAAAATATGATGACGAGGGATCAGGATCTCCAGGCCACCTGGCTGGCAAAAGGAAAATATCCCATTGCCCTCTGGCCGACCACCGGGGCGATCGCCAAATTCATGGAGGCGGGGGCGCCGGTAATGCCGATTGCCGATATGAAGGAAGGCACGGCGGCCGGCTCTTCCGGCAGCGGTCTGGCTGTCTTTAACAAGGCGCCCCATCCAAATGCCGCCAAGGTTTTTATCAACTGGTTTCTGAGTCGCGAGGGGCAAGCCGCAATCCAGAAGAGTGTCCGGAAGCAGACCCGCAGGATTGATGTCGCCCCGGAAGGACTCAGCCCCATGGAAACCAGACTTCCGGGGGTGAAATATTTCCCCCTGCCCGATGAGAAGGAGAAGTTCATTCTCACGGAAGCGAGAAAATATAAACAGCTTGCCGATCAGCTTTTTGCACCATTAAAATAAAACAAGAGCGGGTCCTCGGTCTGGCATAGGGATTTGATCAATGAAAGCATTTTTTGCTGCGGCCACTGAAAGAAGGATTATGGCAACGTCAGCCAAGGTTGCCTTAGTGGTCGGATCGATCCTCGCCCTGATCAATTACGGCGACCGCATCTTTGTCCGCCGCGATATGGATGTCCTTGACTGGATCAAGCTCGCAGTTACCTACTGTGTGCCCTATTGCGTGGCTACCTACGGAGCAGCCAGGTACGCTGTAAGGCATGGCAATAACAGGGAGGTTGGGAATAGATTGCAGTAACAGTAAAGATTGCGAATTTATTTAGGCCCCCATATGGAAGCAGTCAATGACTTCAAGAGGGAAGACCACCTTGCCGATGCCGAGGCGAGATATCTGTTGTTGGAACTGACACAGCTTCTCGGGCGTAATGCCCCCCTGGGTCTTTTGGCTACAGTGGTAAACTCGACGATCCTCGCCTTCGTGCTGCGCAATACCGCCCCGCTCATATTCCTGCTTATCTGGCTTGCCGTCGTCTATCTGACCGCGGGGCTGCGGTATTGCCAGTTGGGCCGCTACCGGCTCGCTCCCCTGACGCCTTCCCATGTCGCCAGCTGGAATAAGCAGTTTATTATCTTAGCGGCCTTGTCCGGTATCCTCTGGGGCATGACCGGCCTTTTCCTTTTTCCCGGCAGCTCCATCGAACACCAGGCATTTATTGCCTTCGTGCTCGGCGGCATGGTGGCCGGAGCGGCGGCGACCTATGCTGCCAGCAGAGAGGCGTTCATCGCCTTTACATTGCCTGCCCTGCTTCCTTATATAGCGCGTCTCTTCATCATCGGCGATGAAATGCGGATCGCCATGGGGACAATGGCACTGCTTTTTACCGTGATTATTGGCATTGTGGGAACAAAGCTCCATTCCACCACGGTTGCCTCTCTTAGACTCCGTTTCGAAAATAAGAACTACGTTGAATACCTGGCCTCGGCTAAAGAACGGGCCGAACAATTGAATAAGGAACTGGTTGTTGAGATTGAGGAGCGAAAAAGGGGCGAGGCCGAATTGCAAAAACACCGGGAACATCTACAGGAATTGGTTGATGAGCAAACCGCCGCCCTGTCCTGTGCCAACGAAAAGTTGAAAGCCGATGTTGCCGAACGCAAACAGATGGAAGAGATGCTGCGGCAAAGCCGGGAGTTCATCGTCCGCATCATTGATACCGTCGACGACGGGATCATCGTTGTGGACCGGGATTATCGCATTATCTCTGCAAACCTGGCCTATTGCCGGCAAGTGAACCATTCCCAGGAACAGCTCATCGGCCGCCCCTGCCATGTTATTGCCCACAACTCACCCGCCCCCTGCCACGATGAAGAACGTGATTGCCCAATCGCCGGATCGTTTGCCACCGGCCTTCCCCAAACGGCGCTGCATATCCACAAAGACGAGGAAGGCAAGAGCTTGAATATAGCCATCAAATCCTTCCCACTCAAGGATAGCGCCGGACAAATCTTCTCCGCCATCGGTGTGCTGAGTAATGTAACGGAAAAGTTGAAAGTGGAAGAACAGATGCGGAATACTCAGAAACTTGAATCCCTGGGGATTCTTGCCGGTGGGATTGCCCATGATTTCAACAACCTGCTGAGTGGCCTGTTTGGATACATCGATCTGGCCCGCCAGCGGGCGGTAGAGGGCGACAGTGATAATACTGCCAAATATCTCGCGAAGACCCTGGCCGTTTTCGATCGGGCGAGACATTTGACCCGGCAATTACTCACCTTTTCCAAGGGTGGAGCACCTATCCTGAAGACCCAGCCCCTGGCGGCACACGTTCAGAAGACGATTCAATTCGCTCTGAGCGGGTCTGCCGTTGCGGCGTCATTTACCATACCCGACGACATCTGGCTTTGTTCCTTCGACCAAAACCAGATCGCGCAGGTGATTGACAATATCGTCATCAATGCGTGTCAAGCGATGCCGCTGGGAGGGAAACTGGAAGTGGACATAAGCAACGTGAACGCCGAAAGCGCTCCGTCAGTGCTGCCCCCGAAAGCCTACGTGCGCATCTCCATTCAGGATCAGGGCTGCGGTATTGTTCCCGACCACTTGCCGCATATTTTCGAACCTTTTTTCACGACCAAAAAAGAAGGCAGCGGCCTGGGGCTGGCCATATCCTACTCCATTGTCAAAAAGCATCAAGGGTATATTGAAGTGGCATCAACGGGCGGCAACGGCACTACCTTTCATATTTACCTGCCGGCAGCCATAGACGACTGTCCCAGAGTCGCCGCTGCAAAGGCCGTCTTTCACCAAGGCCGGGGCCGGATAATTATCATGGATGATGAGGAATTTATGCTCGACCTATTGTCGGTCTGGCTGAATGAGTCAGGCTATGACGATGTCGTCACGGCAAAAGAGGGAGATGAAGCGCTCGCCCTTGTAAAAGAAGCCGTCCGGACCGGCCGGCCGTTTATATTGGCAATCCTTGACCTTACCATCCCCGGGGGGCGTGGCGGAAAAGACGTAGTTGGGGAAATGGTGGACATTGATCCCTCTTTGCAAGTTGTCGCCTCCTCCGGTTATTCAGAAGATCCGGTCATGTCGCATCCGGACGCTTATGGTTTTACCGGCCGTCTGATCAAGCCATACCGGAAGGATGATTTGACCGGACTGCTAGCATCTCTGTCGGTAACCCCGTCCTGATCACACTCCGCTTGTGCCATACCTGTTCCTCCTAAGTGAGGAGAAATATTCCTCAGCCGGTGTGGGAAAAATCCCCGCAAAAAAACATTATGTCTGAGGGCTGAATTTATAGTTAAGCGCTATTAAAGGGTTTTATTCCTATCAGGCCATTTTGGCATGTCGCATGCAAACATTGTCCTTCAAAAAGGGAGCGCTTGCTAGAGCCGGAAAAAATTAAGCAAAGCGAGCAGAAAAGCTCCACCTTTTTAATCACGGTCAAGGACCGATATGAAAATGGAGGTTTTTATGAAAAGATTATTCGTATTCGCAGTTGCTGCTTGCTTCCTTTTGGGTCTGGCAGGTGGCGCCATGGCAGTAGGTACCGGCAAGAAAGTCGAGTTTGATGAAAAAACCACTGGCAAAGTCATTTTCGATGGTAAAGCTCATGCCGATGCCGGTCTCAAGTGTGCCGATTGCCACAGCAAGCCCAAGCTTTTCGAAATGAAGAAAGTCCCCTTGAAGATGGCAGATATGAACGCCGGCAAGTCATGCGGTGCCTGCCATGATGGTAAAAAGGCTTTTAATGTCAGCGAATGCGCCAAATGCCATAAGAAATAAGTTCTTTTCCCGGCCAGAGGCCCTGGAATTCTGGGGCTTCTGGCCTCCCAGAAGAAGGTTTTTTTGAAATAGTTCACATAGATCATGTAATGTCTGTCACGCTGAATTATTTTGGGGAACTTTTCTCTTCTTCCTCCTGTCTAAGGTTACAAAGAATAACTTACAAGGAGGAACGAATCATGAAATCTATCGCCATCATTATTCTGGCAATCGTGTTAGGCACGACCAGCGCATGGGCAGGGGGCGTCGGGGATGCTGTAGAGGTGCGGATTGTGACCGATAATGGCCGGACGTTGCCGACCTATCCCGTTAAAATGCGCCCGGGCCTGCGTAAGGTGTACGCCGAGGCGATCAAAGGGGACCACTACCGCATCGCAGTGCAGAACCGTCTCAACCGGCGGGTCGGGCTCGTCATTGCGGTGGATGGCCGTAACATCATCAGCGGCAAGAAATCCTGGCTGAAGAACAGCGAGCGCATGTATATCCTGGAACCATATGGTTCGGGAGAATTCGCCGGTTGGCGCACGGCCCAGGATCGCATCAACCGCTTCTTCTTCACTGATGTACCCGAGTCTTACGCCGCGGCATTCGGCGACGAGAGCGCCCTGGGGGTGATTGCCGTTGCGCTTTACCCGGAGGTGCGACGCTGTGAGCCGCCCATACCCCTTTCCCGGACAGCCCCTTTCAGCCCTCCCCGCGGCTATGAAGGCAGGGCGGCAGGTGCGGGCGATAAAGCGGAAGCGGCACCTGCCGCTCGGGAAAACTCCGGCAAGCTGATGAAGGAAAAGGACGCCCGGTCCGAACAGGCACTGGAGAGTGCCGGCACCGGCTATGGCAGGGGAGAGTATTCGCCCTCGCAGATGGTGGCCTTCGAGCCGGAAAAACGGGCGGTGGAAACCATTTACCTCAAGTACGAGTGGCGCTCGACCCTCTGTAAACTGGGAGTGGTTGAATGCGCCAGCCCGCTCCGCCTCCCGCCCAACCGTTTCTGGGATAACGACGGCGGTTACGCCCCTCCGCCCCCGTTGAGCATGCGGCCCTGACCGGCAGTATGGCCCCATGTTTTTCCATCATTGCACGGAGTGAGGCAACGTGTTAGTCCGGCAATATAACCTTTATTTACGGGATTGCTTCGTTCCGCACGCAATGATTACAGGAGGGAAAATCTTGCCAGAGAATCCTGATCCAGTGGAGGCGCAGAACCGGACCACCGGGGATGATGACGCCGGCTTTGTCGCCCGCTGCCAGCGGGGTGAGACGGAGGCCTTCACAGTCCTGGTCAGGAGGCACCAGAAGAAGATGCTGAACATTGCCTATCGGATGATCGGTGACTACGACGCAGCCTGCGACGTGGTGCAGGAGGCCTTCCTCTCCGCCTACCGGGCCATCGAGAAATTCCGGGGGGATGCCCGGTTCTCCACCTGGCTCTGCGGCATCGTCCTGAATCATTCCCGGAATCATCTGACGCAGAAGGCCGCCCGTTCCCGCCGTGAGGCAGGGTCGCTGGATGATCCCGTGAAATTGCAAGACGGAAGGTTTATCAACGAGCCCCTTTCCCGGGAAGGGGCGACCTTCGAACAGCTCGAGAAGCGGGAGTTGGAGGCAAAGGTCCAGGAATGCATCGGCTTCCTCGACGGCGAACAGAGGGAAGTCCTGGTTCTCCGGGATATCCAGGGTTTTTCTTACGAAGAAATTGGTATCCTGCTGAAACTGCCCGAGGGAACCGTCAAGTCGCGGCTTTTCCGGGCCAGGAGCGCCCTGAAGGACGGCCTGTTTCGGATATTCGGTGATCTGATATGACGTGCCAAGAGATTGAAAATTTGCTTCCGGCCTATCTGGATGATCTCCTTTCCCCGGAAGAGAGAAGAAGCATTACAGGGCATCTTGCCTCTTGTCACCGCTGCAGCCGGGTCCTCAAGGGCCTGAAGAAGACACAAAAGCTCGTGCGCGGCCTCGAAGAGGTGGAGCCGCCGCCGTTCTTCGAGCAGAGAATCATGTCCCGGGTCCGGGAAGAGGCCGGATGGAAACACCGGATCAGGCAGCGGCTCTTTTATCCACTGTATATCAAGGTCCCTATCCAGGCCCTGGCCATGCTCCTCGTCGCCGTCCTGGCCATCTATGTCTCTCAGACGGGCGATCCGGAAATGAAACCGCCGGCGCCGTTTTTCCAATCCCTGACCGAACCGGGAAAGGGCCGGGGCACGGTTGAATCCTCCCATACCCCGGCGCCACCTTCTGCCGTCACGCCGGTCACTCGGGCGCCGGCCGGGGACCTTCTCAAAAAAAACCAGGAGCGGTTTGTCGCTCCCCCACTCGAAACCGGTGGCAAGGAGGAAAGGAAAGCCGCTTCACCGGCGCCGACCCGGGAAGAGACCCCCGCGGCCGCGAGGCCCGCGGCTCCCGTCATGGCAGCGAAAGAGAAGGATATCCTGCCGGCCGGCGAGGAGGCGCTGGGCAAGACGATGGACAGGGCCGGCAGGCAGGATGCCGAGAAGGTGCCGGGACCCCTTCTGCCGGAACGGAAACGGAAAGAGAAGCTGGCCGATGCCGGTGCCGCGGAAAGCAGAAAGACGGTGTCCGAACCTTCCCGGTCACGAATGACGGCGGTGGCGCCCCGCGAGCAATCAGTCATCGAGCTGACGATTCAGGTCAGGGATATGGACGCCGCCCTGCGGGAGATCGATGCGCACCTCGCTCAAGTCAAGGCCCGGATCCTCGAAAGGCAGCACCACGAAGGAACTGCATTCCTGAAGGCTGAAATCGCCGCGCCGAACGCTACCGCTTTACTGGATAAACTTAAGGCGCTGGGCAGGTTTAACCTGGAAACGCGATCCCTGGCCCAGCCGGAGGGGAATGTGACCGTGGGCATAAAAATCGTCAGGGATCCGTGAACGGGGTGTGGGAACCGCCCCCTTTATTTGTTGCCGGTCTCAGATGCTGTAATCGGGGATGATGGTTTCCCGGCGCAGCAGGTCGCAGATGCGGTTTACCGTTGCTGCCACCTCGGCCTCCTCGCCCACGGACAGATCGACCTGGAAATTGTTGAAATTATCCGGGCCCACGTTGACCACCAGAATTTCATTCGGGCTGTTCAGCATCTTCAATATTTCCAGATCGTAATCGTCGATATCCCCTACTGCCGTGATGAAAATCTGTCCGGAATCGGTGAGAATCCGGGCCAGTTCTCCCAACCGCCGGATATGTTCTTCCCGGTGTTCGTGGCTGTCGGTGACATCGGCATCCAGACCGCTTTCCATGTTTTCCATGCCCAGATAGTAGGTAACGAAGTTTTCCGCGAACAGACTTTTTTCCAGGCTGCGGGCGATTGCCCTTTTTTTCACGTCGGCGCCGCCGGTGAAGAGGATAAATTTGGACTTATGCCGGTAGCGGTCCTCGCGATGGCCAGGGGAAACGTCCCCTTTTTCCCAGGAGGTTTCGCGGCGCCGGATATGGTCTTTGAGGGCGGAATCGGCATCGGGGATATTTTCCATGATGATCCCCCCGCCGGCGATCTCGTAATGATCAACGATGACAAACCGCCCCGTGGCTTCGTTGTCTCGAACCAGATCGAAGGCGATGGGCCGGGTGGTTTCCAGGATGCATTCGGCCACATCGTAACGGTCAATCTGCTGTTTTTCCCCGCTTAAGCTCAGGTCGGAGGCGTCAATAACATTCCTTATTTCCGTCAGCTGCACGAAGGACCGGCTGGTAGCCAGTTTCAACTTGTATTTACGGTTTTTGATCATAGGCGACCGGCCCATCCAGAAGATGTGGACCCGCAGGCGAGAAGAAACATGGGGCAGCGGTTCGCCGGCCTGGCAGACGATTTCTCCCGGCCGGACGTATACCTCTTCCGCGAGGGTGAAACCGGTGGCCCAACCGGCATCGATCGACCTTCTTAACGGTGTATGGAAGCCTTCGATGGATTTGATCCGGGATTTTTTCCCGGAAGGCAAAAAGACGATCTCGGCGCCGGTCTTTATCGATCCCGTCTCGACGGTCCCGGCGAAAATCCGCCGGTCGTCGCCTTCCGCCGTAAATTTATAAATATCCTGCAGAGGAAAGCGAAAGGGCTTATCCTCGCTTCCTGCCGCCTTCCGGAAGGCATCCAGATGTTCCAGTACCGTCGGGCCGTCATACCAGGCGGTTTTGGCGCTTTTGGCGGCGATGTTGTCCCCTTCGCGGGCGGAAACCGGCACGAAACCTACCGGCGTTATACCCACGCCGGCGAGGAAGGCGGCGAAATCTCTCTTTATCTGCGTAAAGACGGCGCCGTCATAGCCGATGAGGTCGATCTTGTTGATCAGGACCACCACCTGGTTGATACCCAGCATGGCGGCGAGGTAGCCGTGCCGGCGTGAGTTTTCGGCAATGCCTTCCTGGGCGTCGATCACCAGGAGAGCCGCCTCCGCCCGGGCGGCGCCGGTGACCATGTTCTTGAGGAATTCCAGGTGGCCCGGGGCATCGATGATGATGTAATCCCGCTGGGCGGTCTTGAAAAAGCACCGGGCCGTATCGATGGTAATGCCCTGCGCCTGTTCGTCCTTCAGGGCGTCCAGCAGAAAGGCATATTCAAAGGGCCGGGCATTCCTCTCGCAGGTGGCTCTCACCTGTTCCAGTTTTCCTTCCGGGAGGGTGTGGGTATCGGCCAGGAGCCGGCCGATGACGGTGCTCTTACCGTGGTCCACATGCCCCAAAACAACAATGTTCATCTGTTCTCTTTGCATCATCATACTATATTCATCCGTATTAATTCATAAAAACAACAGGCTTCGACGGTGGCGCAGGAAGCCCGCAGACAAGGTGCGCATGGTTCGACAAGCTCACCATGACAAGCAGAGAGCTTGCCCTGAGCCTGCCGAAGGGACGGATGAAGCGCAACACAGCATCCGGGCTTCCTGCGCCGTCACATGTAGCCTTCTCGTCTCAGTGTTTCCAACCCCCCGCCGTCTTCCTTGTCCTGGTCCCGTCCTGACCGCTCGGCAATATTGGCCAACTGGCCGCTGCTCAGTTCCTGTATTATTTCCGTGATATTTGCGGCCTTGGACAGGATGGGCTGGGTGCAGGGCCAGCAGCCGAGCGATCGGTAGCGCCGGCCGTCCCCCTGGTCGAAATAAAGGGGCACCACGGGGATGTCTTCCCGGGCGATATATTCCCAGATGTTCAGTTCCGTCCAATCCAGGAGCGGGTGGATGCGGACGTGGGTGCCCGGCGCAAAGTCAGTCTTGAACTGGTTCCACAACTCCGGAGGCTGATCTCCCACATCCCATTCATTTTCCCGGTCCCGGGGGGAAAAGTAGCGTTCCTTGGACCGGCTGCCCTCTTCATCGGCCCGGACGCCGGCAATGACACCGGTATAGGGGTCTTTGTTCTTATCCTCCTCGTACCGATTTAGTTCCAGATTCAGCCGGTAGCGGGGCCATTCCCCGGACAAGGTCCTCTTGAGGGCCTCGCTTTTCAAATTCCGGCAACAGGTCAGGCGGTCCACTTTGCCGTCGGGAAAGGTTTCGCCCGCCGCCAGCGCCGCGGCATTTTCTCCGTAGACCATGTTGAGTCGCCATTCCCGTGCCAGACGGTCCCGATACTCGACCATGGAAGGAATCTTGTAATGGGTGTCGATGTGCACCAGCGAAAAAGGCACGTGGCCGAAAAAGGCCTTGCGGGCCAGCCACAGGAGGACCGTACTGTCCTTGCCGATCGACCAGAGCATGCAAAGGTTCTTGAATTCCCGGTAGGCCTCCCGCAGGATGTAGACGCTCCTGGCTTCCAGTTTATCTAAGTGTTCCATATCCCCTACCAATCACAGCTTTTTGTGCAGTCCGCACTCTTTATGCTCCGCATCTTCCCACCACCAGCGGCCAGCCCGGATATCTTCACCCGGGTCCGTGGCGCGCGTACAGGGTGCGCAGCCGATGCTGCGGAAACCCCGGTCGTAGAGGGCGTTATAGGGCACACCGTTATCTCTTATATAATGCCAGACTTCCTCTTCACTCCAGTCGATGAGTGGTGAGATCTTGTACTTGCCGTGCCGGGAGTCCCACTCGATGATTCCCATTTCCTTTCTCGTGACGGCCTGATCCCGGCGCAAACCGCTGATCCAGGCATCGACGCCCGTAAGAATTCCGGCCAGCGGCCGCATTTTCCTTACGTCGCAGCAGGCCTCGCGCTGAGACAGCCCCTCATACATGGCATTGGGCCCCGAGCGGGCAACCAGGGCGGCGACCTCCTCGGCTGCGGGCACGCCGACCTCGTAGTGGATGCCGTATTTATCCATGGACCGCTGCATGACATCGTAGGTTTCCTGAAACTGCCGGCCCGTATCGAGGGTGAAGATACGGGCGCCGGCGCTGGTTTTTGCCAGCATGTCCGTCAGCACCTGGTCTTCGATGCTGAAGCTGGAAGCCAGGATCACCCGGTTGGCACCGAATTCTTTCAAGGCCCAGGCCAATATCTCGGCGGCGCCTTTGCCGGTCAGCTCTTCTTGGTATTCTTTCAGCTTATTCATATTTCATAATCCTTCGGCGGCGCATATCGTCCCAGGGGTATCCTGTTCCACACCCTTTCGTGCAGGTAGTAAAGGACGATCTTGGTAAACAGTTCGATGGCCCCGATAGAAACCGCCAGGGTGATTTTTCCCGTTACCAGGAAGGAAATTACGATGGTATCCACGGTCCCCAGTGTCCGCCAGGAGACGGCCTTGACGATGCTGCGATAGTATTTTTCCGCCATAATCATTTCTTCTCGATCAGCACTGACCAGTAATCGTCCAACCTGGTCTGTTCCGCGATCCGGTGCCCTTCTTCGGCCACCGAACGGGGCACATTGTCGATCGGCTCCCCGTCGTCGAGCAATATCCGGAGCAACTGTCCCTGGCCAATCCTGGCCAGCTCCATCTTGGTCTTGACGAAGTTCATCGGGCAGGATACCCCGCGCAGGTCCTTAAATATCGCCACTTTTTCTTCCGGCTGGGCGGCGGCTTTTTGGTCCCCGGCGCCGCTTTCCGCAACCGCCTCTTTTGCCGGATGGAATTTCAGCGAATCGTCCATGCCGGCGTACAACCGTTCCACCGCCTCCGCGAGGTCGGCGATGTCCTGTTTGAACGTGGGCAAGAGGGCGCTATTCCGGCTTTTGGCCTGTTCCAGCAGGGGCAGAAAACGTTTCTCGATGAGATGGCCATCAACAAAGTACTTGATAAAATAGTCGAAAATCTCTTCATCGGACCGTGCCTCCACCCCCTGGGTTACCAGCAGCATCCGGGCGGTGGAAAGCGTAAGTTGATAAAGCAGCTCGCCGGCCGGGGCGTCAGCTTGCTGCGCCGCCAGTTCCCGCTGCTTTGCTTTAATCGATTTCAGATCTACCTCGATGAGGTCGAAGAGTCCCGCCGAACATTCTCCCACTCCCTTGCCGACAAGCGAAAATATCTCTGGGGCGCCCCAGTCAAAGTAGTAGTTCTTGTCGTCATCAAAGTCCGGTATTTCCCGATACTTATCGCAGAGATCACTAATATCCTGCCGCCCTTCCCCGTCGATGTAGTGGGCCGGGTCGGCATAGCGGTCCTTTTTTCCCAGGTAGAGGGTCAAAAAGTCGCGCACGAACCGGGGCAGGTCGCGGGCGCTGATGCTGTCGATCTTCAGTGCCAGGCGGGGCGACTCTCCGCCGATGCGGGCGCCCGCCACTATCCCGTAAGCGGGATACATCCGCTGGGCCTTCCGTCCCACCTGCCCGTAAAAGCCGAGGTCCGCCTTCGGATGGACGCCGCAGCTGTTGGGACAACCGGAGATGTTCAGCCGGAAATCACTGAGGGCATCGAGATCCAGATTGGCGGTTCTGAGCGTCTTGTTAATGGCCATGAGGGCGCCTCTTGGCAGGCAGATGCCCAGTTTGCAAGTACTGGCGCCGGTGCAGGCGATACAGTTGCCGAAGAATTTTGGCGCTGGGATGAGAGCGGAGAAGTCCTTAACCAGGCGATAGATGTTTCCGAGATAGGCTTCCGGTAGGTTCCGGATGCTTAAATTCTGCTCCTTGGTGCAGCGGAGCATATTTTCTCCGAAGGGTTCCAGGAAGTCGGCAAGGGCGGCTGCCTGTTCGTGGGGCAGGTTGCCCAGGGGAATGGGCAGCAGGACGGAAGAAAGGCCCGGCTGTCTTTGGGGAGAGACGAACCTCTTCCGCCAGAGGGCGAATTCCGGCGATTCATCTTGAACCGCGGCGCCGGGAGAAGCTGCAGCGTTTTTTATTTCTCCAATATTATCCAAAGGCACGTCGCCCAGGGTCCGGAATTCCTGTTCATAAAGTCCACGGAAGCCTTCCTCGCCCAATTTATTCCATAGGAACCTCAGGCGGGCGGCGTGTTTATTCTTGCGGTTGCCGTGCCGGTCGAAAACCCTCTTCACGGCTTCCGCGACCCGGTAGGCCTGAGCGGCGGGAATGAAGGAATGCAGTACATGGCCGACCTGAGGTTTGGCGCCCATGCCCCCGGCGACATATACCTGGAACCCCTCGACGCCCTTCTCTTTCCGGGCTATAAAACCGACGTCGTTAAAGGCGCTGTGGGCGTTATCCTTTTCCGTGTTGGAGAAGGAAATCTTGAATTTCCGCGGCAGGGTCCAGGAATCTGCTTCCCGGATCAGCATGCTGGTGACGCTTACGGCGTAGGGAGTGACGTCAAAGGGTTCCCCGGGCGCGATTCCGGCATCCCAGGAGGCCATGATGTTGCGCACCGTATTACCGCCCCCGCCCCGGGTAGACAAACCGACCGGCAATAGTTCCCTGAGGATCAGAGGCGCGTCTTCCAGTCGCACGTCGTGGATCTGCAATTCCTGCCGTGTGGTGATATGAATCGTTTCCGCCCCGTATTGCTTCGCCAGCCCGGCTATCTTTTTCAGCTGGCGCGGCGTTATCCCACCGCCCGTGCATCTGATCCGGGTCATGTAGGTGTCGTCTTGCCGTTGCTCATAGATACCGAAGGGGACGCGGTGGGCCTTGAGTTTGACAGCCTCCAGGTGGCCTTGCCGGTAGCTCTTGATCAGCTTTTCCAACTCGTCGATCTCAGCACTCAAAGAATCGGGGATTTCATAAAACGTCATCATAGATCGGCTTCCTTTCGCACAACTTCCACCTCTTCCTTCAGGACGACGGCTCCTTTGATCCGGAAAGATTTGACCGTTTCCTCTCCACTCCGGAGAGAGACAATAACATAGCTGATTTCCGGGTCGAAGGCCAGCCGGATGTCCTCTGCCGAAGGCCGGGCCGGCGAAGCGGGATGGCTGTGATATACGGCCCGCAACTTTAATCCGGCGGCCCGCATCTGCCGGAGGGCGGCAAACTGCTCTTCAGGCTTCAGGGAATAATGTTCTTCCGAGGCGTCGGCATTGGTCAGCGGATAGTGTTCCACGACGATGCCCTGTTGCTCGGCGAGGTACCCGCAAGCCTCCAGCGGGACTTCTTGCCGGGCGTGGGCCACGATCGCGCTCAGGGTGTCGGCATTTATTTTCAGCATGTGTGATGCATCCTTTATCGCAAATCGCAAACCCTTTGTTCCTCATCCACCAGGCCGGTGATGGTCGGTTGTTCGCCGCAGATGGGGCATTTCCTGTTGGGGCGGAGCTCCACTTTCCGGAAGTTCATGGTCTTGGCGTCAAAGACCAGGAGGGCATTTGTCAGCAACGTGCCGACCTGGGTCGCAAATTTCAAAAATTCCGTCGCCTGGATGGTCCCCAGTATCCCGGCCACCGCCCCCAGCACTCCGGCCTGGGAACAGGTGGGAACGGCGCCGGCGGGCGGTGGCGCCGGGAAAACGCACCGATAGCAGACCGATCGGCCGGGCAGGACGGTCATGGTCTGGCCGTGAAAACGCAGTATCCCCCCGTGAGAGAAGGGCTTGCCGGCCAGAACGCAGGCGTCGTTGATCAGGAATTTAGCGGCAAAGTTATCCGTTCCGTCGATGACGAAATCATATCCGCCGATGATTTGCGCGATATTGGCGGCTCGGAGGTATTCGTCATAAGTCTTTACCGTTATATCGGGGTTGATCGCCCGCATTTTTTCCGCCGCCGATTCTACTTTCCGCCGGCCCACATCCCGGGTAAAGTGGATGACCTGTCGCTGCAGATTCGACAGGTCCACCTGGTCGGCGTCGGCAATGCCGATGGTACCCACGCCGGCGGCGGCCAGATAAAGGGCGGCGGGCGATCCCAGGCCACCGGCACCGATGATCAGGACCTTCGCTTCGCTGATCCTGGCCTGTCCCTCGACGCCAATATCCTGTAAAATGATGTGCCGGCTGTACCTTTCCAGCTGTTCTTCCGTAAAATCAAACATACAATCCTCGAAAATTTTTCACCTTTTGTAATAAAGGGGCCGCGCGATGCTTTATAGGGCTTCCAACCCCTGCTTCAAGTCATCGATAATATCATCAAGGTCCTCGATGCCAACCGCCAGCCTGAGCATGTTGGAGGGCACCCCCAGTGCTTTCTTCTCCTCCTCCGTATACTCGCAAAAGATTGTCGAGGCTGGGTGGAGGATCAGCGTCTTATTGTCGTTGATGTTGGTGGCCCGCCGGACGAGGGCGAGCGAATCAATAAATTTAAAGCATTCTTTCTGGTCAGTCAATGTAAAGGTGAGGATCCCCCCGAATTTCCCGCCGAATTGGTCCTTGGCCAGCCGATGATAGGGGGAAGCTTCGAGCCCCGGATAGTTCACCGTCTTGACTTCCCGGCGCTCGGTCAGGAAACGGGCCACGGCCAGGGTGTTTTCACAACTCCGGTCGATCCTGAGCGCCAGCGTTTCCAGCCCCAGGCTTTGCTGGTAGGCGTTATGGGGGGCCATGCAGGCACCCAGGTTGCGGTGCACTTCCCGGCGCAGATGGGCAAGCAGGGCGTAAGGGCCGTATTTCTGTGCCGCCTGTTGCAGACGGGGGCACTTGCCCCAATCCTGATTGCCGTTGTCGATAATTAGTCCGCCCACAGTTGTGGCGCCGCCGGACATGTATTTCGTGCTGGACAGGACTTCGATGGCGACGCCGAAATCCCGGGAACGGAAGAGATAGGGGGTCGTTACCGTGCCGTCCAGGACAACGGGAATATTTGCTGCTGCGGCAACCTTCGCAATCCGCTCGATATCAAGCACCTGCAATTGCGGATTGGTGATGCTTTCCAGGAAAATAGCCCGGGTCTTTTCGTTGATGGCTTTTTCCAGACTTTGCGTCTCCGTCAGGTCGAGGTAATTCACCGCCAGCCCCCAGGGTTTCAGCGTGTGTTCAAAGAGCGAGTAGGTGTTGCCGAAGAGGTACTTGTGGGAAATAATGTTGGCGCCGGCCTCCGCCAAAACCAGCACCACTTCCGTGATGGCGGCCATGCCCGAGGAGACGGCCACCACCCCCCGCGCGTCGGTCAGGAGCCGGACGCGTTGTTCCAAATCCTCAACCGTGGGATTGGAGATGCGGGTATAAGAATGCCCCAGTGACCGGCCCTCGAAAGCGAACTGGATGGCACGGGCGTTCTCGAACTCAAAGGCAACATTTTCATAAAGCGGCATCCGTAAGGCGCCGTGGGCGTCTTTCTTCATACTGCCGGAGTGAATGGCCCGGGAAGAAAACCCTTTCATGACGCCTTCCCTCCGCCCACAAAATAGAGAAAGTCCACTTCGTCATTAGCCGTCACTTTTTTTGAATCATAATCTTTCTTGTCAACAAAGTTGCCGTTTATCTGCACAGAGACCATCTCAGGTTTGTCTACCTTATTCCGCATCAACAGGTCCGCTACGGTCAATTCCGCACCTTCCCAGGTTTGCGTCTCTCCATTCACGGTAATGATCATAAAGCCTCCTCATCGTTTTACTCTCACGTTCCCGGACCCCGGTCGGCGCCGGGGTGACGACTTTTTCAGCAGCCGTCAAATATGAAACATCAAATTCTCTTGCGCCCTGTCCTCATATTTTTGTTGGCGGGCCGCAAGTTCTGCCAGGGAAATACTGAAGACCCTCCTGATGGCCAGCTCCGTTTCCCGGTATAAATCCTGAAGGACATCGTTATGGTGTGGTGTATCGTTCTTAGCTATTTCCAGGCTGCCCTCCATAATTTCCCACACCTGCAGGAAGGTGATCTCTTCGGGGGGCAAAGCCAGCTGGTAGCCGCCTTTGCTGCCGCGCACCGCCCTTACAATACCGGCTCTTGTCAATTGATTCAGCAGTTGCTCAAGGTAATTGGGAGGTATGGAGCGACGTTCGGCGATCAACTTGGTCTGCAGCAGGTCTTTTCCCTGATAATTTACCAGCTCCATCAGGGCAGCGATACCATATTTGATCTTGCTCGATAAAACCAACATCTTGATTTATCCATAGTAAGTTGATCAACTAACATTGGTATCGTTTCTAACTAAACCAATCAATAAAGTCAAGTATTATTTTGAGCGAAAAGTGCGGGAAGCCAGAAGTAAGATCGGCAGATTGATTTTGCTGGCTTCATGTTTATATTAAGAGAAATTTTGTTAACGGCGATTTGATAAAAGAAACAGCATCAAGAAAAGGAGGGAATTGTCTATGGCGCAGATTGAATTAACAATGGAAGAACTGGCGACGTTAAAAGAAGTGCTGGAAAACGATGTCAAGATACTTCGCCAGGAGATTGCCCGTACTGATCATCGGGAATTTCGGGAGATCGTTAAACATAAGGAGCAAATCCTGGAGAAGATTCTCACCGCTTTATCGGGATAAAAGAGTACTTACTATGGAAAATTAAGGTGCAGAATGAGATTGACAAAATATTTTTTATATATAGTTTAGAAAAAAATAAACGGTGCCGGTAACAAGGCGCAAAAGGAGAAATTATGTTCCAGGTATCAGAGAAAGCAACCGAAATGATCAAGAATTTCTTGCAGGATAAGGGTGACGAACTGGCCATCCGGGTAGTCTTGCATAGCGGTGGTTGAGCGGGGTCCAGTTTGGGCTTGGCTCTGGATGAGTCAAAAGAAGACGATGAAGTGTTCAACGAGCAAGGCGTCAAATACGTAATGAGCAAATCCCTTTTTGAAAAAGTTAAGCCCGTGGAGATTGATTACGTGCAATCTGCCCATGGCGCTGGTTTCAAACTGTCCTCCAATCTGGATGGTGGCGCGGGTTGTGGTTCTTCCTGCAGCACCTGCTGATCGGCACCGGGCGGGGAGGCCGACCCGAAGGCCTTCCCGCCCTTTTTCCCCAGGTGTTATAGCGCTGTATCCCGATAAATGGGATAAGTCCTGCAAGCAGGATAAATGCGTTAACGAAAATGCTTTCCACCGGAAAGCACTTCTAACTTACTAAAAACTACCAAGAATAGCGGAGAGAAAGATTTGACTGACTTCAAGCAGGAAAGAGTCTCTTGCGGGGAGGCCGAAGAATGTCTAAAGACGGGGCGTTATCAAGAGGCCATTGAAATTTACCGGACTTTGGCGGCTGCATCTCCCGAAGAAGACTCTTTATTGCTGGCTTTGGCCTGGGCCTGTCATGATGCCGGGCGGCTGGAAGAGGCGATTGCTTGTTTTGAACAGTTGTTTGATAAAGAACTATCCCGGAAGATCTTTACCGGTTTTGCTTACGATGAACTGGTGCGTATCTATAAAACGGGGGGGCGGTATGACCGCCTGGTGGATGTTTGTGCACGGGCGGCCCAGGCGCAGCCGAATGATCCGGCTCTGCTCGGCGAATGGGGCGCCGCCTGTCTGAAGGCCGGCCTGATCGGCAAGTCCATCGAGATCTGCAAAGAAATTATCGCCCGGGATCCGGAGGCGACGGCAACTTACTGCCTTTTGGGGGAGGCCTATTTGGCTGCCGGCGAATTTGACCTGGCGGAAAAAGCCTTTCACCGTGCCGCCAGGATAGATCCCGAGGCGGCCTGCGCCTTTTACGGCCGCTTGGCGGAAAACTACATGCGCACGGGAGAACAGGAAAAAGCGGAGAAGTTCTTGCGCAAGTGCCTGAAAATAAGCCCTCGCGACGCCCTCCTCCTTTGCCGTCTCGGCGATTGCCTGATCGGGCAAGGGAAGCTCCAGGCCGCCCGGAGGGCCTACGGGAAAGCAGTTTCCCTGCTTCCCGGTTCCACGGGTGTCTTCTACCTCCGCTGGGGGCAGACCCTGGCGGCAGCCCGCTATCATCGAGAGGCCATTACCGTCTTTCGCCAGGCCCTGAAAAAGGGGCCGCAATCCCCGCTCCACCGCATCCGCATGGCGGAATCATTCGTGGCCCTGGGCATGAACGAAATGGCGGTCCAAACCCTTTCCGAGATCAACCCTTGACGGGATCTCGGGCACATTTGGGGACCGCCTGAAACCGCACCCTTCCCAAAATGCGCGTACCCGCGGCCCCGGAAGAAGCCCCGGAGCCTTCAGATTTTCCCCGTTTTCCGGAGCGTATCCTTCATGACGTGATAAAAAGCGGTGTTGTCGGCTACCGCCCGGCGGAGGATCGCCTCCACATCTTCGGCGTTTTTCAGGTTAATGACGATATTTACGCTCTTGTGGAAGGCCGCCATATTATCCATGGTGCGATACCGGTCGCTCATCAGGGCGACGAAGATCTGGCGGCGGGTGGACATGGCCAGCGTTGCCAGATAGGACAGGACATCGTTTTGTTCCGGATCGGCGGTATCAAACTTTTCATCGACGGTCACCAGATCGAAAAGATGAAACCGCATCGCTTTCAGCGCATCCCGCGCCGATGACGCCACTGTCGTCTGGTAGCCCATACTATTCAACGCCGCGACCAGCTTGGCCTGTAAATTTTCATCGGGTTCGCAGATCAGGGCCGTTTCTGCATCCGCTTCCACAAAATCAAACGGCCGGTCTGAAGAATCGTAGCCGCCGTCGGCGACTTCACTCAAAAGGTTCTTTTCTTCTTCCATTAAGAATTCTCCTTCTCCTGACGATTTCGGTTTTGATGAATAAACAGCGGGGGAAGCAAAATTCGCCTCCCGCAAGCCTGCCCCGGGTGTGGCCGGGGCGACTTCCCGCGGATCAGTCTACCTGAATTTTTGCTTTCCGTAACCGCTATCAATTTCGAGCTTGCCGATATCTGTGGTGGCCTGTCCCTTGGAGCTTTTAACGCTGTCAATGCCTCGGCCGACGATACCTTTGTTGGATGCGTAGGCCTTGGCCGTCTCTTCCGAAATCAGTCCCTGCTCATAAAGCCCGACGATATAATCGTCAAAAGTGATCATGCCGAAGGCCTTTCCGGCCTGGATTATTTCATAAAAGGTCTTGCCTTCCGATTCGCCGTTTAAAATGGTATCCTTGACGCGGAGATTCGTTCCCATGATCTCGAAGGCCGCAACGCGGCCGCCGCCCTCTTTGGGCAGGAGCCGCTGGCAGACAATCCAGCGTACCGTATCGGCAAGGCGGATCCGCATTTGCTGTTCCTCCTCCGAGGGAAACATGCCGAGGATGCGATTGATGGTTTGACCGGCATCGACGGTATGGAGGGTGCTGACCACCAAATGTCCCGTTTCCGCGGCGCTGATCCCGATCTCCACCGTTTCCCGGTCCCGCATTTCACCCACCAGGATCACCTTGGGGGCCTGCCGGAGGGCGGCGCGCAGACCGCTGGCGAAGGTGTCGAAATCGCCCCCCATCTCCCGCTGGTTGAAAGTGGCTTTTTTGTGGGGATGGGCATATTCCACGGGATCTTCCAGGGTTACGATATGGACGGATTTCTTTTCATTGATTTCATTAAGCACTCCCGCGAGCGAAGTGGATTTACCGCTGCCCGTGGCCCCGGTAACGAGAATAATGCCATTCTTCTCTTCCGCCATCTTCAGGAAAGCCTCGGGCAGGTTCAATTCCGCAATCGTAGGTATCTTTGTTTCCAGTTTCCTGAGGACGATGGAATAGTTGCCCCGTTGCGAAAAGATGTTCACGCGAAAGCGGGCCTTTCCGGGCAGCTCATAGGAAGAATCGCATGATCCCTCGGCCAAAAGGATTTCGGTCAGCCGGCGGTCCTGATTGATAAGGTTCAGGGCAAAGATCTCAGTTTGGAAAGGAGTCAGTTTGGGAAAGGGGGGATCGATTTCCACTCCCGTCAACTGACCGGAACTTTCCACCTGGAAAGGCTTGCCCACCGTGATGTTCAGATCGGAAACGTTATTGTGGGAATCCAGCATCTTTCCCAAAATAAAATCAACTTCCTGTTTTCTCATGAGTTCTCCTCCTTTTCCGGGTCTCTGGCCTCACCGGCCCCCGCCCGCCATGCTACTAAACCTCGGTGAAATCCGTGGGCGCCGTCTTCAGGAAGGGGCGGAACTTGGCCTTATCGTTGCTCTTGTTATAAGCTTCATCGGCACCGATCCAGCCTTTGTTCAGGAGCTCCATAATAGCATCGTCCAAGAGCTGCATTCCGTATTTCTTGCCCGTCTGGATCATGGAAGGGATCTGGAACGTTTTGGATTCCCTGATCAAGTTGCGAACGGCCGAGTTGGCGATCAGGATCTCCAGGGCAGCGCAACGTCCCTTTTTATCAACCCTCTTGAAGAGCACTTGCGCGACCACGGCCCGGAGCCCGTCGGCCAGGGTCGAGCGGATCTGCATCTGTTCGCTGGCGGGAAACACTTCGATGATGCGGTCGACGGTCTTGGGGGCGCTGGTGGTATGCAGGGTGCCAAAGACCAGATGCCCCGTGGAAGCGGCTTCCACAGCGAGGGAGATGGTTTCCAGGTCCCGCAGTTCACCGACCAGGATGATGTCGGGGTCTTCGCGCAAGGCGCCCCGGAGGGCGGCGGAAAAACTTTTCGTATGGACGCCCACTTCCCGGTGATTCACGATGCAACTCTGGCTTTTATGGACGAATTCGATGGGGTCTTCAACGGTTATGATGTGGTCCTTGCGGATACGGTTGGCTTCGTCGATAATGGCGGCCAGGGTCGTCGATTTGCCGCTGCCTGTCGGTCCCGTAACCAGCACCAGGCCGCGGGGCAGGGAGGCCAGTTTGGAGACTACGGGAGGGAGGCCCAAATCCTGGCAAGTGAGAATTGTGCTGGGTATTTCCCGGAAAACGGCGGCCACGCCATATTTCTGCTGGAAAAAGTTGGCCCGGTAGCGGGCCAGGCCCGGTATCTCATAAGCAAAGTCAACGTCGCCTGTTTCCTCGAACTGCTTGATTTTATGCTCCGGCGTGATCTCATAGAGGATGGCCTTCAGACCATCGTTTTCCAGGACGTCGAATTTGACCCGCTCCATTTCCCCCCGGATCCTGATGACCGGCTGCTGCCCGGAGACCAGATGCAAATCCGAGGCCCCCTGATCATGCATCAGCTGAAAAAACGCGTCAATCTTTGCCATAACATGCCTCCCTTTCCATTTATTATTCCTTGCTTTATAGAAACAGGCGGCAGCCTTGTCAAGGTCAAATAACTACCCGTTCTAATGGCTGAATGGAAAATAAACAATGGCTTGACAGAAAAGCGTCTTCTCAGGTATGCTCGCGCCACTTATCCACAAGATTATTTCCGATTATCTGGTTTGGGGATGTAGCTCAGCTGGGAGAGCGCCGCGTTCGCAATGCGGAGGCCAGGGGTTCGATCCCCCTCATCTCCACCAATCAACAATCCGAGACATAGGTTCGCCCGCAGCTCCTCATACTCCCGGATCGGTGCGTCAAAATCGAAAACCTGCTGTTTTTCATCTATTAATTTTCGGCTTTTAGGCATTGACTTAGCCTTTTGTTTAGGGTTAATAATAAACCTAACGTTAGGCGGCCTTCTTCCGCGCTACTTTGGAGGTGGAGTGCTTCGTTAGCGCCAGATAGTATTCGGGGAACACCTTGCGGTGATTCTTCCCGATCTTGGCCGCAATAGCTCGCATGATCCGGTCCGAGACGAGGCCCCGACGGATCACCTTGGAGATGCTCATCTCCGAGACGCCGAATTCCCCGGCCGGAGCCGTCTGGGTGATGAGCAACTCATTGTCGGCCGCGTCATCTGGTCCTGAAAAAACTTTTTAAAATGACAATAGTTTGAACTGAAAGTTTCATCCAAGGGCGAGTGGGGTGGGTAGTCCAAATGTTGTAGCAAGGAGGGGTCAATAAGATGATTCAATATCACAACGTTCAGCCTATAACTGTTACCTGTGTCCATAGCCGCCGAAATTTCTTGACATGCGAAGCCGTATTTACATCTTTTCACCCAAGAAATCTGATTATCAATTTATGAGTGTGAATCTTATCATACAGAAATCCATCATCGCCGGGGTCGATTTGTTTTGCGGGGCTGGTGGACTCACGTATGGACTACAGAAGGCTGGGATCTCCATCGTTGCTGGGATTGATCTCGATCCAACATGCGAATTTCCCTTCACCGCCAACAACGGTGCCCAATTTATCAATGTAGACATGAGGGATCTGGCTGGAGCCGACATTTCGAAGCTCTATCCGGCGGGCGCAATCCGACTTCTCGCTGGCTGCGCTCCGTGCCAGCCATTCTCATCTTTCCGACGAGGAACGGACAACTCCAAGGACGAGAAGTGGGAACTGTTGGTCGAGTTCAGTCGGCTTGTCGAAGAACTGAAGCCCGAACTGGTGACGATGGAGAATGTCCCAGGTATAGCATCCAAACAGGTATTCCAAGACTTCGTTATTTCATTACGGTCCCTCGGCTACCATGTCAACTGGAAATCGGTATATTGTCCACCGCTCGGCATACCACAGCATCGAAGGCGACTGGTATTGCTCGCTTCTTTGATTGGCCCCGTTAAGATACCTTCAGGCTCGCTATCGTCGGCAAAATATCGCACCGTGAGGCAAACTATCGGGGCACTGCCACAGCTGGCAGCCGGAGAGGCCGACCGGATGGATCCGCTACATAAGGCACGGTCGGTCACCGACAAGAACCTTAAACGGCTACAAATGTCCCGCCCAGGGGGGTCATGGAAGGATTGGCCATACGAGCTTCGCGCCGAGTGTCACAAAAAGGAAACGGGATCAAGCTACCAGAGCGTTTACTCTCGCATGAGCTGGGACGAGCCTTCGCCGACTATCACGACGCAGGCTTTCAACTTTGGCACAGGCCGGTTCGGCCACCCCGACCAGGACCGGTCAATCACACTCCGGGAAGCCTCGCTCCTTCAGACTTTTCCACGGAAATATCGGTTCGTCAAACCACGCGGCCAAGTATCCTTTTCGAAAATAGGAAGACTGATAGGCAACGCGGTGCCACCACGTCTGGGATTTCTTATCGGCAAGGAGCTTATGCGAACTGCGTCGGCCCCACAACGCGAGGAGGATTAGTAGTGACTTCCCCATACATATTGACTTTGGACCTCCGAGTTCTCGATCACCTCGGGATGAATTTATATAGCAACGCTGCAGCTGTCCTCTCAGAGGCGGTCGCCAATGCTTGGGACGCTGACGCGCAAATGGTCAAAGTTGATATCTCTTCTTCTCACATCAAGATCGAGGATGATGGCATCGGCATGAACCTCGACCAGATCAACAGTAGATTTCTTTCAGTTGGCTACGACAAGCGTAACGACGAGGGAGAAGAGTCGGCTGGAGGCCGACCGTTCATGGGGCGCAAGGGAATTGGTAAACTTGCCTTGTTTTCCATTGCCGAGGATATCGAAATTCATACAAGGCGCGGTAGTGAGAAGCATGCTTTCAAGATGAGGACATCGGATGTAAGGGAGGCAATCAAGGAGTCAAAGACCTATCATCCTCCTGCTGTCAACTTCGACGGGCCGAAAAAAGGAACCTTGATTATTCTAGAAAATCTGAAGAAACAGCGGACGGCAGCTTCGGTCGTCGCTCTCAGAAAGCGAATTGCTCGCCGCTTTTCCATCATCGGATACCGGGGTGTGAATGGCGACCGCTTTGATGTGAAAATAAATGGTGTCGCGGTAGGAACTCAGGACAGAGAAGACTTACGATCTGTTGAATTCCTTTGGGAGTTCGGTAGCAAGCGGATATTAGACGCCGCTTGCCCGAAGCTGCTTAGTCGATTCACACTCCCGGACAAGGTAAAAGCCAGCCATCCGGATTGGAAAGTAAGTGGGTGGTTAGGTGCAGCTGAGGAACCCAAAAAACTCAAGCATGACGAAGCCGGTTCCCTGAATGGAATTGTCGTGCTTGCACGCGGGCGTCTTATCCAAGAGAACATTTTGGATAGATTGAGCTTCAGCAGAATTCTCGGCAGTTATTTGACTGGTCAAGTGGAAGCCGACTTTCTCGACCTGAAAGAAGAACAAGACATCGCGACGAGCGATAGGCAGCGCCTTGTCGAAGATGACGAGAGATATGTCGTCCTCACCGAATTCCTGAGGAGTTCGTTAATATCGATTCAAGACCAATGGACGGATCTCAGGAATGAAGCACGAGGTAAGCAGGCGATATCCGAGATCCCCGCCCTGGGTGAGTGGCTGTCAAGTTTGCCGAATCCATCTCAGCGCAAAAGCGCGGAACGATTACTAGGCCTTATCCGCGGCGTTCAGCTTGAAACCGAAGAAGATCGCAAATAACTGTTTCGTTCCGGAATGCTTGCGTTCGAGCGTCTGCGACTACGTGATGAGGCCCACCTTCTTTCTCATGGTACAGAACTTACTGCTGCGCATCTTCTGCCGCTCCTGTCTGATATGGCCCTCCTCGAAGGTTCCCTCTACCGCGAGATCGTCAAAGTTCGCTTAGATGTAATTCGGGAATTTGAGAATCTTGTCGACTTGAACGAAAAAGAGAAAGTTCTCCAAAAACACCTATTTGCTAACCTCTGGCTCCTGGATCCGGGATGGGAACGTGCAGCAGGAAGTGAAAGAATTGAGCAGATTCTCAAGAAGGATTATAAGGAATTTAATCCGAAACTTTCTGACAAAGAGAGTAAGGGAAGAATCGATATTAGGTATCGAACCAATGCAGGTGAGCATATTATTGTAGAGTTGAAGCGTGCCAAACGGAAACTCGGCGTCGGTGATCTTATAGAGCAAGGGAATAAATATCGTTCCGCATTGCACAAGTGCCTGACGAGCCAGGGTGTCAAAAACCTGCACATTACGATCATATTTGTTGTCGGTACGGAACTCAAAGAAGAGGGCGACCCGGAAGGACATGAGATGGTGAAAAAATCGCTGGATGCCTTCGGTGCGCGAGTGGAACATTATGAGGCCCTCATCAAACGAGCGCAAGATCAGTACGGTGAATTCCTACAGCAATCCGCCAAGAAAGACCGTATTGACGAGATCCTCAAGCAGTTGTAATATGCGCCGCGATAACGGGGAACTCTTGCCGCCCACGAAAGAGCGAAGTCACCTTATGGCACGTGTCAGGCGATCAAGCACAGCGCCTGAAATTGCTCTTCGTACCGGTCTTCATCGGAGAGGTTTCCGGTATCGGCTCAACGCCAGCCGAGGATTACCCGGTAGCCCCGACCTTGCTTTCCCAAGACAACAGGTTGCTATTTTTGTGGATGGATGTTTTTGGCACGGATGCCCGCATCATGGGTCAACGCCGAAAACAAATACATCATTTTGGGTAGCCAAAATCGTTCGAAACCGCGAGCGTGATCAGGCTGTCGACCGGGCTCTCAGAGATCTTGGATGGACTGTAATTCGCCTTTGGGAACACGAAGTAAAGAACGACCTGAACTCTTTGCTTCATCAGATTGAGCAACTGCTAAGGGGCCAAGTCGTCAACCGAACAGACGCTCAAAAGTCAAATAGGGAGAAGAAATAGAAATTACAGATTCAAAATTCATTTGATTGCGGGTCAAAATATTCATTATGTAAAGCTATCGTAAACCATCCCGGAAGTGACTTATTACCTTTTTGGCTACTTACTTATTACCCTGCACAGATAAACTAACTGTCTGGGGCGGTTGAGTCTTGACGCAACTGACACATTCCCATTTGTGCCCCCGCGTGTAATAATCCACATTTCTTCTTGACAAGAACGCAAAAAGATATATGATTTACCTATCATCCCTCTGTGGCCGCGTGCCGCACTGGCCCCGTACCCGATTGGGTGCGGGTTTTTTTTGAGATATCATCATGAATCGTGTATCGTTCTTCATTGATGGTTTCAACGTCTTCCATTCTCTGGATAGCAAACAAGCATACCATAAATATAAATGGCTTGATTATTCAGCTCTTGCGAAGTGCTTTGTTTCGTCCAATGATACAATAACCGACGTCTATTATTTTACCGCTTATGCTGAATGGGATCCTCCGAAGAAAGCCCGTCACCAACTTCTGGTTCGTGCACTCATTTTAAAGGGAGTCAAAATTGTCTTTGGAAAATTCAAGATCAGAGACAAACATTGCCGCATTTGTCATAAAAATTATCATACTTTTGAAGAAAAACAAACAGATGTGAATATCTCCATCAAATTATTCCAATGTGCACATGACGACGCTTTTGACACCGGTATATTGGTTACAGGGGATAGCGACATTTTGCCTGCTGTATTGGCCGTCAAGCAAAGTTTTCCGGCTAAAAGAATAGGATTGATTATTCCCATAGGCAGGTCTGCGGAAGAAATGAAAAATGCCTGTGATTTTCACATGAAGATGAGAGAAAAGCATCTCCGCGATAGTCAGTTCCCTGACTCCATCATGATCAATGCGGGCAAGAATATCACTCTTAACCGGCCGGATAATTGGAAGTGATTCACGCGCATTCACACCCGCTATGAGAAAAGTTTGGTGGTATATTTGGGGGTATGTCACAAACTGCGATTAATTATTGATAAATTATAACAGTCGCTTGTATCGTCAATTTGATAGTCCTCATCTCCTGATTTGCCCTCCAGCGCCGAGGGCGGGAAATGGGAGTAAGGACCCTACTTTTTGTTAAGAGAATAGTTGAGGAGTCAAGTATGTTCGACCAAAGGTTACCAAAATTCATTCTTGCTTTATTCCTGGTGATCTTATTTGCCGCTCCGTCGTTCGGGCAACCGGCGGAGCAAGGGGCGGCTGCGGGAAAAATCATCGAAGTCAAGATCGCCGCGCCGTCGCTCAAGGGAAATTTATTGGGCGACCCGGCAGAGCAAAACGTTTCGCTTTATCTGCCGCCGAGTTATGAGACATCGCCTGCAAAACGCTATCCGGTTGTCTACCTGCTGCATGGTTATGCCGGGACCAATAAGACATGGACAACGAGCGGTATCGAATACGGCTATAATATTCAACCCATCATGGATGTGCTGATTGCCAGCGGCAAGATTCGGGAAATGATTATCGTCGCCCCTAACGGGAGGAACGCCTACAAAGGCAGTTTGTACGTCAATTCGGCGGTCACCGGCAACTGGGAAGATTATATCTTTCGGGATGTCGTTACTCACATCGACGCCAATTACCGCACCCTGGCGCGTCCTCAAAGTCGCGGCATCGCCGGGCATTCGATGGGCGGTTATGGCGCGGTCTATCTCGGTATGAGACATGCGGATGTTTTCGGCGCGGTTTACGCCTTGAGTCCGGGCCTCCTGGGATTTGGGGGTTTGGACGTGGCGGACCCGGTTTGGAAGCGTGTCGGCACTCTTACTTCCCGGCAGCAATTGCCGCGGGCTACCTTGAAGTCGCCCGCTGATTTTTCCACCAATGTTTATGTGGCCATGTCCGGCGCTTTTTCTCCGAATGTCGGGCGCCCACCGCTTTATGCGGACTTTCTCTTTGAGGAGCGCGACGGAAAGCTTGTGAGAAACGAAGCCGTCTATGCGAAGTGGAAGGCGAAGATACCCCTCAACTTCCTTGACGAATACAAACCGAATCTTCTTTCTCTGCGCGGGCTATTTTTGGATTATGGCCAAAACGAGGGGTTTGCCAACATCCGAACCGATACTTCACTCTTTTCCCGGGCTTTGGCGGAACGGAGCATTCCGCACGTATTTGAGATTTATGCCGGCGGAGACCACTCGAATAAAGTCAAAGAGCGTTTGGAAACACGGGTTTTCCAGTTTTTTTCCGACAGGCTGGACCCTTATCATTACTCCGGCAATTAAACACAGCAACCGTTGTCATGCCGGGCTTGATCCGGCATCCAGGATCACGCTGGACACCGGCGTTCGCCGGTGTGACTCTGGGGATCGATTTTCCGGATAAGCCATCACACCTTTGTTGGCAGGCAGCGCAAATATGCTTTACCGATGCCTGCCGCAGGCTGCAGGCGGATGAAAACACCTGTAGCTGCGGGGCGATGATTCCCGCTCCCTCCGCCCGGGCTGCACCAGAGACACGGAAAAAGGTATTGACTTTTTTGGCGGGAAAGATATGCTTACGGCCATTTCCAAGCAGACAGCGTGTGCCATTCAACCGGATACTTAGTCGTGCCTGATCTCAGAGCCGGACATTTGGAAGGAAATCACGGAAGAAAAGGGAGCGATCTTTCTAATCTTGAGTCAAAGGAGTGAGGAACCATATGGAAACAACCATCCTGACAAGCAAGGACCTGAACCTTTTTCCCCTCAGCTACCGGTTCCACGACGAATATGAGGGCCTTGACTACTCTGATCTGGCGAGTGAAGAACAGCATCCCTTCTGGAAGACGGACCGCGTCGAACTAAAAACGGTGGGGATCGATATCGGTTCCTCCACCTCCCATCTCATGTTCTCCCGACTGGTCCTGCGCCGTATCGGGGTGCAACTCTCCAGCAGGTTTGTGGTGGTCGAAAGGAAGGTAGTCTGGAAATCTCCTATCCTTTTAACACCTTATGTTAATCATTGCCAGATAGATGCCGAGGAGCTTTCCCGGTTCGTCGGAGATTCCTATCGAGAGGCCGGACTGACCCCGGAAGAGATCGATACCGGGGCCATTATCATCACCGGCGAGGCCTTGCGCAAGGAGAATGCCGAGGCGATTCTCGGCATGTTTTCCGCCCAGGCCGGTAAATTTGTTTGCGCAACCGCGGGGCCCAACCTCGAAGCCATGCTGGCGGCTTACGGCTGCGGCGGCGTGCGAGAATCTTTCGCCGACGGCAACGAAAAGACGGTGATGGTGGTGGATGTGGGCGGTGGCACAACCAAGGTCGCCGTTTGCCGCCGGGGCGTGGTGCGGGAGACGGCCGCCGTCAATGTCGGCGCCCGGTTGCTGGTCACGGACCCGGAAGGCAGGCTGATCCGGGTGGAAAAGGCGGCGGAAGTGCTGGGTGCGGAGCTGGGTTTGGATATATCGCTGGGGCAGCCTCTTGCCGCCGCAGCCAAACAGCAGGTTTCGGCCCTGCTGGCCGACATTCTGTTCAATGTTTTAGAGAGGAAGCCCCTTGGCCCTCTCGCCGAAAAATTAATGATAACAGCACCGTTATCTTATGCGGAACCCATTGACAAGGTGATCTTTACCGGCGGCGTGGCCGAATACGTCTATGGTTGTGAAGAGGGAGATTATGGGGACCTGGGCGCGCTCTTGGGCCGGGATATCCGCCGTCATTCCAGCCTGTCCTCCTTCGGGATTCCGATCTGCGATGCCGATGAGAAGATCCGCGCCACGGTGATCGGGGCCTCC
>Ga0209514_10001377_pt1 | contig 42330 bp, 50 predicted proteins | sample Subgrocontami58m_FD_187452 | JGI IMG/M metagenome (GOLD analysis project Ga0209514, IMG submission 187452) | Subsurface groundwater microbial communities from S. Glens Falls, New York, USA - GMW37 contaminated, 5.8 m (SPAdes) (version 3) | ecosystem: Environmental > Aquatic > Deep subsurface >...
TCGGATCACCGGTCAACATCCTGTCAGCCGTTATCTTGTCATACTCGTATTCTATCATAGGATCGTTAAGGCTGGCGGCTTGCGGAATGCGAGCACTCGCAGAATCAAACGCGTTTTTCGCGGATAAGATCTCAGGATTTGAAGCAATGGCTTCTTTTAATAATGAATCCAGGCTATAAGGCGGGTTATTTTCAGCTATCGCCGTAGAAGCCCAAATAACGGCTAAAATGGTGAAGACGAAAGCACTTCTTCTCATACCCACCTCACTCTTCTTCTAACTTTTGGCTTTACAGAATTTAGAAATAAGGTCTATTACTTCGTTTATCTTTTTTTCTCTTTCTGTTTCAGATTTGCCTTTAAGTGAATTAGCCACACAGCCATTAACATGTTTCTTAAAAATATCCTGCTCCACCTTAGACAAAGCGCCCATAACTGACTGGATCTGGGTTATAATGTCTATACAGTATCTTTTTTCTTCTATCATCTTCTGTATACCGCGCACCTGGCCTTCTATCTTCTTTAAAAAATCCAATTGCTCTTCGTGGGTAGTTGTCTGCCTCATAATCCCTCCTTGCGCCAGGGGTCTCTCAATAAAAGATAGTATACCATACCCCCCTACCCTATGTCAAGCTTATTATCAACAAGAAATAAACCGCCATTACTATCAGGCCTAACGGCACTCCGATCTTCGCCCACTCTGAACTTTTTATCTTAAGCTTTCCTGCGGAGATAATATTGGGTATGTTACCGGGTATAAGCATCCCCCCTGCTATCAGAAGCCCCAATAGGGCTGATTTGATCTGAAAAATGCTCATAGCGGGACTTATTTCAGCGGCGGCTAAAGTAGCGTTGTCAAGCACAGCAGATACCATATTCAACCAATAAAGCCCCTGATAAGATATCTTTGAGACATACGTCTCTACTATTGGCTTGAAACCTTCTCCTAAGAATACGAGCGCCATAACAAAAATATAGATCTTAGCGGTCCTTATGGCTATATCCTTTATGTTCTCTTTCCTATCTTCAGTTAAACCATGGCGCCTCTGAAGCTTATTGGGTACTAGTATTGCGCCCAACAGGCCTAACAATATAATACAGGGCGATATAAATAACCACAAATGCCTCAGCAAAAAGAAAAAATCCGCATTATAGGGGGCACCTTTGAGTTTAGCTATTACGATGGTAGAAAGAGGTTCTCCTATAGGCGTAAGCGCGGCACCCAGGCCTATTGAAAAACACGCAAGCACTACCAGAAAGATCTCATGTTTTCTATCAAGCGAAAGATACGTTATGATCTCAACAAGAAGAAGGGCAGCAATGATCGCAGTTATCACGCTTGAGATAAATCCAAGAAAAACGATGGCCAAAAAAGAGAACAATTTCACACCGATCGCGCCCGCGATCTGATTAACGTTATGGGCAATGGACCTTTGAAGGTATCTAAACAGCAATCCCGCGACAAGGACTGCAATGGTTATCTTTATCGGCTCGATCAAGGCCTCCTTGACCAACCCCGCGCTCCACTGCCATGTAATAGTGACGGCAATACAACCCATAACAAAAAGGAAGAGCTCAAGCTCCTCCTCTATTTTCTTAACAAAAAAAGGAGCTAAAAAAACAATTACTAATATGACGAATAAACCAATGATGATCATTTTAGTATCTTAGAAATGTTAAAGTCATAGCAATAGCGAATATGCCGTCTACCAACGCTTCCATACGATTAGTATTTAACTTCATTGTTTTATTATACCCCATATAATATAAAAAATCGCCTAAATATCATACTATTTCCTATGGCAAACCGGATAGATCTTAGATATAATATACCCATGCGCGCAATAATGATACTTATCCTGGCCATCGTTGCAGTATTGACAGGCGCCAATCAAGCAAGGCTTAATTTTGTTAAGAGGCACCGGCAGTCTGAAGCGATCAGCATTTTCAAGAAACAATGCATGCAGATGGGGATAGCATCCTGGTACGGAAAAAATATGGCAGGCCGCCTGACAGCAAGCGGAGAAAAATATGACCCTAAAGCATTAACGGCAGCACACAGGAAATTTCCTTTTGGCACTAAACTGAACGTCATTAACCTAGAAAATGAACGCAATGTGACCGTGACGATCAATGACCGGGGGCCGTATTTAAGTAATAGGATACTTGACTTGTCCAGCGAAGCTGCGCATCAGTTAGGTATGAAAAAACCCGGCTTAGTCGCGGTGTGTGTGCAGAATTCAACAAAATGATCTCTTATGCCTTAATAGAATATAAGACTACCGCGCTTCTTTCTTGCCCCTGTATTTAATGATCAGGCCGTCTAAAAATCTTCTTAAGATCTGATCCCCGCATTGCCTATAATTCTTATGGTCTTCTCTTCTAAAAAGAGCGGACAGTTCCGGTTTTGTTATCTCAAAATCGGCATTAAATTAAGATGATATTTCTTCCAGATACTCCCAGCGCTCGTTAGCTTCTTCAAGCAGAAGCGAGAGTTCTTCAGACCTGGCCTTGGCCCGGTTGATCTCCTGCGGGTCTCGCTGATAAAAAACAAGATCCGCGAAAAGGCCGTAGAGCGCCTTCTGCTCCTCTTCTAATTTTTCAATTTTTAAAGGAAGCTCATCTAATTCCTTTTGTTCTTTATGGGTGAGTTTGCGTAAGACAACAGGCCCTTCCTTTTCTCTATGTATATTTGTGGCCTTGATCTTAGGCGATTCAAGCGCAGGCGCGGACGGTCGCTGGCTTAACCAGTCATCGTAGCCTCCGGGATATTCATTAATGACCCCGTCGCCTTCAAGCACCATGGTAGAGGTAACCACGTTATTCAAAAAAGCCCTGTCATGACTGACCAAAAGCAATGTCCCGCGATAATCAAGTAGCAATTCCTCTAAAAGCTCCATGGTCTCAATATCCAGGTCATTGGTAGGCTCATCCATCACCAATACATTGGAAGGCTTGGAAAATAGCCTGGCTAGCAACAGACGGTTGCGCTCACCTCCGGAGAGAACTTTAACCGGCGTGCGGCTTCGTTGGGGTGCAAAAAGAAATTCCTGCAGATACCCCAGTATATGTTTAGGCTTGCCGTTAATGATCACAGTCTCGCTTGCGCCATTCACGTTCTCAGCAACAGTTCTTTCTCCATCCAACTGCTCACGCAGCTGATCGTAATAAGCGATCTCCAGGTTCGTCCCCAGGGTAACTTTTCCTTTATTTGGGGCGAGTTTCCCCAGTAAAATACGCAAGAGCGTGGTCTTGCCACTGCCGTTCGGGCCGATCAAACCGATCTTATCCCCACGCATAACCTGAGTAGAAAAATCATGTATTAAACGTTTATCGCCATAACTAAATCCCACGTGGGCTGTCTTGATCACCCGATGGCCTGAAAGAATGGATTTTTGCGTCCGCATGCGCACTTGTCCTTCTTGCTTGCGCTGGGCCTTCTTTTTTTCCCTTAAACGCATCAAGGCCGTCACGCGGCCTTCGTTACGGCACCTGCGGGCCTTGATCCCCTGACGGATCCATATCTCTTCCTCGCCTAACTTTTTATCAAAATGACCCCACTCCGCTTCCTCTATATCCAAGGCCGCTTGTTTACGCTCAAGGAAAATCTTGTAATCGCACGACCAGCTATAGATCTTTCCCCGGTCAAGCTCTACGATCCGAGTAGCCAAATGCTGCATGAACATGCGGTCATGGGTGACAAAAAAAACCGCGCCGGGATAATCGGCAAGAAACCCCTCCAGCCAATTAATGGAATCAATATCCAAGTGGTTAGTGGGCTCATCAAGGAGGAGCACTTTGGGCTTTAACACCAGTGCCCGGGCCAAAAGCACCCGGCGTTTCTGTCCGCCGGATAGATTTAGGAAATCGCTCTCGAGATCAAGCTTCATCCGGGCAATAACATTCTCAACCTGATTATTCACATCCCAACATCCGGTGCGATCTAATTCGGACTGCAAAACATCCAGTTGTTTTAATAATTCCGGCGTCTGTTCCGTATGAAGGCGCTGCGTCAGCGCGTGATATTTGCTTAAAAGTCCTGCGCGCTCCCCTAAACCCGAAAGGACAATATCAAAAACACTCCCCTCCATATCCACCGGGACTTCCTGCGGCAGATGCGTGATCTCTACACCTTTTTGACGGATCACATTTCCTTCATCAACCGCAAGCTGCCCTGCCATTACCTTCATTAGGGTGGTCTTGCCCGCGCCATTACGGCCAAGCATAGCTACCCGCTCACCGGGCTCAAGCTGCAAGCTTAACCGGTCAAAAATAAGCGGCCCGCTGAACTTCAAACTGACTTCCTGCAAGCTGATCAATGCCATATAGAATATAAAAACATTATACTTCTTTCTTGCCCCTGTATTTAATGATCAGGCCGTCTAAAAATCTTCTTAAGATCTGATCCCCGCATTGCCTATAATTCTTATGGTCTTCTCTTCTAAAAAGAGCGGACAATTCCGGTTTTGTTATCTCAAAATCGGCAAGTTTTAGAATATCAATGATATCGGAATCTTTTAATTGCAAAGCGATCCTAAGCTTCCATAAAATATAATTATTCGTCATCATTTCAGCCTCCTATTGCGCCCTGTCTTCCCGGTCCGCGCGCGTCCTATCTATTTGTTTTAACTGCATCTTCCTGATCCTTATATTAAGAGGAGTGACCTCGACTAGCTCATCATCGTCGATAAACACAAGCGCGAATTCGAGGTTGATCTTCCGTGAAGGTATCAGCTGTATCGCTATGTCGCAAGTCGAAGAACGCATATTGGTTAACTTCTTCTCCTTCTGCGGATTCACGACCATATCAACCCCTTTATTATTAATACCTACGATCATGCCCTCGTACACCATGTCTCCCGGCTCAATAAATATCTCTCCGCGCACCTGCAGGTTCTCTATCGCGTTTGAAACAGCTTTTCCGTCGCCTTTTGATATTTGGACGCCTCTTTGGCGCGCCGGCATATCGCCTTTATATATCTGATACTCAAGAAAGTTCTGGCACAAAACGCCGCTTCCCCGCGTCATCAACAAAAATTCACTCCTGAACCCTATCAATGCTCTTGAGGTAATGACAAAATCCATCCGTATACTATTAGATGACGTGACCAACATATTTTTCATCTCAGCCTTGCGTTCTCCGAGCGCCTGCATAACCGCGCCCTGATACGAGCTATCCACCTCTATTATCACTTCCTCAACCGGTTCAAGAACCTGATCGCCTATATTCTTTAAAACAACCTGCGGCCTTGAAACTTCCAACTCATACCCCTCACGGCGCATCGTCTCTATGAGTATCTCTAAATGAAGCTCACCCCTGCCTGAGACCTTAAATCTCTCACCCCGGTCAACTTCTTCAACTTTGACACCGACATTCATCATCGCCTCATGTTCAAGGCGTTCCCGGATATGGCGCGGCGTCAAAAATATGCCTCCGTCCTTACCAGCCAGGGGGCTGGAGTTATGGGCAAAATTCATGGATATCGTCGGCTCATCGATCTTGACAGCAGGCAGCGCTTTAGGATCATCAATACACGCAAGCGTTTCGCCTATCGACACGCCCTCAATGCCAGTTATCAAAATAATGTCCCCGGCCATCGCTTCATTCGCTTCCACACGCACAAGGCCTTTATACTTCATGATCTTAGTTACTTTGTTTGTAGTGATCGTTCCATCGCGTTTCACAAGAGCAACGGGGTCGCCTACGTGTATAGCGCCATGGAATATGCGCCCGATAGCGATACGCCCAAAATATGAATTATAGTCCAACATCGTTACCAACATCTGAAAAGGAAGATCAGGGTTCGCGATCGGAGGCAATACTCTAAGTAAGATCGTATCCAATAGAGGCTTTATATTGTCACTGGGCTCTTTAAGGTCAAGCGTGGCGTACCCATCCCGGCCAGATGCATAGACTATCGGAAAATCAAGCTGTTCATCGGAGGCGTTAAGCTCACAGAAAAGATCGAACATCATGTTGGTGACTTCGTCAGGGCGCGCGTTGGGGCGATCTATCTTATTAATAACAAGAATGGGCTTTAGATGCAATTCAAGGGACTTTTTCAACACAAATTTTGTCTGGGGCATAGGCCCGTCTACAGCGTCCACAAGAAGAAGCACGCCGTCAACCATTTCAAGGATACGCTCAACCTCACTTCCAAAATCGGCATGCCCGGGCGTATCAACGATATTGCATTGCACGCCTTTATAATTATAAGAAGCGTTCTTTGAGAATATGGTGATCCCTCTTTCTTTCTCAAGAGGGTTTGAATCCATAATAGTTACTTCTCCGTCCAAGAACTTGTGGGCGCCCGTATATTTTAGCAGCGTATCAACAAGCGTTGTTTTACCGTGGTCAACATGCGCGACTATCGCAATATTGCGCACGTCTTTTCTTCTTTTTTGATTCAACATTAGTTCTCCTAAGTCTTTCTATGATAAAATAAGGCCCGTCACTGTGCTAGCGCCGGGCCTTATCTACGTCTTAACTTACGCTTTTCTTACGTTTGTCGCCTGGGGGCCTTTTTGACCCTCTTCAACATCAAATTCAACTGCTTGTCCTTCGGCTAAAGATTTAAAACCTTCACCCTGGATCACGCTGTGATGAACAAAGCAATCCTTGCTTCCGTCATCAGGCGTTATAAATCCATAGCCTTTTTGATCACTGAACCATTTAACTTTACCTTTTGCCATTATTCACTACCTCCTTCCAATAAGATTTTAGCAAATAATAGCAAACGGTTGTAAACTACTGCTCGTCTATTTACTAAGTAACTTAATATGACCCAATCTTGGCTCTTTGTCAATAAAATTATGCGGAAGATGAAATTTCAATTATCGAGCTGCATTTGTCGCCATGAAAGAAACGCGAGATTAGGTGGAGTATTATTTTCAACATAATTTTTGATAGCCGCCATATAGTCCGCATTATAAGTAAATTGCGTATTCCCTTGTAAATAAGCTTCATCGGCCGTCCATAACCCGCCATCAATAACGGAGTTGCCGTGGCCATTGAGAGTAAAAGCACCTGTAGAATAAAGACACCCGTGTACAGTCACATTGCCATTAATGGTCGCAGCCTCATCCGTTGTGACAACGCCGGGATTCGCAACATCTCCTACAACTAAAATGAACCCGCCAATTTCAAAATCGTTGGTCCTGACCACCAATGGCCCTTCTATATAAACAATATTGGGAATGCCCGTTGTAGGATCTGCAGGGTCAGTCGGCTCACGATACCAAAAAGATGTAGGAAGAGGCCTATTATTTTCTATATCTTCAGCAGTGAAATCATTATTCACCGTATTCCCTCCATAAGAATAGGTTTGTTGCCGGGCGAGAGCTTGTAAAGCCTGAAAATTAAAAGAGTAAAAAACGTTTTCCGTAACAGAAGGGTCAAACTCTGATGTTGCCCCGTTGACAGTCCCATAACTTCCCCCGGTGTTTGTTACATCACCACCGCAATCAATGTTACCCGTCACCTCATAGCTGCCACCATGAAAATCAACACCTTTTAACGCGTAGATAGCATTATCATAAAAATTGCCTGGCGGGATAACCGGCACATACACCACGCCCTCCAATTGACATGTCTGCTGTAACACACCCGGTGAAGGAGTCATTTGTGGGATATAGCCGTAGGCCGTAATTTTTCTCAGTGAATTGCCTATATTCACCACCGTGTTCGAATACTGGCCGATCATATTTGAGCCTCTGTAGACAGACACGGGATTGGAAGCTCCGGTCCCTGCGTAAAACTGATCAGACCTCAGAGTTGCAAGAGCAGCATCCATCCCCGACTCAGCCATATAAAAAGCATCAGTCCTCTGCTTTGTTATATCAAAAGCTTTTTTCTCAATAAAGCCCTGGTAGGAAACGCCAAGACTAATAGCCAATAAGACAATAACAACAATATAAGACAACATTAAAACTGAACCCTTATTGTTATTGAGCATTATTTTCTCCTTGCTTTAATTTCTATTTCTAACAGCCGCAGCCGATGCCATTGTAGCATTAACAGTGGTATTACCATAGTATACGGCCTTTACTTTCTCACCGCTCACCTCTATTCGAATGACATCGTTAGCCAAGACCGTGAATTTCAGGCTAACTATACTGCTACATATATCTGACGATGTTGTTCCCCTGGTCCTTATGATCGTGCCGTTGATAAGCGTATAGATAACCGGATCGATGGTGTTCCAACTGATCGCGCCTGTCGGCCCTATCTCCTGCGGTAAATTAAAATAAAGCGCAGTATAGATCCCGCCAAGGGATACTTTTGTCGTCATATCTGAATTACTAAATATCTGGTCCATTGAGGTTTGCCTTAGATCATCGGAGATGCGCAAGATGGATTTTCTTAATTCTAACTGCAGCGCCGTCCTTGCCCCTAATGAATCCCATGCCTGTATCGATGACGTTAAAGACATAAAAATACCTCCAGAGATAATGCTCACGATAGCTACGACAATTAGGATTTCAACAAGCGTATAGCCTTTTTTCATCTTTGCGCCATAAAAGTCGTCACCTGGACGGCCGCATTCGAATCACCATTGACATTGGGAGCATTGAATTCCAAGATGCCATTATTTTCGGAGCATGGGCCGATGATCCTTGAGCGCTGTTTCCAGCATATATCTGCATCAACCCTGGAAAAATTTGAGTTTATCGGAGTTATAGTTATTCTGCCTATATTCTTTAAAAAGCCTGAAGTATTATCGGAGATATTGAAATAGTATACAGTGGGAGAGTTGGAAAGAGTCACTTTGCGTAAAGCCTCCAGCTCCTCTTGGATAGCGCCTAAAACAAGGTTGGAATTTTTAGTTCGCTCAGCCAATTCAGAAGAACTGATATAGGCCGACACGATACCGGATAAAGCTACAACAAGAATACCCGAAGAAATCAACAACTCAAGAAATGTAAAACCATTGTTTTTCCTAGCGTATTTCATATGTTCGTGCCCGGGCCTTCTTTTTAAATCATTTTAAGATCTGGCGAAAAATAAATCTCCGTCTCTTTGAGAGACCGAGGCTATACGATTTTAGCGAACAACTTCTTGCTGTCTGGCCTGAATGTACCTATCAACTTCTTCTCGCGTTATCCGAAATCCCCCTCGGCGGCCTTCTTTGTAGGCCTTGATCTTACCTTGACGGATGAGATTACGGATATATTCTTCGCCGACCCGCAAGATCTCAGCGACCTCTTTTGTCAAAAGTATGCTTTGCATAATATTTTATTGCTATCAGTTATAATTTAAAACTATTATACACTATTTTATAAAGATGTCAATGTATTGCGCGCCGCCTGGCGACGAATGTCCAATTTGAACGGACGGCCTCAAGGTTATAAATTAGCCCCAGCACTTTTCTGATTTTTGCTGATTTTATCTAATGCTATAGCTTGCTGCTTAAAGTCAAGACCAGTTCTCTTTATTGCTGTTATACCTAGTTTTGGCCTGTTGGAGCTTATTAGGATTTAGTCTGTCCACCAGGCAACGCGCTGAGCTTCAACAGCCCAAGGTGTAAAAGGCGGGAGCTTACTCGGATCATTGAAATTTATATTGTAACTCCAATTCCTAACAGGTGCTGTGTATTGAGGATTGCCGTACGCCCAGTTTCCTGTAGCAACGGAACTATTCCAGAGAGACACAAAAGACCCCTTAATGGTAAGCTGTTGGCTTGTCCAGTTCTCATGGAGACGCGGATAATTTTCCAGCCCGCCGTTATAGCCACCAGGTGTTGTCGTGTCTATACCGGCTACAAAAGCAGAATTAAATGTCGTTGCGTTGGCAGGCCTAGAAGTAACACTTTGGGTACTATTCGCATCATTCCAGTTATTAGAAAGAAGGTTCACGGCATCTGCGATCACGGCCGTTGGTTTTTCATTGACTGTATTATAATCCCCTTGGATATAAACGGGTTGATTGGAAACAACGGTCAACCCGTTCGTATTAACGATTTCTCCTCCATTGACCAACTTTATGCCGGGTTCGCTGCTGCCGGCGTCATTTCTTGTGACATACAACAGGCCGTCAGAAGGTAGATTATTGGGGCAGGTCATTTCGTTACAAGTACCGGTTTTGCCGCTTAGCTTGCTGAGATCCACTGTTGTCATCTTAATATATTCACCATCACGGTTATTATAGAAGGATGTTAATGAAGAGGTAATTGTTCCGACAGGATAATCCTGCCCCTCAACAAGGGTCACACCATTTTTGACTACGGAATTATTGGTGATCACAACATTGGCTTGATTAGCATAATACCCGTCTGGCTGCGTTGTCCCCACAGAAGGCGTGCTTAATTTCGTGACTCCATGAGCTGCGCTTTCTACAGTTCCCTGCCAGCGGCTTGTAGAATCTGCGACCCACGTAGGACTAGTGCTATCTAATCCAGCCATATTGGCATAAGTAGGTGAACCAGGCTTATCGATCTGGATGGCGACGTTGCCTGAAAATTGATAATCGCTGTCTTTCCTTTTATTAAAGATGCCACCGGCAGAGTGCAAAGACGTTGATGTCACGGTAAGAACAGAATCTGTCCCTAAATAGATATCCTGATTGGAATGGATCCGCCCGCTGATGGTCATATTGGCTCCGGGAAGGATCTCTAGGTCTTTATCGTAAAAGACGGCGTGTTGGAAAGTAGGGATCAATCTCCTGGCTACGATCTGGTGTACTCGGACAACAATAGAATCGTTCTGAGGATGGACGGCTGTTGAGTCAACTTCATAATTAGCGACATAGACATTGGTATTTCCTTCAATGCTGATACGATCCACCTCATCAAGCCTGGTGATGGTGGTATTGACTGTCGCGTTCCCGAAAGTCGTAAATGTTGTCGTCAGGTTAAAGGTCGCCACGTCCACCGGAACTTGAAAATTGGCGATCGCAGATGTAAAAGCAGCAATGGCATTATCCGTCGCCCCTTCCGCCATGTAAAACGTCTCCGTTGTCAATCTATTGCGTTCTGAAATATTATTTTCCGAGATGGCCTTGGTTAATAATCCTCCTGAAATAATGATAAAGACGGCGATCACCATATAAGATAAGATCAAAGCCTGTCCCTTTTTCCCCGACAGTTTTTTAGATAATCTTATGCGCCTCATATTCATTCCTTTAGTTTCTTAACTTGACCATTGCCGTAAATGTCATAACAAGTGTCCTCTGATGTGGCGTCGTCGCATACATACTCATAACGATTTTAACTTCATTGAGAAAAAGCGTGCTATCAATGCTATTATCAATAAACTGGATATCGGTAACGTGCTGGGCTATTATGGTTTGATCCTCCTTTTCCAACCGCACCAATTGCTTTTGGCCCGGGATGTAGTGGTATTGGATCTTATTGTTAGTATCCCACTCAATGCTGCCGCTGGTATCTGTAATTAAACCATTGTTGTCAAGGTCCGCCGGAAAATAAAAACTGATATCTTTATTGTTGGGCGTTGAAGGAATATTGAGATTTGGTGATGGGTTTTGTGAAGCTGTCCGAGTTGTCTTTCTTAACTCGGTGACCATCAAGTTGAGGGCTATCCGACCTTGCCCTTGCAGGTCTATTTGGCAACGCTCTATCTCCCAAAGGTCATTTCCCGAAATTAATATAGCATAGATCATCGCGATGACGACGGTCAAGATCGCCGAAGCCACCAGAACCTCGGTTAGGGTAAATCCAACCATATTTTTAACTTTTTTCCAATGCCTCATCTATTGGCTCCTTGTCTTGAAAGTTGATAAGGCGGCATTATAAGCGTGCCCTTTTTTATTCTTCCAGGTCTCTACGACTTGGATCTCCAAGGGATCAACATTGGGATTTGCGTAATTGACGGTAATATGTTCATCAATAAGCTGATACCCGCCTGTGATATTGACATAAGGATTTGAAACCGGGCCGTCTGCCAGGCCATTGGGAAAATTTGTCAAGAGTGAGCTAAATGGCGCGGAGCGGATACGCTCCAGCATATTCCTTAAATCAGCCGTGGCTATTGTCCTCTCTCTTGACAGGTCAATAACATTGACAATGGCCACCAGGCTGCTTAACAACGCTCCCAGCGCCACTGAAAAAATTAAAGTCGCAATAAGAAGCTCGATCAGGGTTGAACCCCTATTTTTAGTTTTCATAGCAAGCCCTATTTATAAATCCCTACTATAAGTATACTATTGGAACATAAGAAAACCGAGTTTTTCAGCCTTGGCTAAAAAAACATGCTAAGGTGGTTGCGGGGGTCCAATTTAAACGGACGGCCTCAAGGTTACGGGCCTTGCGAGCTACCAAGCTGCTCATTACCCAGCTAGCCATTTAGCTTGTCCTCTTTACGCATCATAGATGATCCACAAATTTTATTCGTTCGCCAGCAATCCTCTGCTTGAGAACACCCCGGCCCAGGCGAGCTCCTTAAGCCCATGCTTCATCCTGCGCTCGATCTCTTCTGCGCCGATCTTAGGCTCCATTCTATGCGCGGGGGTTTCTTTATGAACATAACAAGGGAAAAGGGAGGCCTTGTCAAACGCGCATTTTTTCACCACTTCAAGGGTGTTCTGAAATTCTTCTTTTGTCTCGGACGGAAAACCAGCGATCACATTCGTCAACAGCTTGATATCCGGATTTGACTTTTTAAGTTTATCCAAGAGGATCGCGAGGGCCTCGGGATCGATATCCCTGTTCATCAACTTCAGGATCCTCCTGTCTCCGGATTGGATAGGAACCTGCATCACCCGGATATTCTTCGAAAAACGCAGCAATTCATCCTGATAGGTGAGCATCCAATGAGGATTCAGCGAGAAGAGATACAAAGAAATATCGGGATCCAATGCCAGGATCTCGCTCAAAAGCTTCGGGTAGGTCGTCCCAATATCCAAACCATAAGACCCCGGGTCATCACCTACGATCTTGACGCTCTTGACGCCCCGATCAAACAAAGCCCGCGCTTCGGTAACGATATCCGCGACGGGCTTGCTCACAAGAGGGCCCACGGCGTTCTTGATCACGCAATAAGTGCACTTGCCGTAGCAGCCGCGGCTGACGCGGATCAACGAGAGATCTTTCGGCAGCATCCTTTTCTTAGGAAAAACCTCCTCATAGACCTTAAGAAGAAAATTTTTGAAAAAGAAGGTGGAAAAAGAAAAGTAGACTCTGAGCTTTTCAGCCTGCGAAGGAAAAACTGGCCTGTTGCTGTCAGGAACACTTTTGAAGCTGACGGCCGCCTGCGGAAAATAATCCTCGATCTTCTGAATAGTTTTTGTAGAAATGGTCTTGCCTTGATGAAGGGCCGCGACGGCTTTCGCGTTCATTTCCGGAAGACAGCCGCCGACGATCACTTCGGCTCGATAACGTTTAAGGCGCCTGATAGTCTGTATGGAGAGTTGTTCAATGGCTTTTTCCGTGCCGCAGGTCAAAATCAGGATAATATCCGCTTTTTTAGGATCATTAACGACAGAGAAGTGATTGGCGGAAAAATAATCCCCCAGCCGCCTTCTATCCAGGCCCAGACGGGCGCAACTTCCCACGTTGAAAAGGTATACTTTTTTCATAGAAGTCAATATGCGGTTTTAAAAACATATTATACCCCCAAACATAAAATTGGGTCACGTATTTTTATCACTTTGCATAACCACTGAAGAAACTTTTGTTAGCAGGGTGTTAGCACAGCTGGATTTTAACAGCAAAACAAAAAAGGAGCCAGCGTTGTAACTTGTTGACTCCCTTCGCGTTGAAACTGGTTACGGAGATCTATTTACATCTTCTTTAGATTCTCTATAAATGGACTCTTATTTATCCTGCGAAAAAATCACCACCGTATATGGCCCGATACTGATCTTGCCGGAACAAGGAAGCCCATCGATCTTTTCCTTACGCGCCTCAACGTCAGGAGTAGAATGATTTGCAAAATTTGGGTCATATTTATATGAGTCGCTGTTAAATCGCGTTTTCCACAATCCTACACGCGGAAAACCGATGAGATAATCGTCACGATTTTGATTCGCCATATTAACCACCACAACAACGCTATCAGCCGGGCCCTGTTTGTCCCAGCGATGGAAAGCGATGATCTTGGCTCCATCGTCAAAATGATAGATATGGGTATTTTGACCACATAACCCCCTCGTCACACCCGAGAAATTACGCCGTAGGGCGATTAGATCCCTGTACATTCCAAAAATACCGCGTTCGTCCTCAACCCGGGACCAGTCGATCGGGTCTTTATCCTGGAACCAGCGATCTTCCAACAACTCTTGCCCTTCAAAGATCATCGGAATACCGGGTGAAGTAAGGACAAGTGCACTCCCCAAGGTAGAACGTTTCTTGGAAAACCAGCTATCCACCTTGCCGGGCCAGATCTCTTCGGGCACGCGGGCCCGGCCATTAGCGACCTCGTCGTGCGACTCGGTATAAATAACCCGCCGAAAGACATCTAAATCGTAGCGATGCTCAATAGCTTTGCTGACGGCCCCCAGATCGCGGGAGTTATCATCGCGGGCGATAACGGCCTGGCGAACGGAGTGAACGAATTTGGCATCCCACTGAGCGTTGAAACCTGCGCCGCCTGCTCCCACATCTTTCGTGTCCCACGGATTATCCCTCATGCTTTCACCGATACTGATCTTACCGGGGAATAGTTTCCGTATTTCATCATTGATCCATTGCATCAAACTCCAGCCTTCAGGAATGTTATTAGCAGGATTTCCCACATCGCCGTCAATGCTTTTGATATAGCTTGTCATGTCCCAACGTAAGCCGTCTACGTGATACTCCTTAAACCACATCAAGGCGTTATCGCGCAGATATTGGCGCACTTCACCCCGGCCATAATCGGGGCGCGTCTGACCCCAGGGCGTTTGCGAACGATGATCATTATAAAAGTAAATTCCTCCCTTTTCATTTTCGCTCCAACCATCAAACCGCCACAAATCAAGATCGCCTGGGCCAAAGTGGTTGTAAACGATATCTACGATGATAGCGATACCATGCTTGTGGGCCGCTTTAACAAATTGCTTAAAGCCGTCCGGCCCGCCGTAAATGCTCTCAACGGCAAATGGATGAGACGGATTGTAGCCCCATGAAAAATCGCCTGGAAACTCCATGATCGGCATAACCTCTATGGCATTGATACCCAGTTTTTTGAGGTAAGGAAATTTTTCAATAGCGTTATCAAAAGTACCCGGATGCCCCTTTTCTTTGACGTTAAAGGTGCCGATGTGCATCTCATAAATGACAAGCTCATTCCCTGTAACCATGTGAAAGTTATTATCACCCCAGTCAAAGGCTTTGGGGTCATAGATAACTCCATTGCCGATGGAATTGGTCACCTTTCTGGCATAAGGGTCAATGCGAGAGAGGGGGCCCTTGGGACCGTGGATCAAGTATCTGTACTCATCCCCTGTTTTCGCCTCTGACACATCAACAGACCAATAACCATTCTCCTCTTCTGAAAGAGGCATTGAAGTCTTACTCCAGTCATTGAAGGTCCCGGTTACGTAAACCTTTTGGGCGTAGGGCGCCCATACGCGAAAAGTTACCCCCTTTGCGCCGGACATGGCACCCATGCCTGGATGTATTATCGCGGTATTATTTTTTTTTAACATTTATGTCACTACTTAAGGTTGTTTGCGGCACTTCTGATAATCCAAGTGGACATTGGATCAAGGGTATTGCTTCACTCTCTCAGCCGCGCCTATCTTAACATCTGTTTCACTTTTAATTTTTTCGCAATAATAGATGTCTTCGGAAACATCTATATTATTATCGTGGCCTTGCTGTTCTAATTTATAAATAGCATCTGAAAGATAAGATTCTGCTGTGGTAAAAAAACTTGCCGTTTCGGTAGGTGTCATAGAACATTCTGCTTTATCTAGCCAATTTATAGCTTTTTTATAACTTGTATTCGCCTCTTTCAACTTGGGATTATTGGATAGTTCCCTGCGGTATGGCGTTCCACATGTAGCGCAAGAGCATAGCGAAATAACAACAACTCCTAAAAACAAGATACCAAATCCCCTAATATATTTCTCCATAATATTAACCTCCTTTTACAGGGACGATCCTATGGCGTATCTGAATCTGCCCGTGCGCCAGCCTGTTCCATATTCTGCACACAGACGTTAGCCAGGCCGGCTTTTTCCATGCCCAGTTCGTGCGCCGCCGCGACCGACATATCTATGATCCTTTTACCATAGTAAGGGCCGCGGTCGTTCACCGTCACGGTGACATCCTGATTGTTCTTAAGATTGATGACATTCAACTCTGTTCCAAGCGGAAATGTTCTACTCGCAGCCGTTAATGTCTTTGGATCATATTTCTCTCCGCTGGCAGTTAGTTGGCCTTTCATATTCGTGCCGTACCAGGACGCGATGCCTCTTTGGATACATTGCAGCTTGGAAGCCTTAGCCGATCCAAGCGCTGTAGTATCAGTGCGCTTAGAGCATTGAACAAGCGTAAGCAAAACAAGAATAACTAAAAAAATAAACGCAATTTTCATTTTATGGTCTTAGATACTCTTCTATTACAGCTTATCAAGTATCTGATACAAAACCCCTCCCGCGATATCCATCTTGGGAAACATATATTTGCGCGCGGAGATCGTGATTTCAGTCTTATTGTCTGCGCCTTTCCTGAGCATAAGCGCTATCATCGCCCCGTTAATATTGGCTTTGATCACTCCGCTGGACGCATCATCTTTAGTGATCGTACCCATGCGCTTTACTACCTCAAGACTTATTTTATATATATGTTCAAAACTGACATCAATGATCTGTTGCACATAATCTTTGCCTATAAATGTTGCTGCTACCGCAACTGGCAGCGCCGCCACGCCCGTCAACATAGCAGCCCCATAGATCTGGGCATTTCTTATCGCGGCGGCCTTCATAGGTTCCGCAAGCACAAGTAAGGCCAACTGCTGCGCGGTAGGAATGCCCTTATAACTTTTGTGCCTGTTAACCTCATAGACGCTCACACTGGGTTCCGTGCCAATCGTGTAGTCCTTGTAAACGATCCTGCCGATACTCAAGGTGACCAGATCGATCTGCATGGGGGCAGGCGGAGAAGACTTTGGTTGTTGCACTATTTTTAATGAATCCACGTTGAGTTTTCCTTCTTTGTTTTTGGTAAGCCCCATCTCTTTTAGTTCGATCTCCACAAGCAAGAAGTGGCGTTTCTGCTTAAATAATGTAGCGCTATCGTATATGACTTTTATTTTAGGGCAAGATACCAGCACACCTCCCTGGAAACCGCTGGGATTATACAGTTTGAATCCGGATATGTGGATAGTTGAGCTTAAAATATTCAATGAAAAACCATCCATACGCACCGGCGCTCCTGTGATCTTAGAAGCAACCACTGTTACCACGGATTTAATAATTTGGTTCTTAATGACACCTATACCCACTAAGGAAAAAATAACTATCCCCAGCGCTATGATGAATTTCTTCATAAGCACTCCCCGCGAACTATTGCTTTTTACCTATTAAAAAATAAAGCAGCATACCGATAACAGGCAAAAGAAGTACCAAGATGATCCACAACGCCTTTTTGCCTGTGTCCATGGAACTTTTTAAAACGTCAACAATAGCAACAATGTCCAGGACTAAAACTATTAAGCCTAATATCCCTCCCATAAGCCCTCCTTGAGCACCTTAGTGTTTGATTTGGCGAAACACCGGCCCCATTCCTAGTTTAAAGCAATTCGTTTATTTTGTATTTCCGGCGAGACCTCGGCAAAACGCATCATCATGTCATCAACAGACCTTAATCTAGAGATCTTCACGTTATCTTGGTCTAGCTTAATATCACACCCTGTTTCTTCATTAATGATCTTTTCAAGAGTCGCGTTAGTATAATGCTTGGGGTCAAATTTAGCCTGTTTTATATTTTTTAGGTCCAAAGCGCCCCGAGAAGTACCCGGAAGGTAGATCGTGCCGTTAGAAAAATCAATTGCATAAGCAATAACACCCGGAATTATAAAAAGCAACAATAAAAGCCCATCCATAACAGCAACCCCTGCGTCGATCCTACCACTTCTTTGCCCTCTACGCTCAGGATACATCATGGTCCCGCACCCTGTTAACTGAACGACTAAAACAGCGCATATCAAAACATATAACGTTTTCTCTATTTTCTTAACCATAGCTTCCCCTTTCTTCACCTGATCTCATTTAGGCCAATACACTTCGGCGCTACTTTGGCCACTTTGTATTTTAACATGCGAGCCCTGTTCTGGTGGCGGTGTAGTAGCGCAACCTGCGCCCATAACAAGAAAGAGAAATAAAGCGAGACCTATACAAACATATTTTTGCATATAAACCTACTTTCCTTTTCTATGATTTATTTCCCAACATTTTGAATATGTTCTCCTGAGGTCTCAATATCTTTTCCTGCGCCTCTCAACGCGTTACATCCAATAATTGAAGCCATTAAAAATAACCCTGCTAACATTAATAAAGAAACTTTTCTCATATCGTTCTCCTTTCTATGTGTTCCTAACTATAAATCGTGTCAGACCCACCAAAACCACGGCTCCGACAAGCGCCAAAAGAAAGGCGCCAACTGAACTGCTTGTAGATATCCCGATTACCCGGGCCATCCATCCGCCAAGCATTGCTCCAACGATCCCGACTACGATATCACCAAGGATCCCAAATCCCCGCCCTCTCACGATAAGCCCAGCCAACCACCCTACTACACCTCCGATAAAAAGAAACCACACCCAATATCCTACGGTATTATTTTCCATGTTGATCTCCTTCCTTAAATTAGCCATGCCTACGGAGTCCCATTAATGCGTCACAGTCGTACTTGTCGTTGTTGTAGTTGTGCTCGTAGTTCCCGGAGCCGGTGAAAGCAACGTAATGGAATGCGCATGTCGCTTTCCATCTTTTACCACATATTCAACCTTCACGAGATCACCAGGCTTTAGTTCTAATTGTACCGGTTGTACGCTCGGAGCTTGCATGACAACAATGTTCTTTGGTTCAAAGACGAAATAGGACAGCTCTCTTTTTCCTCTTTCGCTAGGCAACGGTTCCTCCTCTATAATAAGCGTTCCGGCTTGAACATCTATAGCCTCAAGCTCTCCAGTGGCTACTTGAAGAACAGGCTCGCGCATAGGCTCGGCAATGATCTTTCGGACCATCGTTTCTTCAGGCTTATCAACAGGGCTATCGATCAATTCAATAGTGACATGCTGGCCTGCCCGTAGGTCCTTAATAACAAGAAACTTCTTATCCGAAGGATCAACCACACGGGTCTCATCCTGATTGATCCTGTATTCTGTTATGCCTCTCGTCTCTTGACCTGCATCACTCTTAAGCTGCAGCTTGCCGAGTTTAACATCGATCCATGAAATTTCGCCGGAAACACTGCGTATCCTTACGTTAGTTTCCACTGGAACAGCAAATGCTTGCGCTAACCCACCAAATAACAAAATGCCAAAAACTCCGATCAAGATCACCTTAAATTTCCACATCTGTCGCCTCCTGTTATTTTTACTTCGTTGTTTTATTAATAAGATCCACCAGCGCCTGGTCATTAAACGGTTTTTGCAGGAAACCTACTGCCCCAGCTGCCTTTAAATACTTCTCTGAGAATTTAAGCTCTTTATCTGCAGAAATAAAAATGATCGGGATCCGAAAACCATTAGTTTTGAGTCTCTGCTGCAGTTCAAAACCGTCCATTCCTGCCATGTGCACATCCAAGAGAAGGCATCCTGGTACATGCTTTAGGACAGAGTTCAAGAATTCAACTGCCGAGGCAAAGGTCCGCACCTCAAACCCGTAGGTATCCAAAAGCAGGCTGATCGCGCGGCGCACTGATTCATCGTCGTCCACAATACAGATCTGCGTCTTTTTCAATGACATTTCGCCCTTTACAAGTTACGGCCATCCTTATTTCATGATACTATTGTAGGAGCGGCAAAAATAAAATCAATTGAACCTGGGTATAATAGGGATAATTGGTAAGGAATTAACGCTGAGGAGGAACAATGCCTGCTTTTTGGGCAAAGCGGATGAGCTCTGTTACGGTTTTAGCCTGCATCTTCTGCATGACCCGGCCGCGGTGGACTTTTATCGTCTGAAGGGCGGTTCCCCGCTTAAAGGCGATCTGCTTACTCAGCATCCCCTTGGCTACGAGCCGAAAGACCTCTAGCTCCCGCGGAGATAAGGTTTCTATGCGGCGCTTGATCTTTGATATTTCGGTTTGTTCTTTGATCTGTGCCTTGTTTTTTGCGATAGCTTGTGTAATTGCTGAAAACAGCTTCTTCTTGGTAAATGGCTTGGGAAGAAAATCAACAGCTCCCGCCTTTATGCCTTTCACGCTCATGGGAATATCTCCGTGTCCGGTAATAAAAATAATGGGGATCGCAAGCTGTCGGATTGCCATTGCCTCCTGAATAGCAAAACCATTGACTTTAGGCAGTTGGATATCAAGTATCAGGCATGACGGCGATTTAAGATGCTTAAAATCTAAAAAATCTTCCGCGCAAGTAAATGTCTCAACTTTAAACCCGTGTGATCCCAGCAATAATTTCAGGGCCCTGCACACGGAGACATCGTCGTCAACAACATATATAATAGGCCTGCGGTTATCCATCAAGCATCCTTTTTATCAACAGGAAGTGTAAAATAAAAAGTCACGCCGCGGGCAGGATTGTTTTCCACGTATAATCGGCCCCCGTGAGACTCAATAATGGAGCGGCTGATGGACAACCCCATACCCAAACCATCCGATTTGCTGGTGAAAAAATGAGTAAAGATCTTAGGCATGTTATGCGCGGGTATCCCGCATCCGGAATCCTTTATCGACGCTACGATCGTATTGGCATCTTTACGCGACGTGCGGATCAACATTTCACGTTCACCTTGGCTGCTCTCAATAGCATCAAAACTATTGCTTATAAGATTAAGGAATACCTGTTGCAATTGGATCCTGTCGCCGTGGATAAGCGGAAGATCACTCTCAAGCTCAAGCCTTAAAAAAATATTTCTTACAGCGGCATCGGTTGCAATGAGCACGACAGTCTCATTAATAACGACATTGATATCCAGCGGTTTCGTTTCGGGCTTACTCTTCTTTAACAGCAAACGTAATCGCGCAATGATCTCAGCTGCCCGCTTGTCATCATCAACAATATATTGAAATATCTCCTGCAGCTTAGGCTCTCTGCCTGCGAGCATGCGCTGGGCAGTTTGAGTGTAAGAAAGAATGGCCGTAAGAGGCTGGCTGATCTCATGGGCCAGGGACGAGACAAATTCAGCGAGTTTTCCTACCCTGGTAACGTGCAAAAGTTCCTCGCGCTGTTCATCGATCTCTAGCTCCTTCTCACGCATAAGAGTGATATCTGTCTGTATCCCTACGTAATGGGTGACAGCGCCACCAAGATCGCGCACCGGGGCAATGCGCAATAAACTCCAGAATTTTTTACCGTTCTTTCTGAAATTCAGCATCTCCCCATGAAAAGACCTGCCTTCATGTATAGTGCGCTTTATTTCCTCAACGAGACGTAGGTCGGCATCAGCTCCATACAGTAAAAAATAATCTTGGCCCAGGATCTCCTCTTTCCTATAGCCGACCAAATCATAAAATGATTGGTTGACATAGATAACAGGGAAATCCGGCTTTTTAGCATCAATAATAAAAATACCATCTACTGTAGAGTCCATGGCCCTGGTGTGGATATGGAGCTGCTCATCCGACCTTATCTGCTTCTCTGTGCCATTTTTCAATTGCCCATTTTTGACCTTGAGCTCATCAGCTTGCTGCTGGATCTTATTGCCCAGATTATTGCGGACTTTGTCAAATTCTGTGGTCAACACCTTGAACCGCAAACGCTCCGCTTTGCGGACTCCACTTTTCTTAAGGATCCGTGGGTTTCGCTTAAATTTGGGTTGCCTCTTCTTTTTCATACCATATATTTTACTAAACCCAAAAAAAACGTCAATAATTTTTTTTCCCCCCCCCACAACAACAAAAAAAAACCCAAATCCTGCCCCCTACAGGACTTAGGTTAACCAATTATTCTTATCTTACGCCGATTTCGCTCCCAGCTCCAAACAAAAGCATTGTACCTGAGTATTATGGCTTGCCAGCTTGATCTTTGAGCTGGATATACTCATCCTCAGTTATTTTCTTCTCCCTGTAATCTTTTTCTATCTTTTTCATTTTATCTTCATACTCTGTCCGTGTGCCGGAAGACGCAGTGATCACGCAACCGCTCAAAAAGATAAACAGAATAAATATACCCGTTATATTTCTCATGAGAAAATATGGCTATTGAACAGCGCGCCTTATAGAATCCGCCATATCGCGGCCAGCTGCGGTAAGGTCCTGTTCTACTGTACTCCTGAAAAGCGGCCGTCCTGCGGCGATTGCCCAGATAAGGAAAATTATAAGCAAAACTGTCAAAACACTTATAGGCCTATATCCCCATGACTTGCTATACGGCCAGGCAGGCAGAGCTATAACAACCAAGACGATCACTATAAATAACGCTAAGGTTTCATTGGACATATTATTTCTCCTTATTGATCTTACTGATCTTGGAAGGCAATATGACAATTTCAACTCTACGGTTTTTCTGCATATTATCTTTTGTATCATTTGCCGCAACCGGCCTGAATTCTCCGTAGGCGTTAGCAGAAAGCCTTGTTGGCACGACCTTGCACTCATCAACAAGGTAATGTAATACCGATAAGGCTCGTGCCGATGAAAGCTCCCAGTTTGTCTTCCATCCGGAATATTTTATCGGCTGGGTATCCGTATGGCCTTCAATAGCGACATTGGAATCAGGAACATCACGATTTAAAACTTCAGCTACTTTTAGAATTGAGCCCTTACCATCTTCCCGGATCATATCTTTACCGGAATCAAAAAATACTTCAGACAAAAAAGTGATCACAAGCCCTCGCTCGGTCATCTCCAACTTAGCTTTATAATCCCCTATTTCTTTCTTTAAGGACTCCTCCAGCTCGCGCCTTGCTTTTTCAAGATCAGAAATTTCTTTTGTCTTCTGTTCCTCAAGCGCAGCGATCTGAGCCCGTAAATTCTGGTTCTCGATCTCAAGCCCGTCATTTCCTTTAGCCTTTTTAGGAGAACTCGCGCATCCTGCCATAGTAAATACCGCTAAAAACATAATAACAGCAAATTTAATATTCATAACCAACCCTCCCTTCGGTCAATATTATAGGTAAAGACCCGAAATGGAATCAATTGAACTTAGGTATAATAGGAGGATTTTGCGTAATTAGTGACTGCGGGAAAATTAAAAAGGCACCCTTTTGCAATAGTAGAGATATGTCCAAGCTTACGGATCTTTCAATAAATAACTCGTGCTGCGTCCGCCTGCGGCGTCTTTAATAAGAACTTCTTTCTCAACAAGTTCAAGAATATCCCGAAGAGCCGTATCCTGTGAACACTTTGTGATCTTTGCCCATTTAGAAGAAGTTAGCTTACCTTCAAAGCCATCGAATAATTCATTGACCATGATCCGCTGCCGCTCGTTAAGAGATCCAACCGAATGAGATTTCCAAAAATTCGCTTTTTTAAACACACTAGCCAACGTTTCTTCCGTTGTGCCAAGCGCCCGGTTCAAGCAAGCTAAAAACCACGCGAGCCACGCAGTGATATCAATTCCCGCTTTGGTAACATTGGTGTTTTTTTGCGTCTTCTCTAGAACATCATAATAAGCATTTCGTTCTTTCCGGATCTGAACAGACATACTATAAAAACGGTCTCGGCTGCCATCGGCACGCGCAAGCTGCATATCCGCGATTGCGCGCGCTATACGTCCGTTACCATCCTCAAAAGGATGGAGAGTCACAAACCACAAATGCGCAATGCCCGTTTTAAGCACGAGATCTATATCCATCGACTGATTAAACCAGCTCAAAAAATTCTTCATTTCACCGTTAAGACGACTTGCTTGCGGTGCTTCAAAATGCACACGTTCACGCCCAACGGCACCGGAAACAACCCTCATAGGCCCATGGCTATCATTACGCCAAGCGCCAACAATTATTTTATGCATCCCGCTACGCCCCGTTGGAAACAAGCTCGCATGCCAACCAAACAGCCGATTTTTCGTCAAAGATTTATTAAAATTTTGAGTGGCATCCAGCATCATTTCCACAACACCGTCAACATGACGATCAGAAGAAATAAGTCCGCTGATATCCATTCCTAACCTACGTGCAATGGATGAACGCACCTGCTTAGGGTCAAGAATATCTCCTTCGATCTCACTACTTTTTAAAACATCAAGTGTCAAAGTCTGCAGTATAGCCTCCGAACGCAAAGGAAAACCTATCGCCTCCATGCGCCCGATCAACCGCCCTTGGCGATTACGCACATCCCCAAGCATAGACGCGATCTGTCGATCGTCCCATGTAAATTTAGGCCAAATATCTGACTGATGGATGTACTTCATATTCTCCGCACTCCTTGCGGAGAATATACCATATATTCTCCGCTTAGACAAGAATATATTTATGGTTCGATTTAAACATAAAAAGCCCCAACTAGGATCCCTAGTCAGGGTTTTTCTTATCTCTCAGTGTGGATTCCGAGAGATTAAACTGGTTGGCCGACTCGTCAAAAGCCCTCGTCGGCACTGCCCTAAATGCAAAAACCGACTAATCTCTAGCCGGTTTTTGCACATAATAGTGGTTGCGGGGGTCTGGGGTCAATAGGATTTCCTCTCCCAGTTTGGATGACCTAACTATATAGCGAATAGGCCCAAAACCCAGAAATTCTGTTCTTTTGAGAGGCATTTTATGTCCTAAATGTCCGTTCTTTTTCGGCCTTATTCTCTCTAACTTTTTGCGCTGCAAAGGGTAGAGATATGTCCACTCTCAAGGGGTGGACATTTAGTCTAAATCATCGAAGGATCGAGCTGTTTTTTCCTTTAAAAAATTATTCCTCGTCCATTCCTCCTTCAGACGCCACCTGATCCAACCGCTTTTTAGGAGCGATTGCTGGAAGAAGATGCTTCGGAAGAAATGCGAAACTGGCAATCATAGTCGGAATGACCGCGCTAGCGATAACTGTAGCCACTAAAAATGAATACTGGTCCTTCGTAACGATGCCGCGGGAAAGTCCATAAAGCGCTGAAATCGTGCCAAAGGTAAGACCAGTCGACATCATAAGCGCATAATACCACCTTTCGGAACGTTCCTTACGAAATAGTCCGATAATCGGACGCAATCCGAAAATCTTTGAGATAACCTTAGCGAAAAATAAAACTAAAAATATAAGCGGAGCCGCTATGAGAGCCGGTAATGAAACAAGCGTTCCAGCACGTAAAAAATAAAATGGCGTAAGGAATCCTACTGTCAATGTCCTTATGCGTCTGACCCAATGATGCTCTTTTGCTGCAAACTCAGCCAAGAGCATACCGGCAACGTACGCGGGCAACACTGCCTCACTTCCTGACCAATATGCTAATGCACCAAGACTGAATAATACAAAGACTATCCATTTAGCCCGAATAGCAGCGGTTCGGTTACCATAGACCCTGGTTAATAATGATGTCGTAAATGGAAACAATCCTAAGACGACAACACTTACACCGACAAAAATAACGGTCTTGTATGTGAATGGCGCAAATATAAGCCCAAGGGCTATTACCGTTCCCAAATCATTAATAAAACATGCTCCTAGAATACCTTTACCAAATTCTGTCTTGTTAAAACCGGTTTCAAGCATCACGGCATAAACCACAGCCATAGAAGTCGTAGAAAGCGCAACTCCTGCAAGCAGGCTTGCCTGTGTATTCCAATGCAAAATATATTTAGCTATGGCCGCACAGCCTAGAAACGGCGCGACAAATCCTACCAGCCCAACTATCAATACTTCTTTTTTCTTGGAGGATATCACTTTCGGATCAAGCTCAGCCCCTGCCAAAAACGTGAGTAGAACTGCGCCGGTCGCAGCCAGAAAACGCAGCCATTCCAAGTTGCTGCCAAGAGAATTCTCGCCAAAGAAGTGGTTGGCGACAGCTGCGGCTGCGACACCGATACAGATCTCAATAAGAGCAATGGATATTTTAAGATGATACGCAATAATCGTAGACAAAACCGCAAGCCCCAGCCAGATTGCAGCGGTGGTAAAGATACTTTCCATCTGATCCCCTTGTCCTCACACAAAAAATAAAGCCCCTACCGTTTGCTTTTGGTAGGGGCCTGTAAAATATAGACCTCTACCGTTTCTGGTAGAGGTTATCAACCTTAAATTTCTAGGTGGTTTCTTTAAAGAGGCGAACCTCATCGCCTTTGATTCTTATATTATAAATACTTCATAGCAAAAATCAATTTATTTAAAAAATCCAAAACGGTTTGCTACCGCAATATAGCTCAACGCAAGTACAAAAAATACGACAAGTCCGGAGAGTATCGCCTTGTTCGGACCAATCCTCGGCGAAAGATATACGACGACAAGCATATAGGGTACCCACGATATAAGCGTACCGACTAAAACAAATAGGGCATGCTGACCGACCGCTTTACCCCCTTTAGTCTGACCTATAAAAAAATAGGCCACAAGAGTAAACACCGGCATTAGGGTAGCGAGCCCGGAAAGCGTCCTATGGCCGCTTTCTTCAAACACCACGATAAGGGTGGTAACCAATCCGCCAGTGATAAAATAAATAATGAGGTTAAAAATATTCATAATACACCATATATTCTTGTCATTGAGCGATCTTTATCGCGTTTGTCGGACAAACAAGCTCGCAACCAGCAAGCTTGTCGCACTTGGCTTCATCTGAGACCTTGCATTTTTTACTTGCACTATCTATATAAAGAATTTTCTTAGGACAAAGCTTAACACACTTGCAGCAGCCAATACACAAATCTTCATTAATATGGACAACCTTGCTCATTTTTCTTTCTCAAAAGGTAACGACTTTATCGCTTTCCTTGATTATTTCATACATGTCCTTCATCGTGTTAATAGGGCACATTTCTGTTTCTTCTTGATTGCGTGATTTTATGCAGGTACCACAGGCGAGTATCTTGCCGCCTGCCTCAAACAATTTCTCTGCTTGCTCAACCGTGTTAAATTTCTCAGTGCTTATTTTCTGATACTCAACGCCCTTACCAGTCAAAAACACCTTCACTTCGTCTTTTTGCCCTAAGCAAAAGTTTGCGTATCGAAGCGCGTTCCAAGATGTCTCCGCATCATTGCTCGAAATAATGACTCCAATCTTCATTTTGCACCATCTTTTCTGATCAAAACAATTCCATAATGATACGGCTTTAAGTCATATCGAACGGCTCCGCTGAATCCGGCGCTTTCAGCCCATTTTATGCAATCTTCCGGCTTAGGACGAATATCCATCGTAGGGCCGCGTGGAGTAGACGGATCATAATTCCAATGAATAATCCCGAGCCTTCCTTCCGCCCTCAGAATCCGCTTGGCTTCGTTAAAAAGAATCATGGGTTTTTCAAGATGAAGGATATTAAACAGCATTACATAGTCCATGCTTCCATCAGGCAAACCGGAACCCTCCGTCATAAAATCACGCAATATTGTTTGAACGTTGCTCAAACCATGCTTTTTAGCTTCTTCATTGGCTACGCGGATCATCTCCGGTTCAATATCTAGGGCATAGATTTTCCCTTTAATGATTTTGGCGGCTTGAATCGTAAATGTTCCGTAGCCGCAACCGAATTCCGCCACATCACCTGTCTGATTGTTTAGGCCAAGCGTGGCCAGAATCTTTGTAGGACTAAAGAACTTTTCCCACATGTCACGCTCAGGCATTCCACTTTCTCTGATCTTCATGTTCATACTTCTTAAATAGGAATATTAAATGGCTTTCTTCCACCCACTTTCCCAACTCGTCATCTCGTGCCTCCTTTATCTTTGCCTTTCTTGAATATTCGGCTAAAACAAAACGTTGCAAGGCTCAATATCAGTATCCAAGCAATAGCCATAAAGATCCAACCGCTCAATCTCATATTTTCCCCTATAGATAAACAACATCTTCTTTATAATATAAAGAAAGGAACAAAAGCATATAATCCCTTAAATGCCGTGTGATCAAAAAATTATTCCTGATGTGTTCGCGCCCGTTCTCACCTAACTTCTTGGCATATTCCGGGCTATTGAGCAATTGTTTTAAAGCGAATGCGGCGCCCTCAACAGAATGACATAACAAACCAGAATACTTATGCGTGATCTGGAGCGGGATGCCTCCAACATGAGAAGCGACAACAGGTTTGGCCTTCCAAAGAGCTTCAGCCACCGTCAAACCAAACCCTTCTTTAAGGGATTTCTGGAGGATGACATCGGACGCTCTCTGAAGCGCGTTGACGTCAATATCGTTCTGAGGCATCAAAAGCACATGAATATCCTTGTCTTCTTTCGCCAGTTCCCGGACTTCCGCGAGCACCTCAGCCCCTTCCGGATCATCAGTCGCGCCGCCACCGGCCAAGATCAACTGACAATCAATGTATCTTTTTACGAGCTTGTAGGTTTCAATAACGCCGACAGGATCTTTAAGCCGATCAAAACGCGATATCTGCGTGACGATCGGTTTATCATTAATAATATTATACTTCTCCAGGACACTGTTGATGACCTCTTGTGGCAATTCTTTGTTCTTAGCGCTCAAAGGATCAATAGATGGCGCGATCAAGAACTGACGGATCGGCAGCATCGGAGAAAAACTTGGCGCCGAGAAAACCGCCGCGTCATAATCCTTAATGAAATCCATCAGGAACTTCCAAACTACAGGGTCCGGGTCGGAAACATCCACGTGACAGCGCCAAATCCACTTGTTATGCGCCTTTTTTTTGATCAAAGCTATAGGCTGAGGATCATGAATATAGACAATATCGCCGTACGTATCGATCTCCTCAATGTTCTTTTGACTCGTCTCCAAAAACGACTCAAAGTCTTCCCGCGTCAACTCTTCTTTGCGGCCATGGAGACTGTTATGGATCTTTTTAGTGACCTGAAAAAATCGCTCTCCGCCCTTGATCAGGTCCCACTTGGCCTCGACACCCAATTCATTTAACAAAGGAACCATGCGCGTCAAGATCTCAGCTACACCGCCGCCCACAGACGTTGAATTAATATTCTGGACGCGTTTCCCTTTAAGCTTTTCCGCCAGAAGCCTTAGGTCATCTATAACGGCAGAACCAACTATGGGTATATAGTCGTTGATCTTCATATTTTTTCAAACAATGGCCCGTTGAAACATATTGATCAATACTTTTCTGAGGTCCTCGGTCGTGTAGGTATACGGGTCAAGCCTGGCAATCTTTTCCGCCAGCTCTTTTTCCCCTAAAGAATTCTCCAGCCAATTCGAAAAATCGTTGCTATCTTTTTCTAACCTCAGCCGAGATTCAAAAATATGGAAATAAAGACTATCTGCCGGTATCTTTTTTAATGCCTCAATGAATTCTCTTAGATCATAAGCCTCGTAATTGTCAAAAAGGACAAAACTTACGGATTTGATAAAATTGAATTCTTCCCCGCATCCCGCGGCTTTTTTAGAGGCCGCCGGCCGCTTCTTCAGATATTCGTCAATTGTCAACGCGATCTTATCCCGAAGCCCTCTTATGGTGGCAAACTGAACTGTGTTGATACTGGCTAATTTCTCCGCCAATTCGTCCTCACCCAAAACATTTCTTATCCAAAAGGCAAAATCGTTGGGGGGCTCAGGAGAAAGATATAGGTGTTGTTGTAAAAATCTGTGCGTGTGATGGTAAATGCACGACCCATTTACCTCCCTGACCAAGGCCAGCAACTCGCCCAGCGTCGAAGCGTGCAGGCCGGTCAATTCCGTCAGATGAAGACGTGTATAAAACCTGAATGGTTCCTTAGCCTTTCGCGATCCGTCCATGACTCAACCCTCAGATAACAATAAAAATAATCGTTTTAAAAATTCAAAAACATCCACAGGATCATTCAATAAATACCGAACAAACCTTTTGCGGTCCTCTCCTACCCCTATTGTCAAACCAATGCCTTTTAGATAGCGAAACGCATCTTCGTCAGTGACGTCATCCCCGATATAAACGAGGCCGGTAGGCGCCTTCTTATTCTCAAATTCCACGCGATCCATGAGCCACGCGATCACGTTCCCTTTATCCCAGTCGATAGCTGGCCTGACTTCAAAGACCTTCTTTCCTGCGACAATTTTTATTTGTCCGTGAGACCTGGGAGCCTTAACAACTTCTTCAAATATGGCATTAGCCCGCATAAGATCATCGGGTTCAACCATGCGATAATGAAAACTTAACGTCCAACCCTTATCTTCAACCCAAGCTCCTTTTATCCCTGATAAATTTTTTTCTAATGCTTCCCGAACAGCGTTCAAAATATCTTTTTGCTTTTGAAAATCCCCGCTCTTAAGATCAACTTCGGGGCCGCTGATCTCTAAACCATGATTACCCGCGTAATAAATACCTTCTAAACCCACCATTGATTTGATATCCGACAACGCTCGCCCGCTAACAATGGCCAACTTGCAGTTCGGCAGGCCTGCCAAATGGCTAAGGAAACTTCTCACATCTTGAGAAAGAATAGCTTCCTCGGGCCTGGACGCAATTGGAACCAGCGTCCCGTCATAATCCAAGAATAGAAAAATATTCTTGTGTCTTAACCACTCCTTGACAGCGTCCCAATGAACAAACAAACTGGCTTCCATGATATAATCTCCGCTACGCTGTTTTCAAGCCGCGGTTTTATTCAAACCGGTCAATTCAGAAATAATGCTGCCCGCCCAACGATAAACATTATTTTCCTTAATGACAAGGCGCATTTTATCCATACGCCTGCGCTTCTCTTCCTGGGGCATTTCAATAGCAATATTGATCGCGTCGGCAAATTCTTCAACAGAATAAGGATTGACCAGAATGGCATCAGTCAACTCTCTGGAAGCGCCTGTAAATTGACTCAAAACTAAAGCGCCCAATGAATCTTTTTTAGCGGCAATATATTCTTTTGCTACAAGATTCATGCCGTCATCAAGAGAACTCACTATGCAAACATCACCTAAAACATAATATGGATCTATCTCTTCAGGGGCAAAATGTCTTTTAAGATATACAATCGGCTTCCAGTTACCATCCATATGCTTCCAGTTCATTTTCTCAATTAATTCATCAATTTCGCCCATAAGATCATGATAGCGCTTGATATGGGTCCGGCTTGGAGCCCCTATTTGAATAAACACAAACCTCTTTTTATACTGAGGATATTTTTCAAGGAACCTGTCAATTGCAAGAATACGTTCAACGATCCCCTTCGTATAGTCAATGCGGTCTACGCCTACAGCAACGATCTTACCATCCAGTTCAAATTCTTTACGGATCGTTTCTATGGCATTATTGACATCCGCTTGCGGGTTATACGTATCTAAGCGCCCATTTATACTAATAGGGAAAGCCCGGATGAATGTTTCCCTGCCTAAGCGCGACACGCTGAATTTTTCTGTATCAACACGCGATTCAAGCAACCTATTAGCCGTATCAAGAAAATTATTACAATGGTTCTGTATATGAAATCCTATCAGGTCACAGCCTAGCATACCTTCTAAAATATCTTTTCTATAAGGGCAGATAGAAAATGCCTCCGGATTAGGCCACGGAATATGCCAAAAAAGAGCTACCACGGCATCCGGCCTTTTTTCTTTGATCATTTTACCCAAAAGAGTAAAGTGATAATCCTGAATGAAAACAACCGGGCTCTTTGCAGGAAGTTCTTCAATAAGGCTATCACAGAACTTTTGGTTAACTCTCTTATACGTCAGCCAATCATCTTCCCGAAAAATAGGCCTGGTATGTGTATTATGGCATAAAGGCCAAAGGCCTTCGTTTGAAAATCCATAATAGTATCCATCTTCCTCTTCTTTGGAAAGCCAGACCCTTTTTAGGATATAGCGATTATCCTCGGGTGGAATACCCAATTTATCCTTGGAATTCACGAATTTTCTATCCGCGTTTCCGGCGCCATGTGCTATCCATGTCCCTCCGCAAGCGCTAAGAATTGGATGTATTGCTGTAACAACTCCGCTTGCCGGGCGTATACACTTTATTGTACCGGTCGCTTCATCAAATACGTGCATATAAGGTTCTCTATTGGAAACGACGAAAAAAGCATTATCTCCGAGCTTTGCGTGAACAAGATCTTTTAATTTCGCCTGTGTCCAAATGTCCTCTTTCTGCAATCTCGCCGCCGCGTCATTAGAAAGGCTCCTGCGCGCCACACGAAGGCTCAAAGCAACCTGCTCAACTTCGCTGGCTAGTTTACCAATATCTCCTTTTTCTTTTATCGGATGCTGAACGTCCGTCTCGCCTCTTTGAAAATGATGGAACCAATCCGTCAAACGCTTAACAGGCAAGATAAACATCCGCCATTGGATCAAACCCGCTATTAAAGCAATGGAAAATATCAGAATGATGAGCGTAAAGCTGATACGCCTCCATGATTCGGCTATTTGCGTAAACATATAGGAGGTATCGTAAACAACTTCCACAAGGCCCAAGACGTTATCTTCTTCGCCTAAAACAGGCAAGATGTAGCTATAAAATGAATATTCTTTAAATTGCTCTACTAAGCCGCGGGGAATTTTTGTAGTTATGATATCCTGGAGGTAGGGCTTTTCTTTCTGCTGCCACTCGGCGATCCTTTCAGTAATGGCCAGAACTTGGCCATCAATATTGTAAAGAACACAACCCTGCAGCCGTTCTCTCTTCTGAAAACTCTCTACAAGCCGCTGTGCAGATCTTAGATCGTTATTACTAAAAATATAGCTGGCTGTAACTTCAATGCTTTCAGCAACAGCCTTGGCCTTACGCTGAAGGTCATCTTGCAGTTTTTCTTCTTCAAAACGCAGCTGGACTATACCATAAACAGTAAAAACAACCGAAACGATAATGAGTATCGGCAAAATAAATAAAAGTATTTTTTTCATAACCATCCCCTGCAGATAAAAACGCCATCTTGCTCTCCTACGCAAGATGGCGGCCCGACCATCAATAAATTTCTCCTCCGGAGAGTCTTTTCTCCGGACCCTTTCTTTTCTGTTATTATAGGCCTATCTAATAAAATTACAAGACTTTCTCTTTGATCAACAAAAAAGGGAGCCAACGTTATAACTTGTTGACTCCCTTAGTGTTGAAACTGGTTGCGGGGGTCCGATTTGAACGGACGGCCTCAAGGTTATGCTTTACCACTACAGCTTTCGCTGCCACCGACGTTATGTCGGTTTTGTAGTCTGGACTATACCTTAATCCTCTACTGAGGATCCCTGCCAACTAGTCTCTACACCTTTCCGCCAAACAACTGGCGGACTTGGCTCGGTATTGCCTTGGCTTTCGCCGAGGGTTTCACCGAATTTGACAGGTTTTCCATCAACCGTTACCGGCTGCGGGACCCATTGGACACTCACGTGTCCATCGAGCCTTGCGAGCTACCAGGCTGCTCCACCCCGCGATCATATTAAAAGAACAAAGATCCTTTACTGCCTTGTTACATTTCCTGCTGTCGTATTAACCGGGACATCGTCCCGGATCAACTTCAAAACTGTTTCGCCTTTCTTAACAACACCCATCTTTTCCCGGGCGACTATCTCAAGATATTCCTGGTTAGTCCGCATCTGGGCTATTCTTTCTTCCAGGAAGGCGTTCCTTTTTTGGGTTTCACGTATCTTGCTTTCAGTTTCCGCCAGTTTCATCTTCAGTTCCTGAAGCTTGGCAAAACCTGGAAAGAAGAAAGCGGCAAGCACACATATGATAATGAAAAACCTAAGCCTTTTCAACATGTATTTTAATGAGCGGCACCCGCCGTCTGCGAATTACCTGCCAAAGACATTTGGCCATAATGTGCCAGCAAAAACCGCGTTCTTGCCCAGCTCTTCCTCAATCCTCAAAAGCTCGTTATACTTAGCCACCCTGTCAGTACGGGAAAGAGAGCCTGTCTTGATCTGGCCTACGCCTGTTGCCACAGCGAGATGCGCTATAGTCGTATCTTCGGTCTCTCCGGAACGATGAGATATGACGGCAGAATAATTGTTCTCTCCGGCTAGTTCAATACAATCCAGCGTCTCACTAAGAGAACCTATCTGGTTGACCTTTATAAGTATAGAATTAGCGATACCCTTTTCTATACCTGTTTTTAATCTTTTAACATTGGTGACGAATAAGTCATCTCCTACCAACTGTAATTTCTGGCCGAGGGCCTCTGTCATTTTCTTCCAGCCGTCCCAATCGTCCTCTGCAAGTCCGTCCTCTATAGAAGGTATGGGATATTTTGACACGAGCTCTTCATACATCTTGATGAGGTCTCCTGCTTCCTTTTTGGCGCCTTCAACAAGATATTTACCATCTTTATAAAAAGAACTTGAGGCAACGTCAAGAGCCACATAAATATCCTTGCCTGGTTTATATCCGGCTTTAGAAATGGCTTCTATGATAAGCTCCAGAGCCTCTTCATTAGACTTTAAGTTCGGAGCAAATCCGCCCTCATCGCCTACTGAGGTGGAAAGTTTTTTTGATTTCAGGATAGACTTTAAGTTATGGAATGTTTCGGTGGCAGCCCTGAGAGCCTCTTTAAAAGTTGGAAGCCCTATAGGCATGATCATAAATTCCTGAAAATCCAGGTTATTATCAGCGTGTAAGCCGCCATTTAAGATATTCATCATAGGCACAGGAAGGATATGGGCATTCTTGCCGCCGAGGTATTTATAAAGCGGCTTACGCTCAACTAAAGCCTGGGCTTTCGCGCTGGCTAAAGAAACAGCCAGAATAGCGTTAGCGCCTAACCTGCCCTTATTCTCAGTGCCGTCTAGGGCTAGCATTATCTTATCTAAGTCCATAAAATTAGGTTCAAGGCCCTTTATCTTTTCAGCTATAGTCGTATTGATGTTGCCTACAGCCTTTAAGACGCCCTTACCCATGTATCTGGACTTATCGCCGTCCCTTAGCTCCAGGGCTTCATGTTCACCCGTGGAAGCGCCTGAAGGGACTATAGCGCGACCAACAATACCTGAATCCAGTACAACATCAGCCTCAACAGTGGGATTCCCCCTTGAATCCAATATCTCTCTTGCTATTACATCTTTAATAACCGCCATGATTTTTGCTCCTTAATGTTGGATATTATAGGTGTCTATTCTTTGCAACATTAACTCCGCAGCTTGCTTTATAAATTTTAGGCGTAATAGCCTAAAATTTATAAGCGTTTAAGCCAGGAGTATTTTTATTTTTATTAGATACAGGTAAGAAGATTATCACAATGCTATCTTGCGGTCAAGGGATTTGTCTTTGACATTAGCAGTGTTTTGTGTTATCTTCATTTTACTATGAAAATCGATAAATTCAGTTTAAAAAAGATCAAGATGTTCTTAAAGGACCACTGGATCGCGGTCTCAAGCACTATTGCGGTCATTGTCCTCATCGTGCTTTCCGTGATAGGTTTTATGGGCCTTGAGTCATTCTATCGCAAGATGCAGCTGGCCCAGCTGCCCATAATGATCCTCATATACATCTTCGCCGCTGCCATCTCAGCTATCATCTACGTCTCTCTTATGATGGGCCAATTCGGCCGCATTGATAAAAAAGAAGTAAAGGGCGCCAATGTAAATGTAAAGTTCTCTGAAGTATTAGGTATAGATGAAGTCAAAGAAGAAGCTCTTGAGATAGTCCAACTTTTAAAAGACCACTCAGCCATTAAGAAGATCGGCGGCAAGATAATCAAGGGCCTGCTCATGATCGGGCCTCCTGGTTGCGGCAAGACATATTTGGCAAAAGCCATAGCTACAGAAGCAGGCCTGCCTTTCTTGTCTTTAGCAGGCAGTGAGTTCACCGAGATATTTGTAGGTGTAGGCGCCAGGCGCGCACGCCAACTTTTTCAAAAAGCCAGAAGGCTATCCTACGCGCACGGGGGTGCCATAATATTCATAGATGAAATCGACGCTGTAGGACGAGGCAGGCAATATAGCTTTATGGGCGGGCAGGAAACAAACTCAACGTTAAACCAGCTCCTAGTTGAAATGGACGGCATTCAGGATGAAAAAGAAAATGTCGTAGTAATTGGCGCGACCAACTCCCCTGAAGAAACGCTTGACGTAGCCCTCCTTCGCCCGGGCCGTTTTGACCGCAAAATTTATATTGAACGCCCTACCCTTAAAGGCAGAGAAGATATCTTCAACTTTTACTTAAGCAAAGTGAAATTTGACCCTACCATTGATGTAGGCAGGTTAGCCAGGAAATCCGTATACAAAACCCCTGCTGATATTGAAAATATCGTCAAAGAGGCCTCACTTATATGCATTAGGAACAAGCGCGATGTCGTGACCTCTAAAGACCTTTCAGAAGCTATAGACCGTATAGACCTTGGCGTCAAACACCGCAAGCACATGACCCCTGAAGAACGCCGCATGGTCGCTTATCACGAAGCAGGGCATCTTATAACCTTATATCTCCTGCATCCGACAGACGATGTATTTAAGGCTTCCATCATCTCGCGAAAAGGCTTCTTAGGAGTCGTCCACCACCAGCCCCGCGAAGAATTATTCACTGAAAGCAAAGAAAAACTCATAGCCGACATAAAAGTCTCTATGTCCGGGTATATGGCTGAAAAATTGAAGTTCCATACAACATCCAGCGGCGTCTCTTCTGATTTTCGTCACGCTATGGGCATAGCGCATATGATGGTATGGATGCTGGGCATGGGTGAAAAACATGTCGGCGACTTTACTGCCATACCAGAAGCGCAGCTTTCCGACTCTATCAAGCAAGAGCTCAATGAAGAAACGGAACGCATCATAAAAGCCTGCGCTAAAGACGCTGAAGACGTCTTAACAAAAGAGATAGTGCTTCTGGACCGATTTGCCAATGAACTCCTAGAAAAAGAAGAACTTGACTATGATGAGATCGACGCTATCTTCAAAGAATACAACAAATCAAAATTCAACGAACCCCCCAAACAAACTGCCTAAGCTTGGGCTCCTATTAACCCTGATCTGCGCACAGCTTATTCTGTCTTCCTGCGAACCTACTTATCCTGCCAGGACTTTAACACAACAACTGGCCAAACTCGTTAAAGTTGAAGAAGGCCTGAACGCCACCTGCCGAATAGCAGGCAAGACCATGTGGGTCTATATCAATTTTCAGGACCTTATTGATAAGAATACTATGGCGTGGAACGCGAAGGAATTGGAGAAAATAGGCAGGGTAATATCCATTGTCCACCGCACGGTCTTAAGCACTGACGCGAAACTTGATTTTCTCGCCATTGTCGCAACAGATACAAAGAACTTTGGCGTGGAATTGAAGACCTTTGAATATATTCCTGACATAAGCCAGGCTATGCTTGAAAAATTTTCCAGAGGCGAGTTCTTCGCCCGCTCCATCAGGGACGTCACATACAATCCTTCCGCCATTGACGATAAAACAGGCGAATCAAATCAATTCTATGATATCACGTTCAACCAGTTCCTCTGCCTGCAGATAATCCACCGCACAAAGAACTTCTTTTATAAAGACAAAAAGTTAGCGACACTCTTTGAAGTTAGGACGTCTTCGTGGAGTGAAAAATTCGGGGTTTTAAAAATAGAGCTGGAGTTCATGAAAAAACGGTATGACCTGACACCTGAGGAAGAAAAGATAGACCCGCTGGATTATGTGAAGATGCTTACTGCGCAGATAGTCAGGAATTACGACCATCGGGCATTCCAGGCTATAGAGCTCACCGACACTTTCTCTAAAAAGACAGTTAAGCTCTCTTTAGCTGACTTAAAAAAGATAAAGATCAAACTGCCCGAAGTCCTGGAATGATGCGGCGGCCGCGCACAGACAACCTGCCTAAAAGAGCCTTTGCAATAGCCTGGGAATATAGCTTATGCTCAAGCTTGTGTATCCTCTTTTCAAGCTTAGTGATACTCTCAATTGCGGAAACAACCACTGTTCCCTGTAGGATTATAGGGCCATGGTCCACCTTATTATCAACAAAGTGCACGGTAACGCCTGTCACTTTGACGCCATAGTTATATGCGTCTCTTATGGCATGCGCGCCTTTAAAAGCCGGCAGTAACGCGGGGTGGATATTCAATATCCTGTTCTTATATTTCTTTATGAAGAACGGGCTTAATATCCTCATATATCCTGCTAAAACTATCAATTCAACTTTCTCTCTCTTCAAGCGCTCAATAATAAATCTTTCATGATCCTGTTTTGTCACGAATCCCTTTGGATCCACATAGAGCGTATTTATACCCGCGCTCTCTGCCCTCTTGAGCGCGAAAGCGCCTTTTTGATCGCTGACTACAAGCGCTATACGGGCCTTTAATCTTCCCGCGGCTATATTATCAATGATCGCCTGTAAATTCGTGCCGTTACCTGAAGCAAACACAGCGATATTTTTCTTCATACCATGCCTCTTTGTTTAATGACTTTAGTAGGACATACCTTTACGCACTCAAGGCACCCTGAACATTTAGTATAATCTATTTGCGCCAGATTATCTATAACTTCTATCGCGCCATGCGTACATGCTCTTTGGCACTTTCCGCAGGCGATACAACCCACAGGGCAAATACCCATAACTATCCTGCCGGTATCGCGCGAAGAACAGGCGACATATATTTTGGCGCTTAATGCGTCGCCTTCAGCGGAAAAAGGTATCAAGGTATAAAGGTGTTTAGGGCAGACGTTAACGCAAATACCACAGGCAGTGCATTTTTCTTCCAAGACACTCGGAAAACCATCGCCTGTCATCACAATGGCATCATAAGGACAGGCCTTAACACAGGTACCATACGTCAGGCACCCATACTGGCACTCTTTCTGCCCTCCTAAGATAAGGCTGGCTGCCAAACAATCCTTCATGCCGTCATAAAGATACTTATCTTTAGTATTATTGCCTCCACAGCAATGAAGCGCTGATACCATTTTAGTTTTTAGTTCAAGGTTCAACCCCAACAATTCGGCTATTGTCTTCTTACTCTCCTCTGCCATGGAAACACAGGAATGTATGTTTAGCTCGCCTGCAAGCAAAGCTTGCGCGAACCCGGCGCAGCCTGCCTTTCCACACGCCCCGCAATTAGCTCCAGGCAATTTAACGATTATCTTCTCAAGTGTCGGGTCAACAGGCACCCTGAATTTGCTGGCTGCAAAAGCAAGGCAAACCCCGAATAAGACCCCGAGGCTGACTAAAGTTATAACTGGCGTGGAAAGGTCTGTCATTAAATTTTCATCCCCAAAAGCCCCATAAAAGCCAGGCCCATAATGGAAGCAATGATAAAGGCTATCGGTAGGCCTTCAAGAGCCTCCGGAATGTCCGCTAATTCTAAACGCTCCCTGATGCCGGACATTAGAAGAAGTACTAACATAAAACCAAGCCCCGCGGCAAACACCTGAAGGACTGAATAAGCGAAACTCCACGCTATTGGCGCGCCCTTGCTAAAAAACTCCTCGGTATTTATTACCGTGACACCCAAGACAATACAATTGGTCGTAATCAGCGGCAGATAAATACCTAACGCGCGGTAAAGTATCGGCGATATTTTTAATATCACCATCTCAATGAACTGCACGGACGAGGCGATTATTAAAATAAAAACTACTGTGCGCATATAGTCTATGTGGAAAGGTAAAAGGACATACGCGTATACAGCCCAAGTCATAATGCCGGATATAAGAAGCACAAAAATAACGGCTAACCCCATGCTTATAGCCGGTTTTGTCTGCTTTGAAACGCCCAGAAATGGGCACAACCCCATGAACTTAAAAAGAATATAATTATTGGTTATTATATTCGCTATTAAGATCGCAAGGACTTGATCCACTTGATCCCTCCCATAAGCAGCCCCAATACTAAAAGCGCTCCCGGGGCCAATATCAAAATTGACGCCGGTTCAAAAGCAACGGGTATGGCGTAACCGGCGAATTTTCCGCTGCCCAATACTTCACGGATAGACGATATGATCAATAAGGCCAAAGAAAATCCCACGCCCATGCCTAAGCCGTCCATAAAAGACGGTAAAACAGGATTTTTAGAGGCAAATGCTTCTGCCCTGCCTAAAATAATACAATTGACCACTATCAAAGGAACATATACTCCCAGCGCTTTATCCAACTCCGGCGTATACGCCTTCATTACCATTTCTACGATACTGACAAATGACGCAATGACTACGATGTAACAAGGTATCCTTATCTTATCCGGGATAATATTCCTCATCATTGAGATGATAACATTGGAAAACACCAGGACAAAAATAACAGCAGCGCTCATGCCAATAGCATTATTGACTGATGTTGACACAGCCAGGGTTGGGCACAACCCGAGGACTATGAAAAATATCGGGTTCTCTTTAAAAATACCTTTGGTAAATTCGCGCAAAAGTTTCTTCATTATGCCATTCCGTATCTTCTGGGTTTTACAAAACGGTCTATCAACGGGACTAAGGTATTGGCAATAAGTATAGCGTAACACACACCCTCGGGATAGCCTCCCCACAGGCGTATAACACCAGTCAATAAGCCACACACAACGCCAAATATGACCTGGCCTGTTTTGGTAATGGGTGAGGTCACATAATCCGTTGCCATAAATACGGCGCCAAGCGCAAGTCCTCCGGAAAGGATGTGGAACAAAGGATCGCCTTTAAAAATATACGTGAAAATAGCTACAGAGAGTATAAAACTTAATGGTATGTGCCACGTTATGATCTTTTTATATAAAAGATAAATGCCTCCAAGCAATAAAGCAAGGACACACACCTCGCCTAAACAACCGCCTTTATTACCCAATAAAAGGTCCCAGTAAGTCAAACCCATATCAACCATACTGTTCGCTTTGCCTTCTTTTAATAAGGACAGCGGCGTTGCCTGGGTCACAACATCATATACAAAAGGCTTATTAAATACTGTCAGATATTTCGGCCAGGCTGCCATCAAAAAAGCCCTGCCCACAAGAGCCGGATTAAATATGTTCCTGCCCAGGCCGCCAAAAGCCTGTTTTCCAATGGCAATAGCAAAAAAGCTGCCAAAAGCGCCTACCCAGAGCGGGCAATGGGCCGGAAGATTGAACGCAAGAAGAAGGCCTGTCATAAAAGCGCTGCCGTCTGATACTGTGATCAACTGCCTTCGGCCTTTTTGAATGATATATTCTGTGGCCATAGCCGCAAAGACGCACACCGCTATTAACCAGGCTCCTGCCTTGCCAAAAATACCTATGCCTATTAGGCCCGCGGGTATCAGGGCAATATTGACCGTCCACATAATGGAGGCAACAGATTCTTTTTTTACGAAATGCGGCGAAGAAGAAACAATAAATTTATCTGCCATGGACGCGCTCCATTATCTCTTTGGCTTTTTCCTTAATAGGATCGATGACCGCGCGCGATGTTATAGTAGCGCCTGTGATCACCTGAACCTCTTTGTTCAGATCATCTGGTTTCTTGCCTACGAACTGTTCACAGAACCATGCAAGATCTATTATCTTAGTGCCCAATCCTGGCGTCTCATTCTGAGATAAGATCTTGATGCGCGATATCAGGCCTGTTTGATCCAGGCCCACCAAAGTAACTATTTCACTGGAATACCCTTTTTTGATGGCCTTGAACACGAAGCCTACGATCTTTTTATGCGTATCAAACGCTTTATAATAAATTACACTTTCTCCATCTTTTACAGCTTCAAAACTTTTCGCCTGAGGCAAAACCTCTTTTAAACCGCTCTGTTCCTGGCGGGCTTGCTGGCTTAAGATGTTAGGGCTTGTCACACGATAAACTGCGCCCAATAAGGCCGATGCTACAAAACAAATAGCAGCCAATGTGAACGCGTATTTGAAATAATCATTTCTTCCCACTTCTTATCCTCACCTTAGCGACTTTTATTGCCTGGACAATATTCCTACGGCCAGGGCATAGATAAGCGCACAAACCGCATTCAATACAATCTAAGATCCCATACTCCTGGGCAAGATCTAATCTGTCCTTTGCGATAGCTAGAGCTATCAGCCCTGGGTTCAAGCCCATAGGGCAATGCTCTACACACTCACCGCAACGCACGCAAAAACGTTCCTCTTCTTTTTTTTCCTCTACTTCATCTAAAAGAATGACGCCGCTAGTGCCCTTTATGACAGGCGTATCCATAGTAAATTGGGCAATGCCCATCATAGGCCCGCCCATAATGATCTTTTTGGGCTCGCGTATAAGCGGGCCGCACTGTTCTATCAAGTCCTTAACAGGAGTGCCTACCCTGGCCAAGATATTTTTTGGATGAGTAAGGCACGGCCCTGAGACAGTAATGACCCTCTCGTAAAGAGGCTTACGCAAATACACGGCTTCATAAATAGCGTAGACCGTTGCGACGTTATGGACAAG